>Ga0185299_10001848_pt1 | contig 36652 bp, 32 predicted proteins | sample PaiPotPPA55metaG_FD_128002 | JGI IMG/M metagenome (GOLD analysis project Ga0185299, IMG submission 128002) | Iron sulfur acid spring bacterial and archeal communities from Banff, Canada, to study Microbial Dark Matter (Phase II) - Paint Pots PPA... ...
CGGGAGCGCTTGCTGCAGGCGGCATCCCGCGAGATCTACAGATCGGGTTTCCAGAGTGCCGGCCTGGACACAATTCTGGCCTCGGCTGGCGTCACCAAGGGAGCGCTCTACTACCACTTCAAAAGCAAGGAAGCCTTGGGATACGCCGTCGTCGAAGAGGTCATCGCCCCCGTCGTCCACGGCAAATGGGTGCGGCCTCTACAGAGCGTCAAGGACCCTATCGACGCTTTGATCGGCGCTGCGCAACGGATACCCGTTCGGCCCGAGGATGTGCGGGGCGGCTGCCAGCTGAACAATCTGGCGCAGGAAATGTCTCATCTTGACGCGGGATTCCAGAAACGGCTGGCGATAATCTTCGATGCCTGGCGCGAGGCCGTTACCTCCGCTTTGCGAGAGGGCCAGACCCACGGAAGCGTTCGCCGCGACGCGGAGCCCGCTGACGCCGCTGGCTTACTGATCGCGATGGTAGAAGGCTATGCTTCGCTGGCAAAGAATGCTCAGGATCCGAAAATAATGAAAGCGGGGATCAGAAACATCGTGGGCTGGCTGCGGTCCTTGCGCCCGTCGGGCAACCGCAAGCGGGTCTGATCGCATCGGTTCTAATATATCGTACATACCAACCGGTTTGTCTGCTCGGCAGCGATCGGGCGAAGCGCAAAGGCGCTCAGCCAATCGACGTGTTTATCGTTTCCGTGGGCAGGTGGTCAGACAGATCCTCTGCTCCGGTTATGTAGGACCATTTCATCTAGAAGCAGTGCACTCGTCATTCTCACTTCGGGTAGCAAGAAGTCGAAACGAGAGAGCAAGGGGTTCCATCATGAGCGCCCGCGAAATTCAGGATCAGAAGGCCATTGCACGTGAGATGTTTGTTCAGCAAGCTACTCACGCTAATGCGGACGTTTCGGCTAGCCCACTGCGGGGAGCTACGATTTGCTCCACCAAGAGTAGACGGGATTACACTCTTGAATCGACAGCGGACGAGTTCTGCGAAGCTACAGATACATCATTGCTTCCGGCAATCCGAGTTGATGCTGCAAACCTCATGCGAGTCTTGCGGCAGTTGGAGGTTATAGCAAAACGACAGGCGCCACGAATCGCGTTCAAGGCAAAGGGTAGCATCCTACTCTTGGATTTAGCCGACATCTTGGCATTGCAAGCCGAAGGTAATTACGTTTCGTTGCAACAGATTATACCAATCCAATCGAATCGCTTGCTCCGAGCTAATCCCTATTTGGTGCACGAGTCCCTCTCGTCCATGGCGGAGAAGCTCAAACCCTACGGTTTTATTCGCATCCACCGCTCGGTCGTCGTGAATATTTCGGCCGTGGAGGAGATCCAACCTTTACCGACGGGGGAGCACAGGCTGCGTGTAAGAGGTGGGAAGAAATACTTGGTAACGCGTACATACAAACACAACCTCAGAGATCTGGCTCAACTGTGGGTAGGCTCAGCGCGGCTTTGCGGCTAACAGGCAGCAAGAGGTTTACCTCGTCATTCCGTCGTAGCTGTGGTTCGCCAAAACTCTGGCCGACTTTGAAATCAATAACATAGCCGCCCTCCCGCCACTGAAGTCCGCCGCGCGATCTCCTCAACGTTGGACCCAACATCGCTGCGCGGCGGTACCTCAGTACTATTTGCTTTAGGTTCGGACTGGCGTATTCTGATCACACTATCAAGAGTGGCGGCGATTTTGGCCGTCCGGCAACCGAGCCGAGAAAGGCCACGGTGCTCCCTCGAAAGAGGATACGGCCACAGGGGCAAAAACCCACCTGAGCGTCTCCCAAATTTAGCTTTCGCGGGCATCTTTCTCCTTGGAGGATCGATGTCTTCACATGATTCGTTTTCAGTCTCCGGTAATTCGCCAACACGCACAAAGAAAACTGCGATCCCAAAAGCGAATTTCCGTATTGAATTTCACAGCAGCAGTTGTTTGATCGTCCCTCTTTGTGCTTCCGCTCGCGAATGGCTCGACGAACACATTGGCAAGGAGAACGGGTATCAGCCGTATTGGCCGACCGCCATAGTCGAGCCGCGCTATCTAAAGGAAATCATCGTAGGCATTCGGCGCGATGGGTTGGTGGCGCGATGAAGAATGAACAATCCTCCGTCACTGTCCGCGTGCCGGATTTTGTCGACGCTGCGCGATCGAGTACACTGGAATTGAAGTGATCGTGGAAATGGACGGCGACATTCGCGAAACCGTTCAGCTTGTTAAAATGCTCGAACGCCCGTTGACGGAGTGCAAATGAAGGCCGCGAAACGGAAAGCTTCTCGCCGTGGAACGAAGCGAGTACGGACGCCTGAAGAATTGGAATTTAAGAGCACGCTCGCCGCGATCCAGGAGTACTTGCGCCAGACTCCGCTGGTGGAGCGTAAGAAGGAATTGCGGAAGCTAATTGCGCGCAGCAAGTGCTCGGAGATTCAGTACACCGAGCATATCGAGCGGAACGGCAAACTCTTATTCGTGAAAGTCCAGGAAGACCGAACATGCCATAAGGTGACCGCAGCGTCTGCGACCACCACCTCTCCGTCTAAATTTGCGCTTCCCTAGGTCATTTTAGAAAGTGTGTCATTCTGTACAGACATCTGGTCCCTGCGGTCCCATAATAGACAAGAATCTGTAAGCCTACCCCGTGTGGACTCCGGGGAGCTACTTCAACGAGATAGAAAACTCGAACTCCTCGGATCAGAGGCCAACGCCTCGAACCGAAGAGCAATCCCACAGCGAAAACTGAACTGAACGTGCGTGCAAGCGCGGAGACTCGCGTTCGCATTGCGTTTTTTATTTCTTGCCACGCGGCTACTGGCTGTGTTCGTGGAGGTCCGTCTAGCTGCTGCGTATAGGCGAAAGGGTCGTGGCTCGCTAAGGCTGACTCCGGCGACGGGGCGGTCGAGATTCGAAAAATAGGAAAGGAAAACAAGGGTAATGAACTCAGAACCGAAGCAGGTAGCAGTGCAACAGGGAAAGAATCGAACGCACGGCGTGAGCGTTATCGCGCCAAATTCAACGCGGGAGCCCGCACAAGAGGATGTCATGAATGAAGTAAATGAGTCTGAAAAGCTCTATGACCTGAGCAAAACAAGTAGTGACCCGACGGGCGCGACTGCAACGTCGAAGCTCGCCAGAGGTAAGTATTTAAATTTAGATGGCGGGAAAGACCGCGAGGGGAAGTCCATGAAGAAGGATGCAAACAAGGAGTTAGGTAGTGGTCCAGGGCAGCACTCTGTTTCTCATACGGCAGAGAGCTGGCTGGAAATCGATATTCTCGGTCTTCGCCGAACATTGGAACGGAAGGGAAAAGCATGGGCGATCTTCGAGCTTGTCCAAAACGCCTGGGACACCGACGCTACAAGAGTCGACGTTACGTTGTCGAGGCCTAACAAGGATGGCATGTCGACGTTGACGTGCCGCGACAATGCACCGGAAGGTTATCGTGATCTGTCAGAGGCGCACACGCTCTTCGGAAGTTCTGGCAAGAAGGCAGATCCGACGAAGCGCGGACGCTTCAACGCTGGTGAGAAATTTGTGGTCGTGATGTGCGAGAGCGCGAAAGTCACCTCGACGACCGGACAGATTATCTTCCAGTCGAACGGCAAACGCCACGAAACCGATGTCAGTACAGAGGCTGGCACCGAATTCCAGGGCGTACTCGAAATGAGCGAAGAAGAGTGGTTGGAGGTCGGAAGGCAAGTCCAGTTGCTCTTGCCCCTGATTCAAACCACCTATAACGGCGTCGAAGTGCCGATGCGGAAGCCGCTGAAGAGCTTCGAAGAGACTCTGCCGACCGAAGTCGCCAATGATCGAGGCGTTTTGACCCCACGCAAGCGAAAGACGGAAGTCCGCATCTATGAGCCGCAGGGAGGTGAGACACCGATGATCTACGAGCGCGGCATTCCCGTTGTCGAGATGGAGGGCAAGTATCACGTATCGGTTGAGCAGAAGATCCCACTCAACACCGAGCGCGATAACGTCACACCGCCCTATCCCCGTACGCTTCACACCGTCGTCGCGGGTCAAACATTCGATATGTTGACGCAGGAAGACACCAACAAGACTTGGGTCAGAGAAGCGGTCGAGACCGGCAGGTTGAAGCCAGAAGCGGTCAAGGCGATCGCCGTGAAGCGCTTTGGGGAGACAGCTGTGCTGCAAGACTATTCTGACATCGGGTCGAACAAAGAAGCCACGTCAAAGGGCGCAAACGTTCTTGGGCCTGGCGCACTATCCCCCGCGGAGCGCAAGGTCTTCTCGGAAACCGGTGCAATTCAGAAAGCAGGCGATATCGCCGATTACAAGACCAATCCCGAGCTGCAGGAACCCGAGAATACGACCAAGCCGGAAGACTATGACACCGACGAGGAACAATTCGTTCGTCTTGTCGAAACCCTGTCACCCATCTGATCGGTCACTCAGTTAGCGTGAAGATCGTGAACGATAACGGCTTCAACGCTGCCTCTTGCACGAGATGGCGCAAAGATTCGTTCGAGCTAGAACTGAACTTGGCCTTTCACGATGTTCACGATTGGACGGAGAACTATGACGCCAGCATCCACGAAGTCGCGCACCACAGGGTGCAGAGTAATGACCACTTGTGTCGCGAGTTCTACGATACCGTCACCATCGTCGGCGCGAAGTTGGCGCAAATTGCATTGGAACGGCCTGAACTCTTCCCGACAAACATAGCGAAAACCGAATTCCTCGCTGCATAACCGCTACCGCCCTGGGGCGCAGAGCGTATCTGCGCCACGCAGGCGCGTGCGGAGAAATCGCGCTAAATGCAAAAGATCAGACTATATGATTGATTTGAGTCCAAGTATTTCGTCGTGTTCTAGCCATGGTGGGACACGGACACTCGGGGTCAATCCCCAATTGCCGGCGTTTGATCGATATTCGCACTCCAACCCCCTCGACAACCAGCAAGCGAGGTTGGCGGCATGAGCCAAACCCTGCGAACAATCACGGGATGGGCACCGCGAAAATACTCCACCGAATTCGATGACCCGTTGGCGTTTTACAAGTTCGTCGCGTTTGCGCTGGTGTCGTCAGTGTTGGTGCCAGACGCCGCCCGACGATTTCGGGAGGCACATCAGCGAGAGCGAGACGCTAGACGGTCTGAACGTTTAGCCGCGAGGAGCGAACGCCGAGCGCGCAACTCCGATCGTCGAGTCAACAAACTGGTAAGCGTACTGCTCACGTCGTTGCGACCCGAACGGCACGAAGGTGGCTTCGTGTTTCCGCCTCCTCATTGGAAGGGCGAAGCACGTCCGAGTGGCGCACGCCGTGTTCAAGCACGAACCAGATTTCCGTCGGCTGGCTATTTGACATATCTGGTTTCGGAACTCGGTTACGAACCTAGCGCAGCGATAGCCGCGTTGGACCCGCGCGCATAATCCGTGGACTCGTCTCCCCGACCGCCGTCGTGCAAATGCTTCTAACGCAGACGAGCAAATCCTAGGACAGAAGTACGAATATTCTTCGCTTGCTCCCGCGCACCCGTATTACCCAGCGTCACCGAGTCGTCGGACAAAGGTTGGCGGTGCATACGCGAAGGAAAAGGTCCTTAGGGCACTGGAGCGGCGGGGTTGGAATGACAACACCCAAGCCGCCATTTTTGAGGTGGTCTATTACAAACAGTCAGCAACGCAGGTCGCCGCACAGCGTGGATTGAAGTTAGCAACCGTTTATCAGTATTCCAGTCGCCTGCGGGAGGATTTGAAGGCCGCATGAAGGCACTCTTGCGTGAGAAATGCGATAAGTCCTTTGCTTTCAGTAGACGTGTATAGGATTTGTCGTAGGTTGAGAGGGCAGCATGCAAGTAAACGCAACTAACTAAGTAAAAGGAAAATATGAAAGGCGAGAAGTATCGCGGTCAAGTTGTGCTATGGGATGAAAATCGAATGTTCGGCTTCATCCAATCAATAGATGTACTCCCTTTTGGGGGAGAAAAGATTTTCGTGCATCACTTGAATTGCATCGATACCCTTTTTCTGGGGGCGCAGTGTGAGTTCGAGATTGGCGATGCTTACAAGATGGGTCGCAAGCCGCAGGCGGTGCGAGTAAAGGTCTGTGTGAATGCGCCAGGATTGGAGGCGCTTGCGAAGGGTGTTCCAGGGGGTGACCTGTGAACGCGCCAAAGCCTGCGACCGACGTTGGCGCTGCGCCTGAACTGCAAATCAGCGAAAGCCTGCGTCTTCAGCGTAGCCTGCCGCCCGGGACGATGACGCCTGCGCTAAGAGCACTGATGGAGTACACACACGAACGTGCGGAGGAACTACTTAAGTGGAGTGACTTCCGTAATCTGAGTTATAAGCGGATTCTAGAGCGTAGCCTGCACATCGGGCGTCAATTCGATGAAGACTTGTCTGATTGGGTGGAGCCAGAAGAAGAAGTAGCGAAGGAATATGGCCATGCTCCATACATCAACGGCCAGCTTGCGGATGGGACGCTGGTATGTTTTGACAGCGAAGGCATCGACATAGATACCGGGGTGAAATACAAGCTCGATCCATATTACGTGAAGAGGTTCGAGGAAGTAAAAGCAGAGTGGAAGATAGCGAAGCTAAACAATATCCTTCTGCCTTCACGCTATGACTTTACCGGGACTGTAACGGTGCGTACTTGGGATTACGAGGGATTGATTCCAAGGGGCGCATTCTGTTTATGGCTAGGGGCGCGTAAAGCGGAGAAGTCTTTGTTCGCTTTGCGTAAGGCCATGCACGATGCGTGCGGAAAGAATTGGCTGAACTACAAGAACATGGTCGGTCCAGCCCGCGTTTTGTATTTTGATACAGAGAATGACAAGGCTGATGTAGATGACCGCTACCGCGAGATCATCGACGAGTTTAGCCTTACTGAGCAAGCGCTGATCCAGAAGAACCTAGTCATCTGTATTGGCAAAGAGATGAAGAGGGTTAAGGTAGATTTTGAGGTGTGGAACCATGACCTATTTGATTACCTGAAGAAAGACGCCAACGATCCGAGGATCGTTTATCTCGATTGCTGGTATCAGCTACAAAGCATCAAGGCGGCAAACAATGAAGCGCAGAAGAAGGCCTTGGAGATGTTCGAGGAGTACTTCCCGAACACCACCATCTTCTTGCTCCACCACACCGGGCGTGAATCCCAAGAGAGCCTGCTTAGGAAGAATCCGTCATGGCTCCGAGTAATCGGTGCGGAACGCTGGTCGAACAAGAGTGCCGGTGGCAACGTTCTCACCAAGAAAGCGGAGTTGATTATCTGCCAGGAGAAATATGTCGAGCGCGACGCGGAAGGAATTGAAAATGACTCCTTCATCGATTTCCAAGCGTACTCTCGTTCCAGTTCGGGATCGATCTTGTATTCCTTCGAGCCGGTGTTCTTCGGTGAGGAGGTCAACGGTGATGCGCCTGAGTATAAGTTCCGCCGCAAGATGGTGGTGAAGCTCTCCAGCTTGGCCGCGCAAGCAGCCAGGAAGCTTCGCGGCAAAGGTCCATGGGCGAACCGCTATGCCTTAGCGAAAGATGTCGGGATGAACGGCGGAAAGCAATACAGAGCCATCGATGAGTTGGTCGTTAAAGGCTTCATTGTCCATGACGGAAACGACGCTGGATTTTCCTTCACAGACGATGAGAACGCGGTCGAACTCTCCGCTGAAAACATAGTGGCGCTGAAGACCGCTGGAAGCTTCCTCGATGAGTTGCTTTTACGACCGGATGGCATGCCGAACCAGGGCGCGCTGTACGACTTCATTAAGTCCCGGCTGAACGCGACGGGATCGGCATGGAGTCATTACGCTAGGCACGCCAACGCAAGGGTGTGAGGTCAGAAGAACGTGAAGGCAAGACCTGGTGGGTCGCAAATGCTGTCACCAAGGTCAAGAAGGGCCAATAGTTGCATGGGGTGTTTTTGGTGGGACATTTGTCCCACTAGACGCTTAGTGTGTTGATTGCATTGGCTTTAGGTAGTGGGACATTGAGTGGGACATGCGTACGAACCTAGGGTATGTCCCACTAGGACGCGTACGTTGTCCTACCAACCCGTGGGACATCGTACGAATTTCATGTGGGACATGGTGTGGCTCGTACGCATGTCCTATTGGATGTCCTACTCGTTTTGATTAATATAATCAACAAGATACAGCCCCAGTGGGACATGTCCCACCTAAAAACACCCCATGCGACTATTGGCCTTATTTGGCTCCGGTGACAGCATGGAAGCTATGAAAAAGCAATCGGCGCATCCCTAGAAAAATGCCTTGTAAACGCTTTTTTACCAGCATTTTTATGTCACTTTACCGTACACATGGCTGCAAGTTAAACAAAGTAAGCGAGTTGCTCGCGACCGCGCTTAGCATTTACTTCAAAAGGACTGTCATTTCTCGACATCAACCCACGTCACATCGCCGGAATGCGATGCATATCATTTAAACCGCGTAGGGCCTCTACACGCGGTTATTTCCAGGCAAACATGTATCAGGAGCCTGATTTCGCCAAAGAGCCGCCTACGCGTTGATCCAAGCAAAAGCGCAAAAGTAGTCCAGACTCGGCGGGCACCGATGCAAACAAACGAGTTGAGTCACTAATACGTGTTCGGCCCGAACACAGGCGATACCACGTCACGAGTCACGGCGTAAACGGTGTCCTAACTCGCCGGTCTTTTCGCGGCGATCGCAAAACAAAATGCCCACCCCGGGGAGTCCCGGAGTCGTACCAGCCCCCACCCGGTCACTGGCTCGTAGAGCAAGCACGGCGGCGCGACACCATCTTTCGCACGCTGTGACCGTCACTGAGGCATCGCGCTTCACAGCGCCATTGGACACATCAAGGAGGTCTCATGCTAGCAGTCGACAAACCCACGTTGGAACAACTTGCCAAGCGCAAAGCCAATCTAGAGCGCAAACAACGTCAGCGTGCCCGCGAGAAAGCGCGATCCTTTCAAGCGATGCAAGCTCATCTGGAAAAGATCAAAGGCGACTGCATGAACGCAGAGGGTATTGCCCGCCGAACGAAAAGGAACGAGCGCATGTTCGGCGAAGTTCGTCCTGGTATGGACGCGCAAACGATTGACGAAGCTTTGGAAGTTGTTCGCGAAATGGCCCGCGCCCTTAATTGCCTCGACGTACAAGAAGGTGAAAGCCTTCATGACTTCGAGCGCCGTGTCTTCGACGCATGGGTTAACTACGACAAATTCGTCGGTCGCGATGACGCCGGCGGTCGTTCTCCTTTCGCTGGTGGTGGGCACGCACCTTATTTGAATCGAGAAACCGGAGAATTGTCTCCGGGACGGGGAAGAGATTATTGGGTGGAACATTGTGGAGGTTTCGATGAGTGCTGGATGCAGCTACCGGGTGCCAAGAAAACACTCGACCTCAGGGCGCTCCCGAAACTGAAAAAGATCAAGAAGCCCGAGGAACCCAAGCCTGGCCCGAAGACGGCACCAGCACCGGCAGTACCGGCACCAATTCCGCAGCAACAACCTGACGCGATCCACTTCATGTACGTGCCACCGGACGCGCATAGATATCTGAACGGCACATGACCGCCAATCGGAAGGAGAAGTCATGAATATGAACGAGCAGACAAAGAGAATCGTTGTTAACCGCATCATTTCGCATTTGAATCCCGTCCCAGCGGGGGCTGCGAATGAACTCCTGCAGCAGCCGCTCGCGGATTTGGAGCGGATTCTTACCAAGCTCGCGGATACCCGGGAGCAGGAAAACGTCGAAGAGGAAGCTCTCGCTCGAATCCAGGAAGCACGGAGTGAACGCGCGTTTGATGCTGCATGGGGGGCAACCCTTGCACGAGTCTCGCTCAACGGAAGGCGCCTTTGCGATGTGGAATCGAACAAACAAATGTTTGAAAGTTTGCTCCAGCCGCACGAGAAACCATCGGAAGCAATCTACAAGACGCTAGCGCTCCAGTTCGCCTCCAAGTTCTCGTGGGAGACTCCGCAACCGAAGAAGACTGCTGCGGATCGCGAGGCTGAATTCGTTCGGGTGTGTCACGAGAACCTACTTAGCCTCTGCGATGCGAACCGGCAGATGCATAAGAGTGGTCTCGCCTTAGACGCATGGGCTGGCGCGAGCCAGATCGAACGCGCTGCATTCCCAGCGGAAGCTGCTCAGCCTCGCCTAGTGAATTACGCAACGAGGCCAAGTATCAGAGTGCCACGGAGCGAGAAGCATTTCAGCGTGCGGAAGCTGACAGGCAGCACCAATTTGTGGCGCAGGCGCAAGCCGGTCTGTATAGCCCGCTACCAACGCATAACGCCAACGGTGAGGTCATGGACGGAAAGTATTTCAAGCGAATCTCGACTCTGGACTATGCCCTCTTCAAGCAACTCTGTAAAAAGTTCGGGACAGCGCAGATTACCGAACGCCTGAGATCGGCAACCCCAGCAGTCCCGGCAGTTTAATTCGCAGTAACCAAGAACGAGAAGCACGACGAGGAGAATCACCAATGAGCAGCAATTTTATCTGATGTAGAAGTTCAAACATTCACAAAATTCGCCCACGACTACGCCATCATCACCGACGATGAAGTCGGAGTCAGGAACGCGAATATATTATGCGGTCCGATCATTAACGCGGACTCTACTATCACACCCCAGACTTTGGCAGCTTCGTTCTTGAATGTGAGAAGTCAGTTACAAATCAAGAGCGCGACGTACAAGAAGGCGGATGAACTCGCGCGAAACTTGAGTCCTGAAGAGCAAGCCACGTACAAGGCGTGGGCAGGGCGTCAGAAGTTGCTGATAGGCATCGACGGTTCACCGGAAGGCTACCAGAATGTCGCCACACTCTTGGGATGGTTCACGGGGAACCCGGTTACAAGTCACAATTTGGATTTGGCATTGGGGAACTGCGTCAACAGCGCCCAATTCGGGCGTATCCACTTCAAGCCTCAACCGAGGCAGCAAGACCGCAGCGTTGTTCAAGGGAAGCCGAACCACGCCTTCAACCAAGAGGAGCCGAAGCCGAAGGTCGCCAGTCAAGAAAGAGAACACATCGGAGGAAGAAAAAACCATGCGTGGACGCCGCCAGAAGAGGCTGCAAAGAAAGTTGCCGCTGTCGCCCCGGATGCATGGAAGGAAATCTGCCAGTTGCATTTGAAAGAGTGGGTCACGCCGGGGCAACGCGACAAGCTTCAAGCCGAGTACGACGCGGGCATCGCAACCGGCAAATCTTGGCGTGAGATCGGCACTGCGCTCGGTCAGATCGTGAAGGGTTGGGAACGTGGGCGCTAGTTGTTATTTAAAAACGCGATAACTAGACAAGTGAGGTATTTGAAAAGAGATGTCGGTTAATGCAACTAACCAGCCACCTGGAATCGGATTCGCGCGTGGTCGCCGTTAGCGGCTACCCACTCGTGCTCAGCCGTACTTTGGAGCCAGACCTTTCCTCGACTTGCTCAATGGAAGTTCTCTACCAGCATGAGGTCCACGGCAGAACGGTCGACCTGCGAAAAGATCAGTCGCTTCCCGTCGGGCGATACGGTGAAGCCGGGATCTCCAGGTGGCGGCAGGCCGTCGACTTCGGCAATCCTGGTCGTTTTCTTCGTGCCGAAAGCAAAGAATTCGATGGACGGCCGTGTGCCCGATTCATCCACGTAATATATCCCGCCGTTCACCAGCGCCCAATCACCCCAATGTTCAGGAGTCGGCAGCGGAAGGATTCGGACTTCATCGCCGCCGCCGGACGACATTCGCCAGATACCGGGCCCATCGTCTTTCACGTAGTATAAGAACTTGCCGTCGGATGATTCGAGAGCAACATACCCGCCATTCTGAGTAACCTGTGCGGGCTGCCCTCCGCTTGCCGAAACCTTCCAAATCTGCGCTGCGCCGCTACGATTCGAATTGAAATAGACATATTCGCCGTTGGCTGACCAGGTCGGTACTTTATCCTCGGCTGTGCCGTCCGTAATGGGAAGAGGTTTTCCGCCTTCACCGTTGACCACGAGAACTTGGCTATGCCCTTTGGGCCTGGAATCGAAGGCGATGCGCTTGCCGTCGGGAGACCAGTGGGCGGAGCCGCTCACAGACCTAAGAAAAGTCAGTTGTTGCGGGTCGGAGCAGTTCCCTGCGTCGCAAGTCCAGACCTCCATCTCGCCGGAGCGATGCGAAGAGAAAGCCAGCCGTTTGCCATCAGGTGAGAACTGGGAAGAGTTGTTGTATGTCGCGGATGCAAGGAACGGCCGGGGTGGTCCAGGTAACTTGCGTGGGTTGTCCGAGAGCTCCATCACCCACATATTGGGGCGGAATTCGCCTTGCGTGTAGGCCAAGCGACCGCCGCGAAGCGAGATGGCCGGGTTGGAGGCTGTGGCACCCCCCAGCGGCAACCTCGCCGGTTCGCCACCGGCAATTGGAACGACCCATAGCGACTGGCCCCCACCCCGGTGAGAAGAGAAGACAATCCTTCTACCATCGGCAGTCCAGGTAACGCCCTTCACGTATGTCTGGTCGAAAGTAAGTTGACGGGGGTTGCCGCCAGCGACAGGAACGACGTAGAAGTCCGCGGTCGCTTCTCCCACGATTCTTGTGAACGCCACGGATTGTCCGTCGGGTGAGAACACCGGAGCCATATCGCCAATCACTTTGTCCGGCGGGAATGTGAGTTGGTGCGATTGCAAGTCGTCGAGTGAGAGAGTGAACAGCGCGATAGGAGTGTCGGGCGAGCTCTTGTCGCCGTAAGCCAACAGCTGTTTCGTGGGTGACGCAGCAACTCCGGCGCAGCCCGGCACCTTCCTAATCATTCTGGATGGTCCACCAAGCGAAGGCACCAGGAATATGCCCTGATTTTCGCCGGAGCAACGCATGTATGCGAGATGGTGATTGTCTGAGGTCCAGGACGGACAACACACGAAGCCGCCGCTTTGGGTAAGCTGCAGCGGGTTTTCGGTGCCGACGCGTTTCACGTAGATGTCCGTTCCCCTGCCGGTATCGGCGTCCCACGTGAAGGCCACCTGTTCTCCATCTTTGGAGAAGGCAGCCTGGTCCTCGGCACCCGCCGAAGTTGTCAAAGGGACCGTCCGCATCGGTGGGATGGAGGCGGGCTGCCTAACGGCGAAGTACGTGGCGATGATGACGAACGCGCCGACAGCTACGAGAGTGACCCATGGCCCTTGTCTTGAGAAGTGCAGAGCGCGTCGAGATTCCGCCCCGTTGACACCGGGAATGAACCGATACCCGCGTCGGGGAACGGTCTCAACAAAGCGGGGGTTGTCGGGATCATCTCCCAGTGCGTCGCGCAGCCTTTTGACGGCGGCGTTAAGGCCGTGGTCGAAATCACCGAAGGTGTCCCCTGGCCAGAGTTTGCCGCGAAGTTCTTCTCGTGTAACCACCTCGCCGGGATGCTCCAGCAGCAGGCACAGGACTTGGAACGGTTGTTCCTGAAGCTTCAGCTTGAGTCCATTCTTGCGCAACTCGCCTGCCGGAACGTCAACCTCGAAGGTTCCGAACCGCACAACACGCGGAAGCTGGGACTGTGAAGGCATCATGCCTCGGGGCAGAGGGAGTCTACACCGGCCAGGAATTCTCGTCACTTTCCAACGTAAGTGATAGGTGTGAAGCAGTTTAGCTCGTCACCTATATTGGTCTAGCTCGGAACCGTTGGAGCATTGAGGTACCTGCCCGTGGAAAGCAGAGTCGGCGTCGCCATGGAGGTGACGCTGTGTACAAGATATCCGGGACTTGCTGCCTACTGACATTCCTGGCTGTGCCTGCTTTTGCCTTTGCTCAAAACCCGCCTACGACGCCCTTGAGCCCCGAAGTAAGTATCTCTGTGCATGACTATGCCAATGTTCCTACACCACTGTTGGCTGCAGCGGAGGACCAAGCCAGAGAAATTTTTCGGCGCGCGGGATTGGCGACGGTTTGGCTAGACTGTTCTCCGAAACTTGAACGCGAGAAGCTCGAACCTGGGAGCTGCTATTTCTCGGATACCACCCATCTGACGCTTAAGATCAGCCCTCATGCGATGAATGCGAAAGTTCGTGATCGCATCGAGGTGCTCGGTACCGCTTATCCGGATGAGAAGGGAGCCGGGTACTTTGCATATGTCTTCTATGACCGCATTCAAGAACTTGCTCAACGGCGAAGGCTTGGTCATGCACTCCTGGCCGATGTGATGGCGCACGAGATTGGGCACTTGCTGCTGGGATCGACTTCTCATTCCCCGAGTGGAATCATGTGCGCGCATTGGAACTATGAACAACTGCGGAATGTCTCTGAAGGAGCTATGGCCTTCGTTCCAGCCCAATCGAGGATCATGCGGGATCGGCTGCGCGTTCGCCAGAGTGACCGAATGGATCTGACGGCACTTCGGCAGACCCAATAGAGAATTAAATAGTGCACCGGAGACCTTTTTGAAGATGAATGAGGCTCTCCCCTCGGCCATGCTTTTACTTCGCCGCGTCCGAGTTTTGACGCGAACGCCCCAGGGACTTCGGCTCCTGGCACGCGGAAAAAAAACGTGCCACGGTGTCAGGGTTCACACAACGACCATGGTGGATGGTCGCAAGGCTCCCGGGTCCATGTACTACGTTGGACGCGGGAAAGACCGCCAAGTGCAAATGAGCACTAAGCCGCACAACGCCGCGTTGATGACGGAAGCGCTCGCAGAACTTCTGGAATATGCGGGGCGCGAGCAGCCCCCAACGTCACTTTGTGCAAACCGGCCCGGCGTCACTGGTGAACGTATTGTTGTCAGAAAACCAGCCGTTCGCGGCAATCGAAGGCGCTCCGTAGAACCACGAGAAAAACGCCAGTTCTTGCAAATGGTAAGCGAACCCATTCGCGCCGGTAACCGGCGGAATGTTCGTTCCTGTGAGCGGATCACCTACTTCAAGATTATTCTGGCATGCGCCTACCTGTCCCGTGTGACCCCAGGCAGGAGTCGGATTGTTACCGAACGGGTCATCCATCCACTCCCCTACTTCATGAGCCGCAATCGAAGTATCCCGGATAGCAGGGCCAAAGTCTCCTTCGGTGTCGAAGTCAATGAAGGCGTAAGTCTGCACGCGCGCGGCCTTATTTGGAGCTACCGCGGCGTTCTGAGTTACCGCGGCGTGGAATCCGAGAATGCAGCAGTGTGCACCACCGGACGAGTTGGTGGCCATCACGGTGTTGTAAAACAAAAATATCGGAAATTTCGATGAGTCGATATTGGCGCCTTCGGACACCAGCAACTGGTTGAAAACCTGCCGTAACATGACATCAAAGTCCACGATCGCCAAAGGTCCACAAACTCCGGGGAAAGCAAGTCCCTGCTTCCCTGGCAAATTCACAATGAGCGGGGCCAATACTTGCGGGGTAAGAATGGTGTGATAACCGGTGCCTCCAACAAATTGCCAGAAATTGGCTAGCTGGAACGCGTCGATATATTGCGTCGTGCCAACTGCGGTAGGTCCGAATTGAAATGTCTCTGACTGGAAAATTGGCGACTGTTCCATGAGTGTGACCGGCACATCATTGGGACTCTTCAAGCATGCGTCATCCGCCGCAGTTGGGTCGAATACCGTTACGCCCTGCTTGGTGGTGACAATCTTTCCGTTAGGACTCTTGACTGCGATAGTGTTCGTGGTGAGGATCACGGGGATAATAAGAGTATTAATACTCGTGGTTGAGAAATTGGCTCCAAACGGATCCTGTCCCACCATGGACCCCGAATAAGTATTGCCGTCGCGGCCGGAGACTGTTGTGTACGTAAACGTTGCTAGATCCGAATTAGCGGCCGCTTGGGCCGCGCTGATCGCGTGGCCGGCTGCATCAGTTGCGGGTGCGGAAGCCGTATAAGCCTGCAGTTGATCTTGCTGGGCCGACGCTTGTCTCGCAAACGACAGAGCGGCTACATACAACGATAACTCCACGAATCTCCGTGACACAGGCCTCATCAACGCCATAATCCACCCCCCTCTCGATTCTGCGGTGTAACTTGCAAAAAGCGGGGCCGATTATAACCTGTTGTAAGCCTTTTTATTAAGGTACTAAGTGTAAATGAGAGTACTGGTAAGGGAAGCGAGGCAGCGTTTTTGTTAGATTGGCGATTGAAGGGCTACTCGGGGAGCGCCGGGATAAACCGGCATGTTGTAGGGGATGCAAGAGCCCTACGGGAAAGGAAGTAGCGAATCCATCCTGAACTCGAGTCTTGCTGGGGACATCGCGAGGTGTCTCTTGAAGCGTAGACCGAGGCATCGGTGGGCGGGGCGATTGAGCAAAAGCCTTTGACAGCCAATCGGCTGCTGCGCCGGGGTCGGGGTAAATGAGTACAGGAATCACGATACAGGGTGGCACTGATCGGTTGGATCGCATCTGGACACTTTACCACTCAGCAGTTCAGAGTCCGCGCCCGTCTCGTGCCGCAAGCGCTGATCGGCGCGTGGACGGCGTGAGGCGTGCCAGTATATATTCCAGCGCTTGAAAAGGAGTCGTTCGATGAAGCGAACTGGATATTTGACCGTCACACTTGTGTTGCTATCCACTGCACTATTCGCCGCGCAGCAATCTGGCAACGAAAATGGAGGTGTGGTCGCTGGAAAAGTCCTACTGGCAGTACGTGAAGGCCAATGACATGGACCGGTATGGCACTCTCTGGCACCAAGATTTTCTGGGCTGGCCCTACACCGACACCGAACCAGCAGGAAAGGAACGGATAACAGGCTGGATTACTGCTCACACCGGCAAAGGCGAAACGCTAAAGTCTTTTGAGTTGGAACCCCTGAAGTCCCACACAACTGGTGCGTACGCCACTGTTGCGTATCGCGTTCACCTGACTTGGACAGACAAGGACGGAAAAGACCACTCTGGTGCGCTACGCATCATCCATACGTGGCTTCACGAAGGAAACAAGTGGCAAATCATTTCGGGAATGGGTGCTCCAACGAACGCTGACGGCCATTAGGCTGAAGGATTTGTTGTCTCGCGGAGTGTCACAATTATTGGCCACATAGGTAAGAAGCACCATGTCAGACGTTTGTTGGCGGCGCGGCGCGATTCATGCACTCTGATCGGCGCAAGAGGGTGATTACGGAACGCGGAGTCAAAGACAAGGCCGCCGTAATGGGCATTTTGGAGCGCGGCGGTAAGGTTCGTGCGACTGCTATCCCCAGTCGGAAGAAGTTCGCTCTTCAAGCCAATATCCGCGCTCACGTCAAAGCGGGCAGTGCAATCTACACCGATGCGCTCATGTCCTACATGGGACTCAAGAATCACGGGTTTGAGCATCAGGTTATCGACCATGCCGAATCTTATGTTGACGGACAGATTCACACAAACGGACTCGAAAACTTTTGGAGCTTGCTCAAGCGCGGCCTGAAAGGCACATACATCGCGGTCGAACCGTTCCACCTGTTCCGCTATTTGGACGAACAAGTGTTTCGTTACAACTTCCGCAAGTTGCCTCACGATGGCGCTCGGTTTGTACTCGCTATGGAACATATCGCTGGCAAACGCCTCACGTATCAGGAACTCACTGGCAAAGGAACCGACGCCGTACATCAAGCCTAGGCAGGGACGCGGCTTGCGAAAAGCCGCTTAATCCTTGCCTTTTTTCTTTTTGGTCTTTATCTTTTCAACAACAACTGATTTCGGCACGCGAAATAACGCAGTCATTGCACGCTCAAACTTTTCTTGTGCTTTAGATTTCATGCGTCGCCCCATATGGCATACATACCACACCCACAAAATAAAAGGGCTAAGAGTAGCAGGAATAGGCCGAGAATCCCGGATAAAGCAGGATTCTTTGCGTGAGGCACAGAATGCATAGAGACGAGCCCGACGAAAACACAACAGAACATCAGCAGAAAACAGAAAGCCGCTTTGAGAAATGTAAAAAGTGGCTTAAACACTTGCTTGGAGAACATCTCTGGAATGACATTCGGAACGAGGCTCGCCGTGGAAAGTTTTGGTTGGAACTCGTTGGTGCCACCATCTTGCTTATTTACACGATCATTGCCGGATTTCAATGGCGAGCTACTCTGCAAGTTATGCGTGCCGATCAAAGGGCATGGCTCGTGCCGACAAGCGCTTCTGTCAACACCAAAGACGGGGAAGTAATCTATCAAAACTTCACCTACACGAACATTGGCAGAACGCCCGCCAAACATATACGTGGGAATTTTGCCATGGAGTGGGTTGGCTGGAACGGTACCCCAAATTTCAATTATTCGATCAGCGACCACGCTTCCAATGCCGTATACCCAAATCACGGAAGTACTCTTGGTATCCCTCTTTTGGCTGACATTCAAGGAACCAGCACGCGCCAACCTGTAAAATACACTGACGACATCAAGACCAAGTTTATGAATCAAGAAATGGTGTTTGTGCTGCATGGCAGACTGACTTATATGGACATATTTGATACCAGCCGTTGGATTCAGTATTGCGTCCTTACAAGGGGACTCTCCAAATCCGGTATGTTTAACGATTCTACAGCCGCTCAGAAATGTGAGGAATACAACGATACTGACAAATAAAGACGCCGTCCTGTTACCCAGTGATCTTAGTGTAGACGGGCTTGTGCGTCTAGTATATTGTTGCCTTTGTAAGTATTGATTTTAAATGAGTTAGGTCAATTGGCTGCTGGGACGTCTGGGCAAAGAAAAGGCGGCTTTTGGCCGCCGCGTTTGTCGCGCACTTCTAACTGATTAGTATCTTACCTCAAAGTGACCTGCCTGTCAAGGGATTTTGCGCATTGGGTCGCGTCTTAGGGGGCGATCGTGCCGAGTTGCGGCGCAGCGGTGCGTGCTCCCACGAGGGACCGAACGGAAGCGCGTAGGCTCAACGGCCGGGCGGGGCTTGCCCTGGGCTTGCCCCGCCCCTACAGGTAAAGCGCTCGCCGCCGATCCTCTTCCGATCCTGACCGACTTTGCAAAAATCAAAATGGGCTTTAACCTCGGCTTGTCCCTCCACATCAAACGAACGACAACACACGCTGGAATATGGTTTTGTTGGAGTTGCACAAAAGTTAATCGCAAGCGTCGCGTTCGTCTAAACCCGCCCTCTCGGAGAGGGCGGCTACAGGGTGGCGTGCGGAAACGTTGAGTCAGCGCATAACAGCCGGGCGGGCAAGCCCCACCCCTATATGCTTCGAAAGTTATCCATGATTCGAAGTTATCGTTGAGGAGGAAGAATGCAAACCCGCAAGCTGGGAAACTCAGACATGCACATCACGCCGGTGGGCTTTGGCGCCTGGGCCATCGGCGGCGCCGGCTACGATTTTGGCTGGGGCCCGCAGGAGGACACCGACTCGGTCGCCGCCATTCACCGGGCGCTCGAACTTGGCGCCAATTGGATCGACACCGCCGCCGTCTACGGCATTGGGCGCTCAGAACAAGTCGTCGCTCGCGCGCTGAAGGAATGGAAAGGCGCGCGGCCCTACGTGTTCACCAAATGCGCCATGCGCTGGGATGCAAAGGGCAGCATCACCAAAGTCCACAAAGCCGATTCCATCCGCCAGGAGTGCGAAGACAGCTTGCGGCGTTTGCAAGTTGAGGTCATCGATCTCTACCAGATTCACTGGCCGCCTGAGGACAACGGCCCTTCGCTCGAAGAATCGTGGCAAGCCATGGCCGACCTGCAAAAACAGGGCAAGGTGCGCTGGATCGGAGTATCCAACCACGACGTCCCACAACTAAAGCGCCTGGAGAAAATTGCACCGGTGACTTCGTTGCAGCCGCCGTACTCGATCCTACGGCGCAGGATCGAAGCCGAAATTCTCCCGCACTGCGAACAAAATAATATCGGCGTCATCGTGTACTCGCCGATGCTGTCGGGGTTGCTCACCGGCGCGATGACGCGCGAACGCGCCGAGAATCTTCCCGCCGACGACTGGCGCCGGAACAATCCGGAATTCCGCGAGCCGAAGCTCTCGAAAAATCTTGAGCTCGTCGAGCGCCTCCGCGCTGTCGGCAAGCGCTACGGCCGTTCCCCCGGCGAAGTGGCCATCGCCTGGGTGCTGCGGCTTCCCGCTGTCACCGGAGCAATCGTCGGGGCGCGCAACGCCAAACAAGCGGAAGGCGTCATGCACGCTGGCGAACTGAAACTAACGCCGCAAGACCTAGCGGAAATCGAAGGCACCGCCTCGGCCATCGCCGCACGCTAAAAGAAATAACCTGACGGACTGGAGCCGTGCAAATGAATCTCGGACTGCAAGGAAAAATCGCAGTGGTGTCGGGATCGACCGCCGGAATCGGCCTGGCCATCGCGGTCGCGCTGGCGGCGGAGGGCGCGCGCGTCATCATCAATGGCCGCACGGAAGAGCGTGTTAACGCAGCGCTCGGAAAAATCCGCGAGCGTGTCCCCAACGCGGATTTGCGCGGCGTCGCCGCGGACCTCGGTAGCGCGTCCGGCGTCGAAACGTTTCTGAAGAAGGCGCCGGATGCTGATGTGCTGATCAACAACGTGGGCATCTTCGATCCCAAGCCGTTCCTGGAGATTCCCGACGCGGAATGGCTGCGCTTCTTCGAGGTCAACGTGCTCAGCGGCGTGCGACTCTCGCGAAAGTATCTGCCGGGCATGCTCAAGAAAAACTGGGGCCGCGTGATCTTTATCTCGAGCGAATCCGCGCAGCAACCTCCACCGGAAATGATTCATTACGGCATGACCAAGACGGCGCAAGTTTCGATTTCGCGAGGCCTTGCGGAAACCGTCGCGGGCACCGGCGTCACCGTGAATTCGGTGTTGGCTGGGCCCACGGAGTCCGAGGGAGTGGGCGCCTTCCTCGACAGCCTGGCCAAGCAGCAGAATCTCTCTAAAGCCGATATGGAGAAAATGTTTTTCGAGAAGGGACGGCCGAGCTCGCTGCTCAAGCGTTTCGAGACGCCCGATGAAGTGGCGGCGGTCGTGGCTTTTGTGGCCAGCGCGCAAGGGTTGGTGATCAACGGGGCTGCGGTTCGGGCTGAGGGTGGTGTGATTCGCAGCGTGTTCTAGGTTTGCTCGGCGGTTTTGGGAGAAGAACTTCTTGCCTTGCTGGGAAGGCCCTCTCGTTCATCAGCTTGTTTTGAGCGTTGGTTGCCGACCGGATTTGTTTACGGCATGTTTGCAGTTGGCACAGACAGGAGTGTCTGTGCTACCTAGGCTCTCAGATAGTCGGGCTTCCAGTTTTTCACTAGCTGTTTGATGGCTTTTCGCTCCTGCATTTTTTCGTCGAGTACTTTTCTGGCTAGCGCGGGGAGCTCAGCGTCGCTGGCGAAGCGCAACGAAACAAGTTGGGCGACGGTGAACTCCTCGATGCGCTGCTGCAGATCGGCGGGGAGCAAGCGCTGGTAGCGCAGGCGCTCTTCGAGGCGAATGACGCGATCCTGTACGGACAGCGCAAACCTTCGCGCGCTTAGAAAACCGGCGATCAGCGCGAGGGCCAGCAGGACGTTGAAAATACCCCTAAATGTGTTCCAGAACTCTTTCAGCCAATAGACCTGAATGCCAAGATTTACGAGCAGAACGGGCAGCACGAAGAAATGGAAAAGAGGAAAAAATTTGGTGTGGTTCGCGAGGTTCTGTTCAGGCATGACGTGCCTCCTATGAGAAGCGAATCGGTGAGCGAACTGCGGCCGATGCGCCGCCAGAGTGATGCAAATCGCTCCCAAATTCAAGAACCTCGGAGCGTCCGGCGCGCATCCAACGTACCGTGGCACAATATTTGCTGCGAAATATCAGCGCGGCAGGTTTTGCAGAAAAATACGGGGAGAGGAAATGGCCAAGGCTAGCTGGTGCGGGAAAGTGATCGCGGAGAGCAATGCGACTGTTGAGGTGGAGGGAAACCAATATTTCCCAGCGGACGCAGTCAAGAAGGAGTTTTTGAAGCCGAGCGCACATACGTCGGAGTGCCCGTGGAAGGGCACCGCGCATTATTACAGCGTAGAAGTGGGGGGAATGCGGAACGACAACGCGGCCTGGTATTACCCGCAGCCGAAGCCTGCGGCCGCGGAGATTAAGGATCGCATCGCGTTTTGGAAGGGCGTGCGAGTCGAGGGGTAAAGAAGTCGACAGTCGACAGTTTAAAGTCGAATGTGGAACCCGCGGACTCCCGTCACGCGGCCTGAAGGCAAGTTCAGACCTGTTGTGCAGGATAGTTTCGGCGGACCTGCGCATCACGGTGCCGGTTGCCATCATACGAGGTGCACAGCCGGGAATGGCTGTGCCACTGTGGCGTGCCGTGCAGTTGCCATCATATGAGGTGCATAGCCAGGAATGGCTGTGCGACTGCGTCGTGCCTGCGATCGTTTTGTAAATACTCCTGTTGTGTTCATTTGGCTTGGTCGTTTTTGAAGACGGCGCCGTCGTGCATTACGAAACGGACGTGTTCGAGCGTGGCGATGTCTTTCAGGGGGTCGCTGTTGACGGCGATTACGTCGGCGTAGGCGCCCGGGGCAACGACGCCGATTTCACCCTTCATTTCCAACATTTCCGCGGCTCGAGACGTTGCGGAATGAATTGCATCCATCGAAGGCATTCCAAGATTTACCATGCGGGGGAATTCCTGGGCCATGGATTCGGTCCAAGGCATGCCGCCGATGTCGGTGCCGAAGACGATCTTCAGGTGGGCTTGCAGCGCTTTCTTGAATGAGATTTCGTGAACCGCGGCGCGGGCGCGATCGCGCTTGCCTGCTGGTGTGTCGTCAGGTCCCCAATCTTCGTAATACGGCGAGAGCGTGGGGCAATACCACGTGCCCTGGCTGGCCATTTGCGCGATTTGCGCGTCGGTGATTTCCAGGCCGTGCTCGATGGAGTCGCAGCCGCCGTCGAGGGCGCGCTGCAATCCAATTCCGTTGTAGGCGTGGCAGGCGACCTTCTTTTGCCATCCGTGCGCTTCATCCACGATGGCTTTCAATTCCTCTACCGTTAAGGTGGGTTGCGAAACCAGGCGGCCTTGCTTGTCGGTCCACGAACGGTGGGTCATGTAGACCTTGATCCAGTCGGCGCCGTGATCGAGCTGTTCGCGGGCGGCTTTCCGAGCTTGCACGGGGCCGTCGATGATTTGCGCGCCTTTGGGCATGTCCAGTTCGGGGGCATAGCCTTCGAGGTTGTAGCCGCCGGTGGAGGAGATCGCGCGAGTGGCACAGAACAGGCGTGGGCCGGGGATGGTGCCTTCGGCGATGGCTTCCTTGATTTCGACGTCGCCGTAGCCTGCGCCTTCGGTTTCTACATCACGGAGCGTCGTAAAACCTTGCTCGAGGGCGCGACGGCACGCGAAAGTGGCGCGAGCTGCGCGCAGGGCCATGCCTGCTTTGAGAATGTTGGCGTCGTAGCCGCCCTTGGCCGGATCTTCGCCCCACAGAAAGATGTGCGTGTGGGAATCGATTAGACCTGGAAGCACGGTGGAAGAAGAGAGGTCGATGACGTTGGCGCCGGCGGGGATTTGTGCGGAAGCGTCGGCGATTTTTTCGATGCGGTTGGCGCGAACGAAGATGAGTTGATTTTTGCGCGGAGCGTCGCTGACGCCGTCGATTAACGATCCCGCGCGGATCACGGTTAACGGTGCGGTTGGCGACGCCGATTGAGCGGAGGCGATGCCGGCAGGGAGTAAGGAGCAGATTGCGAGAGCGCAGACAATCGAGACGAGTTTAGTGCTCCACGAAGGCGGTCCGAACCGATCTAAAGATCGGCCACTACATTTGTCTGGAGAGGTTTGGGTCACGAAAGCTCCTTGGAAAGGGCGGTAGCTTGCCGCAACTGGTGGGTGTTTGCAAGGAGCATGCGAGATCGGCTGCGCCGTATGCTTCTCGGCTATTCGTCGTGGAGGGTGCGGACGGGTTCTACGCGGGTGGCGCGGTAGGCGGGTAGTAGATTGGCCAAGATGCCGACGCCGGCGAGGAGGAAGGCAACAGCGGCGAACGTGAGCGGATCCGTGGGACGGACGCCGAAGATCAGGGAGGCGATCAGTCGGCTGAGAGCTAGAGAGGCAACCAGGCCGATGACGATGCCCAGGAGGATGGGCTTCATACCGTCGGTAACGACGAGCTTTAGGACATCGGAGTTTGTGGCGCCGAGGGCCATGCGGATGCCGATTTCGCGGACGCGGCGGCGCACGGTGTAGGAGAGAACACCGTAGATGCCGACGGCGGCGAGAAGCAGCGCGAGTCCGGCAAAGGAAGCGAGCAGGTAGAGAACGAAACGCTGCGAGAACAAGGATTTGGCGAGGACATCGTCCATGCTGAGGACATCGACCACGGGAACGTCGGGACCGACTTGATGGATGGCGTCGGTGACCGCGGAGATCGCGCTATGGGGATCGGAAGTGGTGCGCACGACGAAAGTGAGGCCAAAGGATCGCCATTTTTCAGTGGGGGGTGGGGTGATCTGGCCGAGGGCGACGTAGATGGTGTCGACGGGGCGAGTCTCGTCGAGGGAATCGAGTTTGACGTTGCCGACAATGCCGACGACTTCGCGAACGACATTCGGGAAGAAGGTGAGAGTCAGATGCTTGCCGATAGGATCTTCGTTGGGCCAGAAGCGACGCGCGAGCGCTTCGCTGATAAGGGCGGCGCCGGGACGTCCGGCGGCGTCGACCTCAGTGAAGTCACGACCGCGAATGACTGGGACGCGCATGGCGCGAAGATAGCCGGGGCTGATGAGGCGAACGTCGACTTCCGGCTGGTCGGCCATGGGAAGGACGGGGCGACCTTCAATGGAAAAGGGCTGATGCGAGCCGCCCTCGCCTTCGAGCGGGAGATCGTCGATGGTGCCGGCAGCTTCGACTCCAGGGAGAGCACGGACGCGCCGCAGAATTTCCTCGAAAAAATTGATCTGGGCGGCAGGGCTGGAGAATCGATCGTGGCTGATCGGCACGGACATGGTCAGAACGTTTACGGAATCGAAACCTGGGCTAACGCGGCGCAGCTCGAATAAGGTGCGGAGCATCAGGCCAGCGCCGACAAGCAGAACGAGAGAAAGCGCTACTTCCGAGATGACCAGGAGATTTCGGGTTTTGCCGCCGGAGTCGGAGCTTCCGCGGCTCTGGCCGAGCTTGAGGGCTTCGTTAACGTCGACGCGGGAGAAACGCAGCGATGGAATAAGCCCCGCGAGAAGGCCGGCCGTCACAGAAAGCAACAGGGTGAAAACCAGTACTTGGGTGTCTAGCGCGACTTCCGCGAACGATGGCAGGTAGTCGGCGAGGAGTCGCATAGGAAGACCGAGGCTCACGCGAGCGAGCAGTAAACCGACCGCGCCACCGATCACCGAGAGAAGCACCGTTTCGGAAAGAATGTGGCGAAGAATGGCGGAGCGGCCTGCGCCGAGGGCGGTGCGAATAGCGATTTCCTTGCGGCGTGCCAAAGTTTTGGCAAGGACGAGATTGGCGACGTTGGCGCAAGCGATGAGAAGAACGAAAGCGACGGCGCCCAGGAGCACGAGTAGCGCCGTGCGCACGTCGCTGATCATCTGTTCGCGCAGGGGAATGACGGTGGCGCCCCAGCCTTTGTCGTCTTCGGGATAGAGCTGTTCGAGGCGGGTGGAGATGGCGGCAAGCTCGCTTTTGGCTTGCGCGATGTCCACTCCGGACTTGAGCCGGGCGATGACCATGTAATTGTGATTGCCGCGGACGGCGCGGTCTTCGTTGGACCAGGCGAGGGGAATCCATGCTTTGGCAAAGCTGGGGAAGCGAAACTTATCGGGCATCACTCCGACGACGGCGTAAGGCTGCGAGTTAATCGTGATGTTGCGGCCGACGATGGTGGGGTCGGAGGCGAAATGGTCGCGCCAGAATTTGTAGCTGAGGAGGATGGCGTGGTCGGAGCCGGGGCGGTCTTCGTCGGCGATGAAGCTGCGGCCGAGCAGGGGACGGGCGCGCAAAACGGTAAAGAAGTCCGGGGGAACCGCCGCGGCTTCAAGGACTTCGGGGCGATCCTTGCCGAAGGTCAAGCTGCGGCCGCCGTAGATGGACATGGACTCGAAGGAGGTGCTCTGCGCTCGCCAGTCGAGGTAATTGGCGGGGGAGACGGAGAAGAGGGTCATGCCGGGGAAGCTTTTGGCGGGAGGGACGTGCCAGACCTGCATGAGGCGGGATGGGTCTTGGTAGGGGAGGGGGCGTAGGAGCACGGCGTTGACCATGGAGAAGATGGCGGTGTTGGCGCCGATGCCGAGGGCGAGGACGAGGATGGCGCCTAGGGCAAAGCCGGGGTTGCGCCGGAGGGCGCGGAGTCCGAAGTGAAGATCGGCAAGCCAGTTACGCATGGGAGGTCCCCTCCTGGACGCTACAAAGTGTGGCTTAGACGTCGAGCAGGGACTTATGGACATGAGTACAGACGATGCAGCGGGATTTAAGTTTCAGGGCTCTACGTCTTTGATCGAGGGGAATGAGGCTACTGTCACAATATGTATGAATGTTCCGTGAGCCACCCAGGAGATCGCCCTCCCGATGACCGGGGATCGCGCGGTCCTCAACTTCAGCGGGCCTTTCGCTGAACTTGACGGTGGGTTGGTTTCGAATCCACCGCTTAGTTACTCGTGGCGGAGGGCGTCTACTGGTTGGACTTTGGTGGCGGAGTGGGCCGGGATGGCGCAGGCGGCGATTGCCGCTGCGGCCAGGAGGCCGGTGATGGCTGCCAGCATGGTTGGGCTGGCTGCGCCGATGCCTTCGAGTTTGCCCGCTAGGGCGCGGCTGGAAACTACGCTGACGATTGCGCCGAGGATGAAGCCTGCGATTAGGACGCAGCCTGTTGATCCGAGGACCAGCCTCAATACGTTCGCGGGAGTGGCGCCTAACGCCATGCGGATGCCGAACTCGCGGGTGCGGCGGGAGACGGCGTAGGAGACGACGCTGAAGATGCCGGTGCAGGCGAGCGTCAAGCCGATAACGCCGAAGATGCCAAATAAAAACGTGGCGAATCGTGGATAAGCGGTGGCGTTACTCAAGAAGTCTTCCAAGGTCCGAGCAAAAGCGATGGGTTGCGTGGGGTCCACCGAGCTTACGGCTTGGCGTGCGCCATTGGAGAGCGCGAGAGGGTCTGCATTGGTGGTGCGAATCGCAAACAGCATCCCCGGCGGGAACAGATGGGTGACGGGGATATACATGGCGGGTTCGGGCTCATCGCGAAGCCCCGAGTTCCGGACAGTGCCGCAGACGCCGACGATCTGGTAGGCGTTCGCGGACTGCGCAGGCTTCACAAAACCCGGCGGAAGTCCCTGTATAGGCAACTCCATGCGTATTTGTCTGCCAATGGGATCCTGGCCGGACGGAAAATATTTTTTCACGAGATCTTCGCTGACGACAGCGACAGGAATTGCACGGGTCACATCGCCGGCGTCGAAAAAGCGGCCCTTCAAAAGGGGAATTTCCATGGTGCTGAAGTAGCCTTCACTGACCAAGTTTGCGCGAACCTGCGCTCCGGTCGGCGGCAGACCGTCGATGTCAAATTTCAAAGGGGCGCCTGAATAGGGAGGCACGCCGGTGGCGGCGACTGCCACCGATTGCGCACTCGGAAGTTTGCGCAGGCGCTCGACGATGTCTGCGAAAAAGGCCCGGCGCTGACTCCATTCCGGATAGCGGGCAGCAGGAACCGGGACATACATCGTTAGAACGCCCTCGGGCTCATAGCCAAGCTTTTTTCCTGTGAGTTCGAGCATGCCTGCGGCGGCGAGGGCAGCTCCGGTGAGGAGGACGAGGGAAAGAGTGATCTCGCACACGATCAGGGCGTCGCGGAGGCGATTCCCGGCGGTGCCTGCGCCGGAGTCTCTGCCAGCGGATTTGAGAAACGTGGCCTGATTCGGACGAGAGAGCTGAAGGGCGGGGGCGAGACCGAACAAGATGCCGGTCAGCACGGAAACCACGAAAGCGAAGCACAGCACCGGAATATTGATGGCGATCACGGCTTCGTGGGGCACGGAGTATTCGGGCATCAGAGCGACGATCGCTTTCACGCCGGCGTAGGCCAGCGCGATGCCCAGGACTCCGCCGGTTACCGAAAGGATCACGCTTTCGGTCAAGAGTTGCTGGATCACGCGCTTGCGTCCCGCACCCAAGGAGACGCGTACCGCGATTTCGCCGTGCCGGGCGCTCGATCGCGCCAGGAGCAAATTCGCGACGTTGGCACAGGCGATCAAGAGCAAGAAGCCCACCGCAGCCAGCAAGGCGAGAAGTGTGTTGGCGAATTTTCCGAGGATCCCTTCGTTAACGGACTTGAACTCGGTGCGGAAGGGAGGTTCGGGATAGGCGAAGGAAGGAGCGGTTTTCACGAATTTTTCGTGGAAACTTTGGAACTCGGCGTTGACCTGTTGCCTGGGGACGTTGGGCTTTACCTTGAAGATCATCCCGTAGCGTTCGTCGCCACCCGGGCGAATTGCAAGCGGAGTATAGATGTCGGCGTCGTTCCATGTGAATCGTACGGGGAGCACGCCGATTACCGTGAAGAACTTGTCGTTGAGACGGATCTGCTGGCCAAGGATATCGCGCCGGTCGGAGAAATGGCGTTGCCAGAACAGATAGCTGAGCACGGCGACGGGCTCGACTTTCGATTGGTCGCCTGCGTCCTTTGGTGAAAAGGTGCGGCCGAAGAGAGGTGGAACGCCGAACAAGTCGAACGCATTGGGGGAGAAGTCCTCTTGAATGACGGCTTCCGGGAGACCCGCTTCGGTCATTACCACGCTGCGGCGGTTGTTGAGAACGAGGCTTTCGGCGGTCTTGGACTGAGACTGCATCTCGAGATATTCCGACAGGGTGTAGCCCATGTAGTGGTCGCCTTTGGCGTTGAGGACGTGGGCGCCGCCGATGCGGTCGGCTGCGGCGTAGGGGTAGGGGTCAACGAGGACGGCGTAGACGACGCTGAAGATGGCGGTGGTGGCGCCAATGCCGAGAGCCAGGGAGAGGATGGCGACCGTTGTGGAGATGCGGGTTTTCAGGAGGAGGCGGAGGGCGTAGCGGAGGTCCTGAAAGATCGACATGGTGAGCCTTCCGGATTCTTGTTGGAGTAGCTGGAGTATATGAGGTAGTGACGGTCGAAAGGCGAGATTGGTTTTCTCAGGGCCACGATTTTTTTGAGATGCGGCGGAGGTGCGAGGTTGAAGTGCGCGCTGAGTTCCTTCACCTACCCTTGTCGGGTAGGTTCAGGATGACAATTTTTTCGCGGGGGATTGGTTAGGGAAATTTGCCGCCGTAGCGGCCGGTTGATTCGAAGAGGGAGAGGAGATTGGTCATGCCGAGGAGGCTGCGGAGGGCTGGGTTTGCGTTGGCTAGTTCGATTTTGCAGTTGCGGGTGCGGGCTGAGACGTAGAGGGTGGCGAGAACGCCTAGACCGGAGCTGTCCATGAAGGAGACTTCTTTGAGGTCGAGGATGATGTGTTTTTCGTCGGGGATCAGGGTGCGGACTTTGTTGCGAAGTTGAGGGGCGTGTTCGAAGGTTAGTTTGCCGTGGCAGGCGACGGTCATGCAGTCGTTGGTGCGGTGGGTTTCGAGATGGAAGGACATGGGCGGCGAGAGTATAGCGGGAAAGAGGCTGTGACGTAAGGACGTAATGAGATAACGAAGTAATGAGATAACGACGGACCGGTGGGTTGGGTGAATACAGTTGGCGTTGCGGTCCTTCGTTAGCCTTGTCGGGTAGATGATTCAGGATGACAGAGTAGAGATCGGGCGCAGTTGGTTGCGGGCGGGGCGCCGGGCTAAAGCCCAGCGCCTACATTTGACGCCGGCATACGGAGAGAGGCAGGTCGGATGCTACGTGTTGAGGAGGTTGGGATGGAGGCGGGAGTAGTTGTGTTCGGCGGCCCAGAGAGTTAGCGGGAGGGCGGCCAAGTCGTCGATCAGAGGGATGGCGTGGCCGTCTCTGGTTAGGTCGATCGTGCGGATGTAGTAGCGGCAGGTGTCGCACGCTTCTACGCGGATGTGGGGGAATTGTTCGGCGACGTAGACGGGGAGTTTGTTTTCGGCTACTTCGCCGCAGGTGGGGCAGAGGATGCGTCGGAATTCCCATTCGTGGAGGCAGAAGGAGCAGAGGAGGTGTCGCTTGCCACCGTCGCCTTCGATGCGGAGGACTCCGAGTGACGGCGCGGAATTGCAGATGGGGCATACGGAATGCGTGGTGATGGCCGGGGGTGCGGCGCGATTGGAGGAGAGGAATTCGGCGTAGGGTTCGAGAAAAACTCTCAGGACGAATGCGGTGAGGGCTTCGGCGGCGGGATCCTGCGGGTCGTGGTTGTGCTGAGGAGTGTGGGGACCAAGATGGTTGACGCTCCCGGCGGCGGTCCAATATTCGGTTAAGAACGCGATCCAAGCCGCCGGACCTTGCAGCGAGAGTTGTCGCGCGGCTTCGGCAACGGGGGGCGTGCCGACCGTTTGCAGGAGCGAGAGAAGCTCGGGAAAGTATTGCAAGAGCAGGGCTAGATCGAGATGCGAACGGAAATGGGCGGCCGATGCTGGCGCGGGGTGTTGGCCCGCAGGGTGTGCGAGGCGCGCGTAAAGACGTTTTTGAAATTGCGCGAGGTCCTGGTAGAAGGTCATGACCTCGGTGGCGAAAGGATGGGATGCGCCGAGATGCTGCGCGCGCCGAATACGTGCGTCGTAATCGGGGCCGGCGGTTTTTGCCAGCGTCATTTGCGCGGAGTGGTCGTCGATGATGCCACGATCTCTTTGTACCATCCGGGGTGGTAGCGGCGAACAAAATCTTCGGTGACGTCGCCGTGAATGACTGAGTCGATCGCGCCGCGCTCGGCGAAGACGCCCATGTAGACATGGATCAGGAACAGTCCGATGGTGGCTAGCGCCGAGGACGCGTGAACTAACACGGCCGTGTAGCGGAGGGCGCGGAGGTTCCACGGGATGTATTCGGGAAACCAGAGGATGAGGCCGCTGAGGAGCAGCAGCGTGCCGAAAACAATGAAGCCCCAGAAGAGGAGTTTTTGTCCGGCGTTGTAGCGGCCAGCCGGGGGCATATCTTCGTCTTCGTTACGAATGTAATGGCCAACGGCGCCGAACCACTCGCGGTCCACGGGCGTGACGCCCATCTCGGAGGCCCAGAGCGCGTACATTTGCACGATGCCGGCGAAAAAGATCAGCCCGATCCACGGATGCAACATGCGCGAGACCGGGGCGCCACCAAGCATTACCGCGAGCCAAAACAACCACGGAGACCAGAACGCGAGGCCGGTGAGAAGCAAGTAGATGTAGGAGAGGGCGGCGAGCCAGTGAACGAGGCGCTCACGAAATGTGTAGCGCAGGATGTGGCCGGGAGGAACGCGCTGTTCCGCCTGCAGGGTGGATGCTCGGGACGTCACGGTTGCGCTCCTTCGTGGGGGACATCGACGTCTTCTTCGCGAGTCTTGGGGCCAAAGCGTAGATAGTGGACGACAAGGCCGATCAGGCCGCCAATCATCGCGGCGTTGCCGAGCCACTTCAGCGGGCCCTTCCAGAGTTTTACGGTCCACGGGATGCTCGGATCCTTGGGGAGGCCGCCGTAGAGTTCGGGTTGCGTGGCATCGTGGAGGACGTACATTACGCCGGTGCCGCCTACGCCCTGGGGATCGTAGACGCCGGCTTGCGGGAAGTTGTAGTGATCGCGGAGTTGCTTCGCGCGGGTTTCGGCGAGTTCCTTCATGTCGTCTTTGCTGCCGAAGTGCAGGCAGCCAGTGGGACAGGACTTGATGCAGGCCGGCTCGAGGCCTTCGCTGACGCGGTCGGCGCAGAGCGTGCATTTGTAGACGCGCTTGGTCTCCGGGTTGAACTTGGGAATGTTGAAGGGGCAGCCGGTGATGCAGTAGCCGCAGCCGATGCAGTTCTCCTGCTGAAAGTCGACGATGCCGTTTGTGTATTGAACGATGGCGCCATCGGAGGGGCAGGCTTTGAGGCAGCCGGGGTCGGCGCAATGCATGCACTGATTTTTGCGCATCAGCCACATCAGCGTGCCGTCTTCGCGCTCGTGCTCGTTAAAGAGGATCAGGTTCCAGTAGTTCCAGCGCGTTTCCGGCATGGTCTGATAGGAGTTGCCGAAGACGGTTTCGCCGAAGGGGAGATCGTTCCACTCCATGCAGGCGACTTCGCAGGCTTTGCAGCCGATGCAGGTGGTGGTATCGATGAGCTTGCAGACGGTGAATTGGCGCTGCGTGTCTTCGCCGGGGACGCTGCCGGCGTGGCCGGAAATTTTTTGGATGCGGAGCGTGGCCTGGCTCACGGATACCTCCGCCCATTCAGAGACAACGTGAAAATTTTCCGCATGGTCAGGCCTTTTCCACCTTCACCAGGAAGCCCTTGAATTCTGGGGTATAGGCATTGGGATCGACAACCGTCGGCGTAAGCAGATTCGCCAGGGTCCTCGCGTCCTTGCCCTCGTCCTCGGCGATTCCCCGATAGCCCTGATGAATGGGGAGGCCAATCGGGTAGACTTTCTTGCCGTCGATCATCAACGGCTTGATGCGTTTGGTGACCATCGCCTTCGCAATGTAACTTCCACGGATGCTCGAGACTTTTATTTTTTCGCCGCCGGTGAAGCCCATTTCATTGGCCATGTCCACCGAAATCTCGATAAACGGCTCTGGCACGAGCTGCACGTTCATCGGATTATTCTTCGTCCAGTAGTGATAAAGCTCGGTCAGGCGATAGGTCGTACACACGACCGTGTAACCGTCCTTGGGCGTGGCATATTTGTCGTCCTGAGTTTTGAAACGCCTCACCACAGGATTGTGCGTTTGCTGCGGATGCAGTGCGTTGTCCACAGGGCTTTCCACGGGCTCGTAGAATTCGGGGAATGGTCCGTCGGCAAAGGCCGCGAGCGGCCCAAAGATTCGCCCTACGCCCTCCGGGTTCATAATGAACGGGCCCATGTGATCTTTCGGCTTGGAGTCGGCCTTGAAGTCGGGCACGTCGTTGCCAACCCATTTTTGCTGGTCCTCGTTCCACCACACTTGCTTTCGCGACGGATCCCAGGGCTTGCCGTCGACGTCGCACGACGCGCGATTGTAGAGCACGCGGCGATTCGCTGGCCAGGACCAGCCCCATCCCGGATGCACACCCAGTCCCGAAGGATCCGAAGGATCGCGGCGCGCGGTTTGATTGCCTGCTTCGGTGAATGAGCCGGAGTAAATCCAGTTGCCGCAGGAAGTCGTACCATCGTCTTTCAACCAAGCAAAGCCAGGAAGCTGCTGGCCGGCCTTGATTTGTTGCTTCGTGGCGGGATCCTCCAAATCCGCCAGCGCCTTCCCGTTGACTTCCTTCAATACCTCGGCGAGAGGCGGGTTCGTTGGGTTGCTGTAATTCCAAGTCAGGTTCAGGACGGGATCGGGGAACTTGCCGCCTTCCGTCTTATAAAGCTCGCGGATCTTTAGGAAAATTTGCGCGACGATGGCCTGGTCCAGCCGGGCATCTCCGGGGGTTGGCACGGCCGCATTCTTCCACAGCAACCAGCGGGCGGAGTTGGTGAACGAACCGTCTTTCTCGGCAAATCCGGCGCAAGGCAAGCGATACACGGTGGTTTGAATCTGCTTCATCTCGTCCGTGGTGATCCCGGGCGATTTCCAAAACTCGCTGGTTTCATCCGGATAAATTTCTCCCACCACCAGGAAGTCCGCCTTTTTCAGCGCGTCGATGTTTTTCTTTGAGTTGGGACCAATGGCTACGCCGTTCATGCCAAAGGCCAGCATGCCTTTGATGGTCCCGTTGTACATGTCGTCCCACATTTGAACCCATGAATAGTTGCGATCCACTTTCGGCAGATAATCAAAGGCCCAGCCGTTTTGTTTAGTGGCCGCGTCGCCATAGAGGGCTTTCAGATAGCTGACCGCGAATTTCGGCGTGTTGCTATAGTAGTTGAACGAATCCCACGGGGCGGGCTTTGAGGGAGTCGGCGTAATGCGTTTCATCCAGGCGTCGAAGGAAGTGTCCGCGGGCGTCGGAACCTTCAGATAGCCGGGCAGATTGTCGAAAAGGCCGGCCATGTCTGTGGCGCCCTGAATGTTGGAGTGCCCGCGCAGCGCGTTGACGCCACCGCCGGCGCGGCCAACGTTGCCAAGCACTAGTTGCAAAATCGCCGCGGTGCGTATGATTTGCGTGCCAAACGAGTGTTGCGTCCATCCGACCGCGTAAATGATCGTGCCCGCCTTCTTCATGTCGCCGTCTTTGCGAATCGAAGTATAGAGGTCGGCGGCCTTGAGAAATTGTTCTTTGGGAATCCCGGTGATGCGCTCGACCATATCGGGCGTGTAGCGCGAGTAGTGTTTCGTCAGCAGTTGGAAGACGCAATTGGGGTTTTGCAGCGATAGATCGAACTCCACCTTTTCCGGTAGCTTGGGAGCGGTCGGAGCGGTTCCGCTTGGTGGATGCGGCGAGCTGTCTCCCCCACCCCCGCCTGTGCCCGCATAATTCCACGTGGACTTGTCGTAGGTCTGCGCCTTGGCGTCAAAGCCGGAGAAAACGCCGTCCGTATCGCCCGGCAACTGAAAGCCGGGTTTGACGATAAATGCTGCGTTCGTGAAGTTGACCAGATAATCCTTCGCGATGCGTTTGTTCTCAATGGCATAGCGAATGACACCGCCGAGGAACGCGATGTCCGATCCGGCGCGAATCTGGCAGTGGAGATCAGCCACAGCAGCGGTCCGCGTGAATCGCGGATCGACCACAATCATTTTTGCGTTGCGGGTGCGTTTCGCCTCAATGGGCCACTTGAATCCGCAGGGATGGTTCTCGGCAGGATTACCGCCCATGATAAGCATCATGTCGGTATTCTTCATGTCCACCCAGCCGTTGGTCATCGCCCCGCGTCCGAACGTTGGTCCCAAACTTGAGACCGTGGGGCCGTGTCAAACCCTGGCCTGATTTTCGAGATGCATGACCCCCAGGGCACGCATCGCTTTCACAACCAGATAGTTAAACTCATTGGTATCGGTGCAGCCGCCGATAAACGCGACCGACTCCAGCCGGTTTGCGGTGTGTCCCGCCGCATCCTTCTCGATGAAAGTATCATCGCGGGTTTTTTTGACGCGGGCTGCAATCTCGTTAATTGCATCGTCCCATGAAATGTCCTGCCATTCGGTGCCACCCGGGCGGCGTACCTGGGGCTTCAGCAAACGCCGGTCGTTCATGATCTCTTGCTGCAGCGAGGAGCCCTTCGGGCACAGCGTGCCGCGGTTAGTCGGATGATCGGGGTCGCCCTCGACGTGCACGACCTGGGCGGTCACATTCTTGGCGCGGTCGCCGATGGTGTAGATAATGGTGCCGCAGCCCACGGCACAGTACGGGCATGTGGAGCGAGTTTCGCTAGCCCGAGCGATCTTGAGCACACGGAGTTGTGCGAAAGCGGGCTGCAAATCGAACCCAAACATAGCGGCGGCTGCTCCGCCTACGGTACTGAGTTTGAGGAAGTCTCGCCGAGAAGGGTTCATTTAGGTATGGCCCCCATTCGTGGGCAGTAAGAGGATGCCGCCGCACGAACCCATTGATAGAACGGTTACGCGGTTCTGTCAAGTCAACGGGATGCCGCGCCCAACCATCCCATTTTGGTTGATGAGAATTTGGGCGTATAAGTTACAAGTCTTTTTGTGAGAGGAGATCGCCGTGACGGAGAACAGTGGCACGACGAAAGATTCGCAGGGCGACCATCCGCTGATGGCGAGGGCGCGCGAAGGAATGCCGGTCGGGAAGCTGATCGGGTTTGAGCTGGTGGAGATAGGGGACGGCCGCGCGGTCGTGACGCTAGTGGCCGGGCCGCAACACACCAATCCGATGGGGACGCTGCATGGCGGAATTTTGTGTGACATTGCCGATGCGGCCATGGGAATCGCGTTCAACAGCACGCTGGCGTCCGCCGAATCGTTCACTACCGTGGAGCTCAAGATCAATTTCTTTCGGCCGGTGTGGACGGCGGAGCTGCGCGCGGACGGCAAAGTGGTGCGGCGCGGGAAAACCATCGGCTACGTGGAGTGCGAGATCACCGACGAGAAAGGGCGTGCCGTCGCCAAAGCAAGCTCCACTTGCTTAGTGCTGCGGGGCAAGGAAGCAGAAGGAAGGTAACGGCGTGGGACGAGTTTTGTCGCTATTCGGTCGGAACCTTGTCGGCGCTCAGGCGAAATGTAACGGACCTGTAAAATCATTCGTTCCATCCATCCGTAGCGGAACGCGTCCCCGTTTACAGCCGTCTGACGAAAGTGTCGTCCTTCGGACCCCGGGCCCTTCGACCCATTGGCCTTACCCTGTTCGCCGCTGTTATGTTTTGTACCCGCATCGAGGCACAAGCTCCTGCGCCGTCTGGACTCTCCCTACCGACGCAGGATCGCGTCCAAACTCGTGGTTGGTGGCCGACCAAGGGGGCGGCAAATCTCGCCGACTTCGTGGGCACTTCGGAGTGCGCGAAGTGCCATGAAAGAGAAGCGATTGCGCAGCGCGGCACGCCGATGGCGCAAGCGGCCGCTCCGGCCGCAACTTCTGAAATTCTCGAAGCGCATAGTCATCTGTCGGCGCAACGCGGCCCGTATAGCTACGAACTCTTGAACGACGGCACGGCCGTCAAATTCTCGGTCACGGACGGCACGAATTCGCTGTCCGCGACGGTCGCTTGGGCTTTCGGCTTAGGGCACAAGGGCCAGACCTATATCTACAAGCGCGATGGTGATTTTTATGAGAGCCGTCTGAGTTTCTACAAGACCTTGCAGCGGTTGGATCTCACGACTGGGCACACCGGCAGCGGGCCTGAAGATCTCAAGATCGCAATGGGGCGATGGCTCGATCCCGTAGAAGCGCGACGGTGTTTCGGTTGCCACACGACG
>Ga0185299_10001849_pt1 | contig 36610 bp, 37 predicted proteins | sample PaiPotPPA55metaG_FD_128002 | JGI IMG/M metagenome (GOLD analysis project Ga0185299, IMG submission 128002) | Iron sulfur acid spring bacterial and archeal communities from Banff, Canada, to study Microbial Dark Matter (Phase II) - Paint Pots PPA... ...
GCGATCATCGAGTTCGCCGAGACCGCGGCCAAGGATCCGTGGGACCTGCCGCCGCCGGCGCTGGAGGCGGAGGAGATCGAGCGCAAGGTGCGCCAGGCCGTGAGCGCCGACCTGGCCGCCGCCTACCGCGAGCGTCAGAAGCAGCTGCGCACCGATCGGATCGATACGGCCAAGGCCAAGCTCGCGGCGCTCTTCCCCGAGGACGCGCAGCGCCAGATCGCGGCGAAGGCATTCAAGGAGATCGAGAAGGACATCGTGCGCGGCGCCATCCTCAAGGGCGAGCCGCGCATCGACGGGCGCGACACCAAGACCATCCGCCCCATCGTCTGCGAGGTGGGCGTGCTGCCACGCGCCCATGGCTCCGCGATCTTCACCCGCGGCGAGACGCAGGCGATCGTGGTGACGACGCTCGGCACCGGGCAGGACGAGCAGATCATCGACGCGCTCGAGGGCGAGTACCGCTCGCATTTCATGCTGCACTACAATTTCCCGCCCTACTCGACCGGTGAGGCGGGCCGCATGGGCGCGCCGGGGCGTCGCGAGATCGGCCACGGCAAGCTCGCTTGGCGCGCCGTCCATCCGCTGCTGCCGCAGAAGGAGAGCTTCCCCTACACCCTGCGCGTCGTCTCGGAGATCACCGAGTCGAACGGCTCGTCCTCGATGGCCACCGTGTGCGGCGCATCGCTGTCATTGATGGATGCAGGCGTGCCGCTGAAGAATCCGGTGGCCGGCATCGCCATGGGCCTCATCAAGGAAGGCCGCGACTTCGCCGTGTTGTCCGACATCCTCGGCGACGAGGACCATCTGGGCGACATGGACTTCAAGGTCGCCGGCACCGAGCAGGGCGTCACCGCGCTGCAGATGGACATCAAGATCACCTCGATCACCGAGGAGATCATGAGGATCGCGCTCGGCCAGGCCAAGGGCGCGCGGCTGCATATCCTCGGCGAGATGGGGAAGGCGCTGACGGGAGCGCGCGAGGCGGTCAGCAGCAATGCGCCGCGCATCACCACCATCACCATCCCCAAAGACAAGATCCGCGAAGTGATCGGCTCGGGCGGCAAGGTGATCCGCGAAATCACCGAGGTCACCGGCGCCAAGATCGACATCGAGGACGACGGCACCATCAAGGTGGCCGCGGTCGACGCCATGGCCTCGCAAGCGGCGATCGACTGGATCCGCGGCATCGTCGCCGAACCCGAGCTTGGCGTGATCTATTCCGGCAAGGTGGTGAAGACCGTCGATTTCGGCGCCTTCGTCAATTTCCTCGGCGCGCGCGACGGGCTCGTCCATATCAGCGAACTGGCGCCGCAACGCGTCGGCAAGACCACCGACGTGGTCAAGGTCGGCGACCAGGTGAAGGTCAAGGTGCTGGGCTTCGACGATCGCGGCAAGGTCAAGCTCAGCATGAAGCAGGTCGATCAGGCGACCGGCGAGGACATCGGCACCAAGCGCCAGGAAGCCAAGGCGGCGACCTGAGCGCGATCGGCGTCGATGACCGCGCCTGAGCGGCGGTGGCCGCGCATCATCGGCCACCGCGGCGCAGCGCTGGCGGCGCCCGAGAATACGCTGGCCGGGTTCTGCATGGCGGCGGCGCTCAATGTCGAATGGGTCGAGTTCGACGTGCGCCTGACCAGCGACGGCCGCTGCATCCTGCTGCATGACGACACGCTCGACCGGACGACCAACGGCCGCGGGCCCGTGTCGCACCTGACCTTCGACGAGGTCCGCCGCCTCGACGCCGGAACGTGGTTTGGCCCGGATTTCGCCGGCCAGCCCGTGCCTGGCCTCGAGGAGACCATCGGCCTTCTCGCCCAGCTCAAACTCGGCGCCGTGGTGGAGCTGAAGCCGGCGCCGGGCGCCGAGGCCGCGACCGGGCGCACCGCGGCGGCCGTCCTCGCCGAGCGCTGGCCCGCCGCGCTGCCGCCGCCGGTGCTGTCGAGCTTCAAGCCGGCCGCGCTCGCAGCGGCGCGCGAGGTGGCGCCGCATCTCACCCGCGCCCTCCTGGTCGGCACCCTGCCACGCGACTGGCGCCGCCAGGTCGAGGCGCTCGATTGCGCCATGCTGCACGCCGACCAGCGCCGGCTCGACCGGCCGACCGTCGAGGTCGTGCGCGACGCTGGACTGTCGCTATTCGCCTATACCGTCAATTTGCCGCAGCGGGCGCAGGAGCTGTTCTCCTGGGGGGTCGATTCCGTCTTCAGCGACTGTCCCGACCGCGTCGCCGAAGGGCTCGCCGGCGAAGCCATTTGATTTCGTTAATCCGATTGATACATATAGCGTGGTTCGATGGCGTCCGGCGCAGGGTGGGGAAGGCTCGGAAACGTGATCGCACTTAAACCACTGTTGATTTCCGGCCGCGAGGTGCTGCCGCTGGTCGAAGGCGGCAAGGGCATCTCCGTGTCCAATGGCGAGAGTTCCGGCGCCTGGGCGGCGTGCGGCGGCGTCGGCACCTTCTCCGGCGTCAACGCCGACAGCTGCGATGCGCAGGGCCAGCCGGTCAATCAGATATATCGCGGGCGCACGCGGCGCGAGCGGCATGAGGAGCTGATCGCCTATTCCATCGCCGGCGGCATCCATCAGGCGCGCGTCGCGCATGAGCGCTCCAACGGCGACGGCCGCATCCACATGAACGTGCTGTGGGAGATGGCGGCGGCCGAGCGCATCCTGCACGGCGTTCTCGAAGGCGCGCGCGGCCTCATCCACGGCGTCACCTGCGGCGCCGGCATGCCCTACAAGATCGCCGAGATCTGCGCCAGCTACGGCGTCCACTACTATCCCATCGTCTCCTCGGCACGCGCCTTCCGCGCGTTGTGGAAGCGCGCCTACCACAAATTCCGCGATTGGCTGGGCGGCGTCGTCTACGAGGATCCGTGGCTGGCCGGCGGGCATAACGGATTGTCGAACAGCGAGGACCCGGAGAGGCCCGAGCCGCCGCTGCCGCGCGTCGCCGAGCTAAGGCGCCTGATGCTCGAGTTCGGCCTCGCCGCCACACCGATCTTCATGGCGGGCGGCGTCTGGTGCCTCAATGAATGGCGCGACTGGCTCGACAATCCCGAGGTCGGGCCGATCGCCTTCCAGTTCGGCACGCGGCCGCTCCTGACCAAGGAGAGCCCGATCTCCGACGCGTGGAAGCGCAAGCTGCTGATCCTCAAGGAGGGCGACGTATACCTCAACCGCTTCAGCCCGACCGGCTTCTACTCCTCGGCGGTACGCAACAATTTCCTCAACGATCTGCAGGCGCGCTCGGAGCGCCAGGTGGCCTATTCGATCGAGCCGGTGGGCGACCATCTGGCGCCGCTCGAAGTCGGCGCACGCAGGCGCATCGTCTATCTGACGCCGCATGACCGCGAGCGCGCCCTCACCTGGATCAGCCAGAGCTTCACCGAGGCGTTGCGCACACCGGACTCGACCCTCGTTTTCGTATCGCCGGAAAAGGCGCTTGAGATCCGCGAGGACCAGATCAACTGCATGGGCTGCCTCAGCGCCTGTCAGTTCTCCAACTGGGCGCAGAACGAGGAGGGCACCACTGGCAAGAAGGCCGACCCGCGCAGCTTCTGCATCCAGAAAACCCTGCAGCAGATCAGCCACTCCGAGGATGTCGAGTTCCAGCTCATGTTCGCCGGGCACAATGCCTATCGCTTCGCCGGCGACCCCTATTACGCGAACGGCTTCATCCCGACGGTGCGCGAGCTGGTGGAGCGGCTGCAGACCGGCAACTGACCGGGCGGCCAGTTCTTCCTTTGATGCGGGGGCGCTCTGAGCTAAAATTGCGCGGTTCGCGAGACTTTTAAAGGACGCCTGTCCTGGTAAACGCCATGAGCGCACGTCCCTTCGCCAATGCCCTCGAGCTGCTGCGCGCGGCGGCGCTGCGCCCGACCCGGCAGCGCCTGGCACTCGCGCGCCTGCTCTTCGAGCAAGGCGACCGGCATGTCAGCGCTGAGCAGCTGCATGGCGAGGCGGTGGCCGCCGCAGTGCCGGTCTCGCTCGCCACGGTCTACAACACGCTCCACCAGTTCGTCACCACTGGCTTGCTGCGCGAGGTCGTGGTTAATCCGGGCCGCTCCTATTTCGATACCAATGTGGGCGATCACCACCATTTCTTCTTCGAGGACAGCGGCCAGCTGGTCGACATCCCCAGCGACCACATCGGCGTGACCAGCCTGCCCGCGCCGCCCGTCGGCACGACCATCCGCCGCGTCGATGTCATCATCCGCGTCGAGCGCGCTGCCGCCGAGTGAGAGCCGCGCCGGCGTTCGCGGACATCCGAAAATCGCTGCTCTAGAACGTTTCTAATCTATTGACACGTTCTGCCGCCGGGGTCCATAAGAGACGAGCGCCGTGCGGTCGCGCATGGCACCCAATTGGTGGCGGAAAGAGGAGGGAAACTCATGGCCAAACTCAAGGGTTCGAAGACCGAAGACAACCTGAAGGCAGCCTTCGCCGGCGAGAGCCAGGCCAACCGGCGATATCTCTATTTCGCGCAGAAGGCCGATGTCGAGGGCTACAACGACGTGGCCGCGGTGTTCCGCTCGACCGCCGAGGGCGAGACGGGTCATGCGCATGGCCATCTCGAATTCCTCGAGGAAGTGGGCGACCCGGCGACGGGCAAGCCGATCGGTCCGACCGGCGACAACCTCAAGGCGGCGATCGCCGGCGAGACCCACGAATACACCGACATGTATCCGGGCATGGCGCGCACGGCGCGCAACGAGGGCTTCGAGGAGATCGCCGACTGGTTCGAGACGCTGGCCAAGGCCGAGAAGTCGCATGCCGGCCGCTTCCAGAAGGCGCTCGACCAGCTCGCCTGAGCTGCCCCTTTGATGCCGGAGAGACGGAAGGGGCACGCGCTGCGCCCCTTGGCGCTCTTGGCGTGTGCCGAGGAAGCTTGAGGACATGCGCGAAGGCAGTCTCGACGCACCGACGCGTCATCCCCTCGATTGGCAGGACCCGGATTTCTACGACCGCGCCAAGATCGACGCGGAGATGCATCGCGTTTTCGACATCTGTCACGGCTGTCGCCGCTGTTTCAATCTATGCGACAGCTTTCCGCGGCTCTTCGACATGATCGACACTTCCGCGACCGGCGAATTGGACGCGGTCGATGTCAAGGATTACGCCAAGGTCGTCGAGGCCTGCACGCTCTGCGACATGTGCTTCATGACCAAGTGCCCCTACGTGCCGCCGCACGAGTTCAACCTCGACTTCCCGCATCTGATGCTGCGCTCCCGCGCCGCCGACTTCCGCGACGGCAAGATCTCCTGGACGCAGCGCCAGCTGGTCGAGACCGACCGCAACGGCAAGCTCGCCGGAGCGGTGGCGCCGCTGGTGAACTGGGCGACCAAGGTCGAGAACAGCGTGACGCGGCCGACGATGGAGAAGGTCGCCGATATCGACCGCCGCGCGGCGCTGCCCAAATTCCACGGCCGCAGCTTCGTCACGCGCGCGAAGGCGGATGCGCTCGAGGTCGATGCGAGCGCGCCGGCGCATGGGCGCAAAGCCCTGCTCTACGCCACCTGCTTCGTCAATTACAACAACCCGCGCATCGGCGAGGCGACGCGCGCGGTGCTGGCCAAGAACGGCGTCGCCAGCGAGGTCGTCTATCCCGGCTGCTGCGGCATGCCCCATCTCGAGCAGGGCGACATCGCCCGCGTCGCGGCGAGCGCACACGAGGTGGCCACGGCGCTCGCGCCTTACATCGAGCAGGATTATGACGTCGTCGCGCTGGTGCCATCCTGCGCGCTGATGCTGAAATTCGAATGGCCGCTGATCCTGCCGGAGGACAAGGCGGTGGAACGCTTGGCGCGCGCCACCTTCGACATCAGCGAATACGTGGTCGACATCGCGCGCAAGGAAGGTCTCGCACCCGGACTGCAGACGCTGCCGGGCGGCGTCACGCTGCATCTCGCCTGTCATGCGCGCGCGCAGAACATGGGCGCCAAGGCGGCGGAGATGCTGCGCCTGGTGCCGCAGCCGGATGTCGCGGTGATCGAGCGCTGCTCGGGCCATGGCGGCAGCTGGGGCGTCTTCAAGGAGAATTTCGACGTCGCGATCAAGGTGGGAAAACCGGTGGCGCGCCAGGCGGCGAAGAATGCCAAGGCCTTCGTCGCCTCGGAATGCCCGCTCGCGGCGGCGCACATAGTGCAGGGCATGGCAGCGGCGGATGGCGAGAGCACGGCCCCCGCGGAGGCATTCCATCCGATCGAGCTCTTCGCCCGCGCCTATGGGCTCATGCGCTGAGGAGCGATCCCATGGCCGCTAAACGTCAGCTCACCCGCGCCGACATCCTGCCGATCGAGCAATATGCGCGCGACCGGCGCGAGCACCGCCGCCGCATCGGCGAGATCAAGCGCGACCGCCGCATCGAAGTGGGGCCATTCTGCACCTTCTATTTTGAGAATTACGACACGATGTGGCACCAGGTGCATGAGATGCTCTACATCGAGCGCGGCGGCAAGGCGCAGATCGCCGACGAGCTCTCCGCCTACAACCCGCTGGTGCCGCAAGGCGACGAGCTCGTCGCCACCATGATGATCGAGATCGAGGACGCGGCGCAGCGCGAGAAGGCGCTGGCGCGTCTCGGCGGCATCGAGGGCCGCATGTTCCTCACCATCGGCGGCGAGCGCGTCGCCGGCAGCGCCGATCCGACGCGCGAGAACACCAGCCCGCAAGGCAAGGCATCCTCGGTGCAGTTTGTGCGCTTTCCCCTCACCGCGCGGCAAAAGGCCGCCTTCCGTCTGCCCGGAGCGCAAATCGTGGTCGGCATCGATCACGTCCATTACGGCCACATGGCGGTGATGCCGGAATCCGTGCGCGCCGCGCTCGCCGACGATCTGAGCTAAACAAGCTTCACCAGCACCGCCGTCGCGTCGTCGCGCGGCTTGAGCCGCGGATAGCGGCGGCACGCGGCGTCGCCGGCCTCGATCGCGCGCAGCTCGTCGAGCAGCGGGGCGAGGCCGGACGTCTCGGCGGCGGCGAGAAGCGTGTCGTAGCCGTAGCGCCGGTAGACATCGACCAGCCGATAGAACCCGTCGGACAGCAGCAGGAACGGCTCGCCGCCCCGCGCGGGAATAAGCGCGGTCTCGAAACGGTCGATACCGCGGCCGGTGAGATCGAGCATCCCGTAGCCCGCGGGCAGGTTCACCAGGGCGCGATGCCGGCGCACCATCGGCAGGACGCGCGACCAGATCTGGTCGTGCGCGACGCCCTGCGCCTGCAGGCGGATCACTTCCTCGACCAGGCGATCGTCGAGCGCGGTGACGCCTGAGGTGCCGAAGCAGCGGGTCGCGCCGGCCGCATCGCGATAGACGATGCGGCAATCGCCGAGGCTGGCGAGTTCGACAACGCCGTCGCGCAAGCGCAGCAGGGCCAGGCATGCGCAGGGACGATCCACCAGCGGCGCGTCGGGGCGCAGCGCGGTCCGGGCAAACTCCTGTTGCGCCTTGCGCACGATCGGGCGCAGGAGTTCCGCCGGCGTCTCGTTGCGCGTCGCGCGCTCGCGCAAGCCGACATCGACTTCATCGATGAGCCAGAGCGCGTCGCTCGGCCCCGGCAGGACGCGCTGCGCCGCGAGGCCGGTGGCGCCATCGAGGAGCCACACTGCACCGTCGCACGCGCCCCAGCGATCCTCGTTGACCGCGCCCGCCGGCTGGCACATCGCCTCGATCACCTGCATGCGCAAGGATAAGCCTCCTTTATTGCACGGCTTCGTCGGGATAGACGCCCCAGACCTCGTCGCGCTTGAGCCAGCCCTTGATGCCCTGCGCCTCGACGCGGCACCAGGGGCCGCGGCATTCGATCAAGCGGGCGACGACTCCTGCCTCGGCGCGCGCTGCCGGCGGCGACGCCGGGTCCGGCTGGACGTGGAGGACGCGCACCGCGCCCTCGACCAACACGTTGCGGGCGCCCGTCAGCATGCGCTGATGCACCCAGCCCTCGCTGCCCTGGAAATCGCGGATCTTGCGCCAGACGTCGAACTCCTCGACGATTTCCACCGGCAGACCCTTTCGGACGAGCACCCAGTCGATCGGATATCGCTCTCCCGGACCGGTGCGCAGGTTCACCTCGTCGGCGCGCAGGCTGACAAAGCGCGGCAGCTGCTTCCCCGCCGCGCCGCCACTCGATGCCATCAGCACGAAAAGCGCGGCGGCCGCAAGCCGCAAGCGCGCGCCAGAAGGTGCTCGACGGGGCCGCGAGACGCACAACACGGCTTCATGCTCTAATCCCCTCGACTCCGCCGGTCAAGCGTCGGCGGCGCCCGCGGGCTGGACACTCGCGGCGCCGCTTGGTATGGCCATGGGCTAGCCGGCCGAGAGATGCCCGGAGCGAGGGAGCCAATGCCGCCGAAGAAGCCGCTCGTCATCGTCACGCGCAAGCTGCCGGACGTGATCGAGACGCGCATGATGGAGCTCTTCGATGCGCGCCTCAACCTCGACGACGCGCCGATGACGCAGGCGCAGCTCGTTGCTGCCGTGCAGCAGGGCGACGTGCTGGTGCCCACCATCACCGACCGCATCGACGCGGCAGTACTGGCGCAGGCCGGGCCGCGGCTCAAGCTCGTCGCCTCCTTCGGCAACGGCGTCGACCATATCGATCTCGCCTCGGCGCGCACGCGCGGCATCACCGTCACCAACACTCCGGCGGTCCTCACCGAGGACACGGCGGACATGACCATGGCGCTGCTCCTCGCCGCGTCGCGCCGCTTGAGCGAGGGCGAGCGGCTGATCCGGCAGGGCAAGTGGCAGGGCTGGGGCCCCACCTTCATGCTCGGCCATCGCCTGTGGGGCAAGCGCCTCGGCATCCTCGGCATGGGCCGCATCGGCCAGGCCGTCGCCCGCCGCGCCCGCGGCTTCGGCCTCTCGATCCATTACCATAACCGCCGCCGCGTGCCGGACGAGGTCGAGCAGGAGCTCGAGGCAACCTATTGGGAGAGCCTCGACCAGATGCTGGCGCGGGTCGACATCATCTCGGTGAATTGCCCGCATACGCCGGCGACCTATCACCTGCTCTCGGCGCGGCGCCTGAAGCTGTTGCGGCCGCATGCGGTCGTCGTCAACACCTCGCGCGGCGAGGTGATCGACGAGGATGCGCTGACGCGCATGCTGATGAATCATGAGCTGGGCGGCGCCGGGCTCGACGTGTTCGAGCACGAGCCGGCGGTCAGCCCGAAGCTCCTCAAGCTCGACAACGTCGTGCTGCTGCCGCATATGGGCTCGGCCACGCTCGAGGGCCGCATCGACATGGGCGAGAAGGTGATCATCAACATCAAGACCTTCGCCGACGGCCACCGCCCGCCCGACCGCGTACTCGAGACGATGCTTTGAGGTTCATCTAAGTAAATCCGCACCGTCGGCGAAGTTTCCAGGAAATTCCTGGTCGCGTGTGCGCGCGCGCATTGAGACCATTTAATTGCCACCACTGGGTGAACCACAATCTGCTTAGCTAGGGATATTGGCTCGCCGCCTATCCAGAGGCGGCGACTGCTGAACCTGCATTGGGCGCGGGGCGATGTCGTACGTTCTTGTGATCGACGACCAGCCGGCCATTCGCGGCATCGTGCAGACGGCGCTGGAGGAGGACGGCGCCTTCCGGGTGAGCGCCGCCTCGACCGGCGACGACGCGCTTGCCCGCTTCGACGGCGATACGCCGGACCTCATCGTGCTCGACCTGGTGATGCCGGGAATGCACGGCCTGGAGCTCGCGGCGCATGCCTGCGCGCGCGGCATTCCCGTCGTGCTGATGACGGGCGAGCCGGGCATGACCGCCACGCTGGAAGGCTTGGCGTGCCCGCATTTGCACAAGCCGTTCCGCATGGAGCAGCTGCTGGACGAGGTCCGTGCCGCGCGCGCGGACGCCGCCGCCAACACGCGCTCGGTTCGCCTCGCGTTGCACCGGCTGCTCGCCGGGGGCGACGCAAGCGACGCGATGCTGCAACGCGTGCGCGCCATCCTGGAGCAGGCGCAAGAGTGAAGCCTCGCGAGCGCCGGCCTCAGGGCCGGCGGCCGCAGGTCGGGCAGTCCGGGTCGCGCGGCACGGCGATCTTGTGGAAGCCGGCGCGCAGCGCGTCATACATGAGGAGCGTACCGGAGAGGCTGTCGCCCAGGCCGAGCACCTCCTTCAGCACTTCCGTCGCTTGCAGCGTGCCCACGACGCCGGCCACCGCGCCCAGGATGCCCGCGGTCTCGCAGCGCGGCACCAGGTCGGGCGGCGGCGGCTCGCGGAAGAGGCAGCGATAGCAGGGATGGGGCGGCCCGAGATAGGCCTTGAACGTCGAGAGCTGCCCCTCGAAGGGCGACAGCGCCGCGCCGACCAAGGTCCGCCGCTCGGCGAAGCAGACATCGTTGAGGAGATAGCGCGTCGCGAAATTGTCGCTGCCGTCGGCGACGAGGTCGTAGCGCCTGACCAGTGCGGCCGCGTTCGCTTCCTCGAGCCGTTGCGCATGCGTCTCGACCCGCACGTCCGGATTGATGGCGGCGATCGTAGCCCGCGCGCTCTCGACCTTGGCGGCGCCGATGCGCGCGGTCGGATGGACGATCTGGCGCTGCAGGTTCGAGAGGTCGACCGTGTCGTCGTCGATGATGCCGAGTGTGCCGATGCCGGCGGCGGCGAGGTAGAGCAGCACCGGCGAGCCCAGCCCGCCCGCGCCGACGACGAGCACGCGCGCGGCCATGAGCTTGGCCTGTCCCTCCTCGCCGACCTCGTCGAGGATGAGGTGGCGAGCGTAGCGCTCGAACTGCTGCTCGGTGAGCGCCATCTGCCGCCGTCCTTACATGCCCTCGAACAGCGCGGTCGAGAGATAGCGCTCGGCGAAGCTCGGCAGCACCACCACGATCATCTTGTCGGCCATGTCGCGCCGCGCGCCCACTTCGAGCGCCGCCGCGATCGCCGCGCCCGAGGAGATGCCGACGGGGATGCCCTCGACGCGCGCCGCCTCGCGCGCCAGGCGGAACGCCGTCTCGTTGGCGATGCGCACGGTCTCGTCGATGAGCTTGGTGTTGAGGATCGCCGGCACGAATCCCGCGCCGATGCCCTGGATCTTGTGCGGGCCCGGCGGCCCACCCGAGAGCACGGCGCTGTCCTCGGGCTCGACGGCGATCATCTTGAGCCCGGGCTTGCGCGATTTCAGCACCTCGCCGACGCCGGTGAGCGTGCCGCCGGTGCCGATGCCGGAAACCACCGCATCGACCTTGCCGCCAGTGTCCTTCCAGATCTCCTCCGCGGTGGTGCGGCGGTGAATCTCGGGGTTGGCGGGATTGTTGAACTGCTGTGGCATGAAGCTGTCGGGGAAGCTCTTCAGCAGCTCCTCGGCGCGGGCGATGGCGCCGCGCATGCCTTGCGCCGCCGGCGTCAGCTCGAGCTCCGCGCCCAGCAGCTTCAGCATCTTGCGCCGCTCGACCGACATGCTGTCGGGCATGGTGAGGACGAGGCGGTAGCCCTTGGCGGCGCACACGAAGGCGAGGGCGATGCCGGTATTGCCGGAGGTCGGCTCGACCAGCACGGTCTTGCCCGGCCGGATCTTGCCGGCGCGCTCCGCCGCTTCGACCATGGCGAGGCCGATGCGGTCCTTGACAGAGCCGAGCGGGTTGAAGAACTCGCACTTGCCGAGGATGTCGGCCTTGACGTTGTGCGCCTTGGCTAGCTTCGCGAGCCGCACCAGCGGCGTCGCGCCGATGGTGTCGATGATGCTGTCATAGACCCGCCCGCGGAACTCGCCGGTCACGACGACCTCGGATCGTTCTTTCTGCGCCTGCGCCATCGCCGTCTCCCGCCGCTCTGCGTTTACCGATCGGCCCGTTCTAGGCGCTTCTTTCGGAGGCTGCAACGCTGCCCCTCACGCCTCCCCGCCGGAGAGAGGGAGGGACCCCCGTGAGCGGGCAAGGGGCAGCGTTAAATCGTGTAATCGAACCGTGCCGCGTATTCGCCGGCGACGCCGGCCTTGTGGGCGCGGTTGCACAAATCCTCGATGGTGACGCTGTCGAGGCGCTGCATGACCTCGTCCTGCAGCTCGAGCCAGAGCGGCCGCACCACCTGGCGCCCGAGCTCCGCGCCGCCCTCGCCCTCGATCGGGTCCTCGCCGCTCTCCAGCGAGCGCACGACCCGGACGATCTCGCCGACATTGATGCGGCGGCGCTCGCGCGCCAGGCGATAGCCGCCGCGCGGGCCGCGCACGCCCGAGAGCACGCCGGCCCGCACGAGCTGCTGCAGCACCTGCTCGAGATAGCGGCGCGGGATGCCCTGGCGGCGCGTGATCTCGCTCGACTGCACCGGCAGCGTGCCGGCGTTGTAGGCGATGTCGAGCACCGCCTCGATGGCGAAGAGCAATTTCTTGCTAAGCCGCAGCATGGGCGTCAGCCCGCCGCGGCGGAGGCGCCGCCGCTCATTCCGCCGCCTTGCGCTCGAGAAAGGCGGCGATGCGCCGCGCCAGGCGCTCGGCGACGTCGCGCTTCGACAGCGGCGGCCAATCCTCGACGCCTGCGTCGTCGATGAGGTGGATGGTGTTGGTATCGCCGCCGAAGGTGCCGGTCGCCGGCGACACGTCGTTGGCGAGGATCCAGTCGCAGCCTTTGCGGGTGCGCTTCGCCTTGGCGTGCTCGACCACCTTCTCGGTCTCTGCGGCGAAGCCGACGACGAGGCGCGGACGGCGATTGCCGGGCTTGCTCAAGCTGGCGAGGATGTCGGGGTTCTCGACCAGCTTGAGCGCGGGCGGCGCGCCGTTCTTCTTCTTGAGCTTCTGCGGCGCGGCCTCCGCGCGCCAGTCGGCGACGGCGGCGGCGCACACCGCGACATCGGCCGGCAGCGCCTTCTCGCAGGCCGCCAGCATGTCGCGCGCCGATTGCACATGCACCACCGTGACGCCCGGCGGGTCACGCTCGGCGGTCGGCCCCGAGACGAGTACGGTGTCGGCGCCGAGCTGCGCCAGCGCCGCAGCGATGGCGTGGCCCTGCTTGCCCGAGGAGCGGTTGGCGATGTAGCGCACCGGGTCGATCGCCTCATGCGTCGGCCCGCTGGTGACGAGCGCGCGGCGGCCCTTGAGGATGCCGCCGGCACCGAGCATCTGCTCGACGGCGGCGACGACCTCCAGCGGCTCGGCCATGCGGCCCATGCCGGTCTCGCCCTCGGCCAACGCGCCGCCATTGGGACCGACGCGGCGCACGCCGCGCTGTTCCAGGAGCGCGACATTGGCGCGGGTGGCGGCGTGCTCCCACATGCGGAAATTCATCGCCGGGGCAATGAGGATCGGCTTGTCGGTGGCGAGGAGCGCGGTCGAGGCGAGATCATCGGCGAGCCCGGCCGCCATCTTGGCGAGGAGATCGGCCGTCGCGGGGGCGACGACGACAAGGTCGGCCTCGCCGGCGAGGCGCAGATGCCCCATCTCGCTCTCCTCGGTCAGCGAGAAGAGGTCGGTATAGACGCGCTCGGCGCTGAGCGAGGCCGCGGCGAGCGGCGTGATGAAGTGCTGCGCGCCCCGGGTCATGACGACGCGCACCAGCGCGCCGCGCTCGCGCAGGCGGCGGATCAGGTCGAGGCTCTTATAGGCGGCAATGCCGCCCGCGACGATCAGCAGTATCCGCCGGCCCTGGAGCGGCAAGCATACCTCCGGAAAACGTGCTGCCACGATACAGGCGGCGCGGCGGTCGAGGCAAGCCGAGCAGCGTTTACCATAACGCGACCGCAATCGCCGCGAGAGCCAGGGCGATGATCCAGAGGGGCAGGCCCAAAAGCTCGATCGCGCTGCGCCGGGCGATCTCGGCGACGGTGTCGGGATGGAGCGGCAGCCCGCCGCCCTCGGTGATGGCGCTGCCGAGGCGCTGGATATCCCTCATCAGCGCCGGCAGGCGCGCGATCACCGACATGGTATCGGCGGCGGCATCGCGCAGCTGCGCCTCGGGCCCGCGATTCTCGCGCATCCACGCCTCGATGTGCGGACGCGCCAGCGCCCACATATTGACGCTGGGGTCGAGCAGGCGGCCGACGCCCTCGGCGAGCACCATGGTCTTCTGCAGCAGCAGCAGCTGCGGCTGCGTCTCCATCTGGAACTGCTCGGTGACCTGGAACAGCTGCGCCAGCAGCCGGCCCAGCGAGATCTCGTGCAGCGGCCGGCCGAGGATCGGCTCGCCGATCGAGCGGCACGCCTGAGCGAAGGTGTCGAGCGATTGGCGCGCCGGCACGTAGCCCGCCTCGAAATGCACCTCGGCGACGCGGCGGTAGTCGCCCTGGAGGAAAGCCAGCAGCATGTCCGCGAGGTAGTAGCGCGTCTTGCGGTCGAGGCGGCCCATGATGCCGAAATCGACGACGACGATCGCGCCCTTGCCCTCGATGAAGAGGTTGCCGGGATGCAGATCGGCGTGGAAGAAGCCGTCGCGGAACACCTGGTTGAAGAACGCGCCGGCCGCGTTGGCGAGGATGACATGGATGTCGTGGCCATCGGCAATGAGCGCCGCGCGATCGTCGACGCGGATGCCGCTGACGCGCTCGAGCGTCAGCACCTTCTCGCTGGTGCGCAGCCAATCGACGCGCGGCACGCGGAAGGTCGGATCATCGGCGAAATTCTCGCGCAGCTCCGAGGCGCCGGCCGCCTCGAAGCGTAGATCCATCTCCTGCCGCACGGTTTCCGCCAACGTGTTGACGACGGCGACGGGCTTCAGGCGGCGCAGCCCCGGCTGCGTCCGCTCGACCAGCCGGGCGAGCCAGAGGAAGAGATCGAGATCGCGCGCGAAGGCGGCGGCGATCCCCGGCCGCAGGATCTTGACCGCCACCACTTCGCCCTCATAGGTCACCGCGAGATGCACCTGGGCGATCGACGCCGCCGCCACCGGGGTGTCCTCGAAGCGGCGGTAGAGGAACTCGACCGGCTGGCCGAGCTCGGCCTCGATCGTCGCCCGCGCCTCGGTGGCCGGAAAGGGCGGCAGGCGGTCCTGCAGGCTCGACAGGTCGGCCGCCACCGCCTCGCCGATGAGATCGGCGCGCGTCGACAGCCCCTGGCCCAGCTTGATGAAGCTCGGCCCCATGGCCTGGAGCGCCGCGGCGAGCCGTTGACCCGGGCGCAGCCGCGCCAGCGCCGCATCGCGGCGGCGGACGACACCCAGCGCCCGCACCGCGAAGCGCAGGCCGACGATGCGCTCGAGCGGAAACAGCGCGTCGTAGCGCGCCAGGATGAAGACGATCTCGATGAGCCGGACCAGGTTGCGGCCGGCGCGCAGCACGGCGAGCATCGCCTAGCCCGTCAAAGCCGCCAGCCGGAATGGAGCGCGGCGATGCCGCCGGTGAGATTGCGGAAGCGCACCTGCTCGAGGCCGGCATCCTCCATCATCCGGGCAAGCTCGCGCTGCGGCGGAAAGCGGCGGATGCTCTCGACGAGATATCGATAGGCGTCGCGGTCGCCGGCCACGAGTTCCCCGAGGCCGGGCAGAACGGTGAAGGAATAAAGATCGTAGAGGGGGCGCAGCAGCGGCGGCCCGACCCGGCTGAACTCGAGGCAGAAGAAGCGGCCGCCCGGCTTCAGCACGCGCCGCGCCTCGGCCAGCGCCGCGGCGATGTGCGTCACGTTGCGCAGCCCGAAGGCGATGGTGTAGGCGTCGATGCTGGCGTCGCCGACGGGCAGGCGCTCGGCATCGCCGCATACCCAGTCGATGCCGGCGACGCGCCCCAGGTCGATGGCGCGGTCGCGCCCGCGGCGCAGCATGCTCAGGGTGATGTCGCAGACGACGGCGCGGGCGGTAGGGCCGGCGCGATCGAGAAAGCGCCGGGCGATGTCGCCGGTGCCGCCGGCGACATCGAGCAGCAGCTGCCCCGGACGCGGCCCGAGGCGGTCGATGAGCTCCGCCTTCCACAGGCGATGGATGCCGCCGCTCATCAGGTCGTTCATGAGATCGTAGCGGTCGGCGACGCTGTCGAAGACCTGCCGCACCAGATGCGGCTTCTCCTCGGCGCTGACCCGGCGGTAGCCGAAATCCGCCTCGCCGCTTGTCTCGCTGCCCGCCATGTGCTGCAACATAGCGCGGCAGACCCCTGGAGCGCCACCCGACCCATGCCCGAATTGCCGGAAGTCGAGACCGTGAGACGCGGCCTGGCGTTGCGCATGGAGGGCCACCGGATCGCCGGCTTGATGCTTAACCGCGCCGATTTGCGCACGCCGCTGCCATTGGGCTTGCGCGCGCGTGTTGAGGGCCGCGGTGTCACGCGTCTCGGCCGCCGCGCCAAATACATCCTCATCCATCTCGATGATGGCAGCGTGCTGATCGCCCATCTCGGCATGTCCGGCCGCATCGTGGTGTCGGAGCCGGGCAGCGGCGATCCGCCCGACCCGCATGACCACGTCGTCTTCACCCTTGATGACGGCACCACGCTGCGCTTCAACGACGCGCGCCGCTTCGGCATGCTCGACTACACCAGCGAGGACGATCTGGCGCGCCACCCGCTGCTCGTGCATCTCGGGCCGGAGCCGCTCGGCAACGATTTCAATGGGCCTGCATTGGCGGCGTTGCTCGCCGGCAAGGCGACGCCGATCAAGGCGGCGCTGCTCGACCAGCGCGTCGTCGCCGGGCTCGGCAACATCTACGTGTCCGAAAGTCTCTATTGGGCCGAGCTGTCGCCACGGCGGCTCGCCGGCACGGTCAAAGGGCCGCGCGCCGAGCGGCTGGCGCTCGCCATCCGCGACGTGCTGGAGCGCGCCATCGCCGCCGGCGGGTCAAGCCTGCGCGACTATGTGCAAGCATCAGGCGAGCTCGGATATTTCCAACACCACTTCGCGGTTTACGGGAAGGAAGGCGAGGAATGCCCGCAATGCGACTGCACGCGCGGCATCAGGCGCATCGTTCAGGGCGGGCGGTCGTCTTTTTATTGTGCCAAGCGCCAGCGCTGAGGCTAGGGTTGGGGTGATGCTGCGGCACCTTGCCTTCATCCTCGCGCTGCTGGCACCAACGGGCGCGGCGCTCGCCGGCGACTTCGTTGCGGGCACCGAGGATTTGCCGCTGATGCCGGGACTGGCTGCGGTGGCCGGCTCCTCGCTGATCTTCGACAAGCCGCAGGGTCGCATCGTCGAGGCGCAGGCCGCCGGCAAGGTCAGCCGCAGCGCGGTACAATCGTTTTACGATGCCACGTTGCCGCAGCTCGGCTGGTCATCGGCTGGGGCCAATGCCTGGCGGCGCGAAGGCGAGCAGCTGCGCCTCGACTTCCATGGCCGTGATGGCGACCTCACCGTCGGCTTCAGCCTGTCGCCGCTTTAACGGCCCACCAATCCTCATGTCTGGAGATATCTGGCGATGAGCTATCAAAACATCCTGGTCGAGACGCGCGGCGCGGTCGGTCTCATCACCTTGAACCGGCCGAAGGCGCTCAACGCGCTGTGCGATGCGCTGGTGCGCGAGATGGGCGCCGCGCTCGACGCCTTCGAGGCGGACGACACGATCGGCGCGGTGGTGATCGCCGGCAGCGGCGACAGGGCGTTCGCCGCCGGCGCCGACATCAAGGAGATGTCGGGCCGGACCTACATGGACGTCTATCTCGCCGATTTCATCACCGCGGGCTGGGAGCGCGTCACCACCTGCCGCAAGCCGGTCGTCGCCGCCGTCGCCGGCTTCGCGCTGGGCGGCGGCTGCGAGCTCGCCATGATGTGCGACACCATCATCGCCGCCGACACCGCCAAATTCGGCCAGCCCGAGATCACGCTGGGCGTCATCCCCGGCGCCGGCGGCACGCAGCGCCTGACGCGCTTCGTCGGCAAGGCCAAGGCGATGGACATGGTGCTTACCGGCCGCATGATGGACGCCGCCGAGGCCGAGCGCAGCGGCCTGGTGAGCCGCGTCGTGGCGCCGGGTAAGCTGCTCGACGAGGCGCTGGCCGTGGCCGGACGGATCGCCGAGATGTCGCGGCCCGCGGTGATGATCGCCAAGGAGGCGGTGAACCGCGCTTATGAGACGACGCTGGCCGAAGGCGTACGTTTCGAACGCCGCGTCTTCCATTCGCTCTTCGCCACCGAAGACCAGAAGGAGGGCATGGCCGCCTTCGTCGACAAGCGCAAGCCCCGCTTCAAGAACCGGTAAAGGTTAACGCGGGCGCGTCCGTCCGCGCTTGACGGCTGCGCCGCCCGCGGCTATAAGCGCCGCTTCCCGAGATCAGGACGGAAAGACGGCAGGTCCTCCGATGGCCACTCACGTTTCGGCAGAAAAGCGCATCCGCCAGACCGCGCGGCGCACCGCGGTCAACCGCTCGCGGTTGAGCCGCATCCGGACCTTCGTCAAGAAAGTCGAGACGGCCATCGCCGCGCGCGACAAGGCGGCGGCGCGCGCCGCCTTCGCCGCTGCGCAACCCGAGCTGCAGAGCGGCGCGCTCAAGGGCGTGCTGCACCGGAACACCGTCGCGCGTAAATTGTCGCGGCTCTCGGCACGCATCAAAGCGCTGTAGAGCGACTGCATCGCACGAAGGTCGGGCCGCATGCCCTGGAGCTGCGGCCCTTTTTGTTGTTCGGCTGCGCGCGGCACGCGCATCGCGCGGCGCGATGCGCGTGCCCGAGGTCGAAAAGAATCTGGCACGTTCACCTTTCGGTCATATTGCCAGCGGCGGTTGCGCTTATATACATTTGCGTCACGAGGCAGCATCAGCATCACGACGTCGCCACACTTCGTCGCAAGCGATGCGCCAACCAATGCTGATAAGCGTTTAGCGGTGGGCAAGTAAGTACAAGGTTAGCACCCGACTGTAACCGCTTACCTATCGCAACGGGATCGACGGAGGAGCGAAATCTCTTGCGTCGATAAGAGGGGACTCACGCGCATCATTGCGCGGAGTGTTGGGGGGACGTGGTGGAAGCACGATCTATTTCGGTCGCGCGGGGTCGGTCGCAACACCCGCCGCGGAGGCACTCCAAGACCACGGTCGGGCAAGCCCGCAACAGCGGCCGACATACTTCAACAACAGCCGCGTCCTGCGGCAATCGCCGCAGACGCGCCCTTTGCCTGGGGGAGTGACGGGCATGGCTCAAACGATGACGACGGGCGGCGACGTCCAGGCACAGTGGGCGCGCGTGCGCGGCCGGCTGCGCGACGAATTCGGCGAGGCGGCGTTCCGCAGCTGGCTCAAATCGATGACGCTCGCTGAAGTGAGCGACGGCCGCGTGCGCATCGGCGTCCCCACTCGCTTCCTGCGCGACTGGGTCGCGGCGCATTACGCCGATCGCATCCGCGCGCTGTGGAACGGCGAGAACGGCGCGATCGCCGCCATCGATATCTTCGTCAGCGGCGGCGGCATGCCGGTGGCCGAAGTCGGCGCGCCCGCCATCATCGGCGGGAAAGAGCCGCGCGAGAACGGCACGAGAGAGAGTGGCGCCGAGGCCGGCGACGACAAGGACATCAGCGCGCCGCTCGATCCGCGCTTCACCTTCGAAAATTTCGTCGTCGGCAAGCCCAACGAGCTGGCGCACGCGGCAGCGCGGCGCGTCGCCGAATCCTCGGTCGGCGCCAACCGCTCGGTGCCGTTCAACCCGCTCTTTCTCTATGGCGGCGTCGGGCTCGGCAAGACGCATCTGATGCACGCCATCGCCTGGCACATCCGCACCCATGACCCCTCGCGCAGGATGATCTATCTCTCGGCCGAGAAGTTCATGTACCAGTTCATCCGCGCGCTGCGCTTCAAGGACACGATGGCGTTCAAGGAGCAGTTCCGCTCGGTCGACGTGCTGATGATCGACGACGTGCAGTTCATCAGCGGCAAGGACTCGACCCAAGAGGAGTTCTTCCACACCTTCAACGCGCTGGTCGACCAGAATCGCCAGATTGTCGTCTCCGCCGACAAATCGCCCTCCGACCTCGAGGGGATGGAGGAGCGCATGCGCTCGCGGCTGGGCTGGGGGCTGGTCGCCGATCTTCACCCCACCACCTACGAGCTGCGCCTCGGCATCCTTCAGGCCAAGGCCGACGCGGCGCGCATGCAGATCCCGGGCAAAGTGCTCGAATTCCTCGCGCACAAGATCACCTCCAACGTGCGCGAGCTCGAGGGCGCCTTGAACCGCATCTGCGCCCATGCGCAGCTCGTCGGCCGCGCCATCACCATCGAGAGCGCACAGGAAGTGCTGCACGATCTGCTGCGCGCCAACGACCGGCGGGTCACCATCGACGAGATCCAGAAGCGCGTCGCCGAGCACTACAATATCCGCCTCGCCGACATGCATTCCGCGCGTCGCGCCCGCGCCGTCGCCCGGCCGCGGCAGGTGGCGATGTATCTGTGCAAGCAATTGACGCCGCGCTCGCTGCCGGAGATCGGCCGCAAGTTCGGCGGACGCGATCACACCACCGTCATGCATGCCGTGCGCAAGATTGACGAACTGCGCGCCATCGACCGCACGCTCGCCGAGGACGTCGAGCTGCTGCGCCGCATGCTGGAGACGTGAGGGCGTGCTCGCCGAGGGGCCATGCCGATCAGCGGCTGCGCTGCGGCTGGCGCGATGGGAGAATGACGGCCAGACTCTCAGCGGTAGGCTCACGATAAAAATAAGGCACGCGCTTGAGGCCGAGCGCGATCGCCAGCGCCAGGATGAGTGCGGCGCCCAGCAGAATGAGCATGTCAGCCGAGCCGATGATGGAAGCCTCGTGGCCGACCGCACGGCCGATCGTCGCCACCGCTTCGCGCCGCGCCTGCGCCGGATCGAGACCGCGGGCGACGAAATAAGCGATCCGACCTCCGGCGGCGTCGGCGACTGCCGAGGCGAGCCGGATCGGAGCGAATTGTTGCGGCAAGGTGGTCATGGCTGCTCCCGCGCGGGCATGCCGGCGCCCTCGGGGGCGCCGGCTTACGCTGCTCGCATTACCAGTCGGTCCCGCTGCCGGGCTGATAGATGGCGTTGGCCAGCGCGTCCTGAGCGCCGCCGGCGCCGACCAGGTCACGCTTGCCGTTGACCGCGGCCGCGCTCGACGCCAACCGGCCCATGTAGCTCTGCGCGGCCGGCGCCAGCTGCGACGAGCGCGCTGCGCCGAAGGCGTCGTTCTGGCCCACCTTGAAGGCGTCGCTGAGCGCGTTCGACTGCGCGACGCTGAGGGGGGCGCTCGGGATCGATGACGCCGCCTGGCTGACCACCGTCTCGTGCTGCGTGCCGTATTCGTCATCCGCGTAAGCCGTCGCGGCCACGGGGACGATGAGAGCCAAGGACAGCGCAGTGGCGCGGGCGAGGCTCGGGATGCGAAGCGTGGTGGACATGGTAAGTACTCCCTTCCTGCTGGAGGCGGAGGTCGGAGGGACCGCGCTCTCCAAGGCGAGAACATGATCCCGCGGCCGCGAAACGATAATGCGCGGAGTTAAGAATGAACTGTTCACCGTGGCTGAATGATCGGGCCCCGGGGGACGTCGCCCAAATTCGCTCGAAGCGCCCGCCGCCACCGCGCGCGGGTGCGGTCCCGCGGCATCGTCGCGGGCGCGTGCTGGCGCTCGGTTCGCGGCAGAATCCCGCCAGTTTTCGGCCCTTTGCGCGGCGCCACCGGTGTGTACGCCGGACTCGCCTTTGTGCTATAGTCCCCTACCGTTCCGCATGGGTCCTGCCAGGCCGTTGCGGCGCGGGTTTTCCCGGGGTTTCGGGGGCGTTCCGAAGGGCTTTTCGGGAATCAAGCACCGCTGCAACGAGCGTGAACTCGCCGCCATGAGACTGACCATTGAACGCGCCGCGCTGCTCCGCGCCTTGGGCCACGTGCAGAGCGTCGTCGAACGTCGCAACACCATCCCGATCCTGTCGAACGTGCTGCTGCGCGCCGAGGACGGCCAGCTCTCGCTGTCGGCCACGGATATGGATCTGGAGATCATCGCCTCGGTCGCCGCGCAGGGCACGCGCAAGGGCGCCGCGACGGCGCCGGCGCACACGCTCTATGACATCGTGCGCAAGCTGCGCGAGGGCGCGCAGATCGAGATCGAATCCGCGGGCGACAAAGGCTCGATGACGGTGCGCTCGGGCCGCTCGACCTTCACGCTGGCCTGCCTGCCGCCCGAGGATTATCCGCTGATGGCCGGCGGCGAGCTCGCCCACAGCTTCACGCTTTCGGCGACCGACCTGAAGCGGCTCATCGACCGGACGCGCTTCGCCATCTCGACGGAGGAGACGCGCTATTACCTGAACGGCATCTTCCTCCACGCCGCCAAGAGCAGCGATCTCAGCATGCTGCGCGCGGTGGCGACCGACGGGCATCGCCTGGCGCGGATGGAGATTCCGCTGCCGGAAGGCGCCGCGGGCATGCCCGGCGTCATCGTGCCGCGCAAGACCGTGACCGAGCTGCGCAAGCTCATCGACGAGATCGACCAGGACATCGCGGTGGCGCTCTCCGATACCAAGATCCGCTTCAGTTTCGGCAGCGCAGTGCTAACCTCGAAGCTCATCGACGGCACATTTCCGGACTATGACCGGGTCATACCCGCGAACAACGACAAGATCCTCGAGGTCGTCTGCAAGGATTTTGCCGAGGCGGTCGACCGCGTCTCCACCATCTCGACCGAGAAGAGCCGCGCGGTGAAGCTCACCATCGAGCGCGGCAATCTGATGCTCTCGGCGACCAGCCCCGAGAACGGCACCGCCACCGAGGAAATCGAGGTGCGCTACAGCGCCTCGCCCTTGGAGATCGGCTTCAACTCCCGCTATCTCCTCGACATCACCGAGCAGATCGAGGGCGAGGGCGCGCGCTTCGCCATGGCCGACGCCGCCTCGCCCACCGTGGTGCGCGACACCGCCGACGGCAGCGCGCTCTACGTGCTCATGCCGATGCGCGTCTGAGAGTGGGCGAAGAGGCGGCCATTTCCTCGCGGATGCTGGCGGAAAGGGGCGGGAATCCCCATATAGACGCTATGGCGTCAGGCGCAGTGCTGGGGCGGGCGCGGGATGCCGCCGCCCCTGCCCGCTCGGCCGTCTCGCGTCTCATGCTCACCGATTTTCGCGGCTATGCCTCGCTCCGCCTCGCGGTGGACGAGCGGCCGGTGGTGCTGACCGGGGCGAACGGCGCGGGCAAGACCAATCTTCTCGAGGCGATCTCGTTCCTTGCGCCGGGCCGCGGCTTGCGGCGCGCGCGGCTTGCCGACATCGACCGCCGCGTGCCTCCGGCCCGCCCCAGCGACGCGCCGCCGGGCGCGTGGGCGATCGCCGCTGCCGTCGCCGCGCCGCAGGGACCGGTGCAGATCGGCACCGGCCGCGATGCCGCGAGCGATGGCGGCGAGCGGCGCCTGCTGCGGATCGACGGCGCACCGGCGAAGAGCCATGCCGCCCTGGCCGAGCATCTGAGCCTGGTGTGGCTCACGCCGCAGATGGATCGGCTGTTCCTCGAGGGCAGCTCCGCGCGTCGCCGCTTCCTCGACCGGCTCGTCTACGGCCTCGACCCGACGCATGCGGCGCGCGTCGGCGCCTATGAGCAGGCGATGCGCGAGCGCGCCCGCCTGCTGCGCGACGGGCCGGCCGACCCGGCCTGGCTTGCCGCGCTGGAAGAGCGCATGGCCGAGCACGGCATCGCCGTGGCGGCGGCGCGGCGCGAGGTGACCGCACGCCTCGATGCGGTCACCGGCGAGACGCGCGGGCCCTTCCCGGGCGCGCGCCTCGCGCTCACCGGCACGGTCGGGGATTGGCTCGAGGCGATGCCGGCGCTCGCCGCCGAGGACGAGCTCCGCCGCCGCCTCGCCGCGGCGCGCCGGGTCGATGCCGAGAGCGGCACCACCACGGTCGGGCCGCATCGCGCCGATTTCGGCGTGCGGCATGCCGGCACCGGCATGGCCGCCGCGGAATGCTCGACCGGCGAGCAGAAGGCGCTGCTGGTCGCCGTGCTGCTGGCGCAGGCACGGCTCCAGGCCGAGCTGCGCGGCGCGCCGCCGGTGATGCTGCTCGACGAGGTGACCGCGCATCTCGACGGCAAGCGCCGCGCCGCGCTGTTCGGCGAGATCGTCGCGCTCGGCAGCCAAGCCTGGCTCACCGGCACCGATCCGGCGCTCTTCGCCGAGCTCGAGGGAACGGGACAGTTTTTCAGCGTGGCCGATGCCGTCGTCGCGCCGGGCTGACGCACAAGGACAGTGATTTATGAGCGACCCAGTACTCCCTCCCGAGGAGGGCGAATACAACGCGCAATCGATCAAGGTGCTGCGCGGCCTCGACGCCGTGCGCAAGCGCCCGGGCATGTATATCGGCGACACCGATGACGGCTCGGGCCTGCACCACATGGTCTACGAAGTCGTCGACAATTCGATCGACGAGTCGCTGGGCGGCTATTGCGACGCGATCGACGTCACCCTCAATGCCGACGGCTCGGTCACGGTCGCCGACAATGGCCGCGGCATTCCCGTCGACGTCCATGCCGAAGAGGGCGTCTCGGCTGCCGAAGTCATCATGACCCAGCTCCATGCCGGCGGTAAGTTCGACCAGAATTCCTACAAGGTCTCCGGCGGCTTGCACGGCGTCGGCGTCTCGGTGGTGAACGCGCTGTCCTCGCGGCTCGATTTGCGCGTCTGGCGCAGCGGCAAGGAGCACTTCATCCGCTTCCTCGACGGCGATCCCGAATCGCCGCTCGCCGAGGTGGGCGAGGCGCCGCATCTTCCCGGCGACGGCAAGGGTGCGCGCAAGACCGGCACCGAGATCACCTTCCTGCCGAGCACCCGCACCTTCACCAAGACGGAGTTCGATTTCCAGACGCTGGAGCACCGGCTGCGCGAGCTTGCCTTCTTGAACTCGGGCGTGACGCTGACGCTGACCGATGCGCGCGGCGTCGAGCCCAAGCAGGTCACCATGCATTACGACGGCGGTTTGGGGGCCTTCGTCAAATATCTCGACCGCTCGAAGCAGGTGCTGCACGGCGCGCCGATCTCCTTCTCGGCGCTGCAGGACGGCATCATCGTCGAAGTGGCGATGGAGTGGACCGACAGCTATCACGAGACGATGCTGTGCTTCACCAACAACATCCCGCAGCGCGACGGCGGCACGCATCTCGCCGGCTTTCGCGCCGCGCTGACGCGCAGCGTCAACAACTACGCCAATGCGAGCGGCATCGCCAAGAAGGAGAAGGTGCAGCTCTCCGGCGAGGACATGCGCGAGGGCCTCACCTGCATCCTCTCGGTCAAGGTGCCCGACCCGAAATTCTCGTCGCAGACCAAGGACAAGCTCGTCTCCTCCGAAGTGCGCCCGGTGGTCGAAGGCGTGGTCGGCGACAAGGTGCAGCAATGGTTCGAGGAGCGTCCGGCCGACGCCAAGCGCATCGTCGCCAAGGTGGTCGAGGCCGCCGCGGCGCGCGAGGCGGCGCGGCGCGCGCGCGACCTGACGCGGCGCAAGGGCGCGCTCGACATCGCCAGCCTGCCGGGCAAGCTCGCCGATTGCGAGGAGCGCGACCCCGCCAAGTCCGAGATCTTCATCGTCGAGGGCGACAGCGCCGGCGGCTCGGCCAAGCAGGGGCGCAACCGGCGCTTCCAGGCGATCCTGCCGCTCAAAGGCAAGATCCTCAACGTCGAGCGCGCGCGCTTCGACAAGATGCTGGGCTCGGCCGAGATCGGCACGCTCATCGCCGCGATCGGCACCGGCATCGGCCCCGAGGAGTTTGACCCGGACAAGGCGCGCTATCACCGCATCATCATCATGACCGACGCCGATGTCGACGGCAGCCATATCCGCACCCTGCTGCTGACCTTCTTCTTCCGGCAGATGCCGGCGCTGATCGACAAGGGCTATCTCTACATCGCGCAGCCGCCGCTCTACCAGGTGAAGCGCGGCGCGAACAAGGCGGTCTATCTCAAGGACGACAGCGCGCTCGAGGAATACCGCATCACCTCCGGCATCAAGGACGCGGTGTTCGTGCAGCATGACGGGGTGCAGCGCGCCGGCAACGATCTCAAGGATGTCGTCGAGCGCGCGCGGCACACGCGCAACCTGCTGCAGCCGCTCCTGCGCAAGGTGGGCAGCCGCACCATCGTCGAGCAGGCCGCCATTGCCGGCATCCTGAATCCGGCGCTGCTGGACGATCCGGCGCGGGCGTCGCAGGCGGCGCGCGCTCTCGCAGCGCGGCTCGATCAGCTCGCGCCCGAGGCCGAGCGCGGCTGGAACGGCGAGGTCGTCGCCGGCCAGGGCTTCGTGCTGACGCGCACGCGCCACGGCGTCACCGAGCGCCGCGTGCTCGACGCCGCACTGCTGCGCAGCGCCGAAGCCCGCCGCCTCGACGAGGCCGCGGGCGCGCTGCAGGAGGTCTACCAGAAGCAGGGCAAGCTCGTCGCCAAGGAGAAGGAGACGGTCGTCACCGGCCCGACGGGCCTCGTCGAGGCGGTGATGGAGCTCGGGCCCAAGCAGGGCGACATCGCCCGCTACAAAGGCCTCGGCGAGATGAACCCGGAGCAGCTCTGGGAGACGACGCTCAACCCCGATGTGCGCACGCTGCTGCAGGTGAAGGTGCCGCACGCCGATCTCGCCGAGGAGACCTTCTCGACGCTGATGGGCGACCTCGTCGAGCCGCGCCGCGATTTCATCCAGGCCAACGCGCTGCAGGTGGCGAACCTCGACGTGTGAGCGGTCGGAGCACCGCCGCGCGCCACCAGCGGTTTCGCTGGGTGCCGGGATTCGCCCGTGATTCCGCGGCTTTCCGTGGGGGTTCGGATGAATTCTTTGTAATGGGGATAGGGAAAGGTAAGCTTGCTTATCATTACGCAGAGGCCAGTGAACAGGCCTCATAAGGAGAGCCCCATGAAACCGTCGACGAGCAATTTCCGCCGCATCATCCGCAACGCCGCGCTGGGACTGGGCCTCGCCGCCATCGTCGGCGGCGCGGCCATGGCGCCGGCGCTGGCCGCCGATTACGGGCACCAGGACCGCCGCGACGCCTATTCGCACCAGGATCGGCGCGATGCCTATTCGCGCCAGGACCGCCGCGACGTCCGCGAGCCGGAGTGGCGCGCGCATGAGCGCTGGGAGCCGCGCTATGCCTACGCCGCGCCGAGCTACGGCTACCGCTACGCGCCGGCGCCCGTTTACGCCGCGCCGCCCTCGCTCAACTTCGTCTTCCCGATCCGCTAGCGGCCAAGCGCGTCGCTGATTCTTCCCCTCAAGCCTGAAGCCCCGTCCTCGCGACGGGGCTTCTCTTGTACGCGCGGCCTAGACCAGGCGGAACGCGTCGCCGTCGCGCACCACGCGGCCGGCGGTCGGCGCCACGAAATGCGTGCCGATGAGCAGCACGGGCGTGCCGGCAAGGCGCGAGAACACGTCGCGGCGCGTGCGCTCGGCCCGATGCGGATCGTCATCGGCGGTGGAGGACCATTCGGGATGCGCCATCTGGCACGGGTGATGGATGAAGTCGCCGGTGATCAGCCCCTCCTCGCCGCGCGACGAAATGCGCACGCTGACATGGCCGGGCGTGTGGCCGAGCGTCGGCATGAGCGTGACCTCGTCGCAGACGCGATGGTCGCTCTCGACGAGATCGACCAGCCCGGCATCGAAGACCGGCGCCACCGAATCGGCGAAGATCGGCCGGTGATGCTCGTGGTCGCGCTGCGTCCGCCAATACTCGAACTCGACGCGGCCCATGAGGTAGCGCGCCTGCGGAAATGTCGGAACCCAGCGCCCGTCGGCGAGCATGGTGTTCCAGCCGACGTGATCGACATGGAGATGCGTGCACAGCACGGTGTCGATCGACTCGCGCGGATAGCCGGAAGCGGCGAGGTCGGCGAGGAACGGGCCCTGCAGCTTGTTCCAGCGCGGGATCGGCCGGTTCTCCTTGTCATTGCCGAGGCAGGTGTCGACGATGATGCGTCGCGTCGGCGTCTCCACCACCAGCGCCTGCACGGCCATGCGCAGCTTGCCGTTCTCGTCGATGAAATTCGGGCGCAGCCAGGCGATCGGCTGCACCGTCTCCGGCGTCGCCTGCGGCAGGATGAAGCGCGTCCCGCCGCCCAATTCGAGCTCGACGATCTTGGTGACCGTGACTTCGCCGATCCGCCATCTGCTCATGGTCCTCTCCGCCGCTCGCTCGCCCCAAGCCTCGCACGCCTCTCGGCCGCCGCGGTTTGCCCCGGACGCGCCGGCGCAGTATGCCTCCCGGCGCTGCCATGAGGGAAACAGCATGCGGTTCTCGCCGCTGGTCGAGCGCGTCGCCGGCAAAGGCGCCGATGCCTGGCGCGTCCATTTCGACGCCGTGCGGCAGCGCGCCGCCGGCCGCGACGTCATCCTGCTCACCGTCGGCGATCCCGACCAGGCGCCGCCGGCGGCGGTGATCGATGCCACGGTCGAGGCGCTGCGGCGGCGCCGCACGGGATATTCGCCGATCATCGGCCTGCCGGAGCTGCGCGCCGCCATCGCCGCGCGCGTCGCCCGCCGCAGCGGGCAGCCCTGCGCCGCCGACAACATCGCGGTGATCCCCGGCACGCAGGCCGGGCTCTATTGCGCGATGCAATGCATTGCCGGCGCCGGCGACGAGGTGATCGTGCCGGAGCCGATCTACGCGACATACGACGCGGTCGTCGGCGCGAGCGGCGCGCGCCTGGTCACCGTGCCGATGCGGCCGGAGACCGGGTTCCATCCCGATCTCGACGCGCTGGCCCGCGCCGTCTCGCCGCGCACGCGGGTCCTGTGGATCAACAGCCCGCACAACCCGACGGGCGCCGTGCTGAGCCGCGACGAGATCGAGGCGGTCGCCGCGTTGTGCCGGCGCCACGATCTCTGGCTGCTGTCGGACGAGGTCTACGAGGACCTGGCCTTCGCCCGCCCGCATATCGGTGCCTGGAGCCTTCCCGGCATGGCCGAGCGCACCATCGTCGTCTCGAGCCTGTCCAAGTCGCACGCCATGCCCGGCTTCCGCATCGGCTGGATCGTCGGCCCGGCCGCGCTCACCGGGCATCTCTTCAACCTGGTGCTGTGCATGCTCTATGGCGGTCCGCCCTTCCTCCAGGACGGCGCTCTCGTCGCGCTCGAGCGCGACCTGCCCGAGGTCGCGGCGCTGCGCGAGGATTACCGGCGCCGCGCCGCGCTCTTTGCCGGCATTCTCCAGGCGGCACCCCGTTGCCGCGTCGCGCTGCCCGAGGGTGGCATGTTCGTGCTGCTGGACATCCGTGCCACCGGCTTGAGCGCGGAGGAATTCGCGCGCGATCTCCTCGAGCGGGAGGCGGTCGCGGCCCTGCCCTGCGACGGCTTCGGGCCGAGCGCGGCCGGCCATTTGCGCCTGTCGCTCACCAGCGCGGACACCCGTCTCGAAGAGGCCGGCCGGCGCATCCTCCGCTTCGCGCAGCGCCTCGCCGAGGCACGGCCGCGGGTGCCAGGCTCGACGGACGCGGCGCCGCTCCGATAGACTCGGCCCATGGCCCCGACGAACCCCGTCGCCATGCTGATCCCGCTGGGCGGCATTGCGCTGATCCTCGCGGTGGTGTGGCTCATCGGCGGCGCGCGCCGGGCACGGCTCGACCGCGCGCTGGTGCTGCGCCGGCTCGACGAGGACCTGCCCGGCTTTGCCGCGGCGGAGGTGAGCATCGATGGCGATGCCGCGGCCGCCATCGCCGCGACGGCGGACGGCGCGTCGCTCGCGCTGATCTTCGCCGCCGGCGACAAGGTGGTCGTGCGCCCGCTCGTCCCGCGCGACATAAAGCGAGTCGCGCAGCAGCCGATGCGCGACGGCGTGCGCCTCGTCATCGAGACCGGCGACTTCACCCATGGCCGCTTCGAGCTGCGGCTGTCATCCGCCGAGGCCGCGCGGTGGCAGGCGCGGCTGCCCGCGCCGGCGTGTGCCGCATGACGCTCGAGCCCAAGCTCGCCGACCCCGTGCAGCTGGCGATCCCCGCCTTCATCCTACTGGTGCTGATCGAGATCGGCGTCGCGCGGCTGCGCGGCGAGGCGGCTTATGAAATCCGCGACACCGCGGCATCGCTGGCGATGGGTCTCGGCAATCTCGTCATCGCCCTCGTCCTCGCCGCCGCGACCTATATCGCCGCCAACCGGGTCTACCAGTATCGCCTGCTCGACCTCGGATATACGTGGTGGAGCTTCCTGCTCGTGCTCTTCGCCGAGGATTTCACCTACTACTGGTTCCACCGGCTCAGCCACCGCAGTCGCTTCTGGTGGGCGGCGCACATCAACCACCACTCCTCGCAGCACTATAACCTCTCGACCGCGCTACGTCAGACCTGGACCGGCGGGCTGTTCCAATGGGTTCTGTGGCTGCCGCTTGCCCTCGCCGGATTCCCGCCGGCGCTCATCGTGTTCCAGAAGGGCGTGAGCCTGGTCTACCAGTTCTGGATCCACACCGAGACGATCAGGCGCCTGCCCTGGTGGTTCGAGGCGGTGATGAACACACCCTCGCATCACCGCGTGCACCACGCCACCAACCCGCGCTACCTCGACCGCAACTATGCCGGCGTGCTCATCGTCTGGGACAGGCTGTTCGGCAGCTTCGTCGCCGAGGACGAGCGCGAGCCGTGCCGCTACGGCATCGTCAAGAACATCGGCACCTTCAACCCGCTGCGCATCGCCTTTCATGAATGGGTGGCGATCGGCCAGGATCTGGCGCAGGCGCCCTCGTGGCGGGCGCAGCTCGCCTATGCCTTCGGCCTGCCGGGCTGGTCGCCCGACGGCTCGCGCCAGACCACCGACGCGATCCGCGCCGCCTGGCGCGCGCGGTGCGACGCGCCTACGAAGCGCTGACGCTAGGAACCTGCCCCCGCGACCGCAGGCGTCGTGCGCGGCGATGAGCGAAGCTTCGCCGCAATGGTAAGGTGGATCAAGAGATAGAGCGGCACCAGCAGCGTCGGGATCATGATCCACGGCAGCATGCCCATCGCCGCCGTGCCCGGCTCCTGCGTGAAGACACGAAACGGCGTGGCGGGCGCGGAGAGCACACCCGACGACACGGCGACGACCAGGTCGAGCACGCCGAGTGCATTCCACAGCCGGAGCCACTGAGCGCGCAGGGCACCGGCGGCGGCCAAGGCGGTGAGCGGGACGGCGAGCGCACCCACGGCGACATCGCCCCAGCCGGCGGCGGGGGCGAAGGGCGCCGGCAGCCGGCCCGCGGCGTAAAGAAGGACAAAGAATGCGCCGAGCAGCCGGCCGGCGTTGAGCCCGACCAGCGCCGCCAGCGGCAGCGACAGGAGCGCCTCGCCGAAGCCGGGCAGCAGGAACCACGCGGCAATCCCTCCGCCGACCGCCGCCGCAAAGGCAAGCGCCACGCCGGGCACCGGACCCGTGGCGCCTGGCCCGAACCAGCCGAACGCCGCGAGGGCGACGATGAGCGCGCCCCATAGCGCCGCGCCCGACCACACCGCCAGCCGGGTTGACCGGGAGACCGGCGCGAGACCGGCGAGAACGCCCAGCACCGTCGCGTAAAGCGACGCCAGTGTAATCGATCCAATGATGTCGATCATTCGAAACCCCTTTCACGTGTGTATGCACATATCAGATCAAGGCCAGCCTCGCGGCACTGAGGTTCTGTTCGTCACTGCCGCGTTTTGGTCGCGATGCGGGCCATTATGTAGGCCGTCCGCCGAACCTCTCGCCGACGAAATCCTGTGCCGCCTTCCAGGCAGGATAGGCCGATATGAGCTTTCTCTTGCCGGATTCGGTCAGCCTGAGCGGGCGCACGCGAGCGTCGTCGGAGGCGTCGCTTTTCACCCAGCCCCGCCGCTCGAGGATGGTTGTGCTGCGCGTGAGCGTCGTGCGTTCGACGCCGAGGGCATCGGCGACGCGATTGACCGACGCCCCGCCGCCCAGGGCAAGCATTGCCAGCACCGAAAACTGCGTGGTGCGCAGGCCGTGGGGCCTTAGCCGTTCATCGAAGAGGCGCGTGATTTCGCGCGCGTTTCGCCGCGCAGCGAGGCAATGACAATCGGCACAGAGCTGCAGATCGATAGCGGCGGTCATTGTAAATGTGTATATGCACTTATTTCATTTGTCAAGCCCGCTGCGGACGGCGCCGCGCGGCCATCCCGGTGCCCGCTGGTTGGGGCGCTACCCCGCCGCAAAAGCGCGGCGTATTTTCGCGGTTTCCGCGACAAATTCGGTCTGATTCCGGCTGGCTGCGGGTTAGGAAAGGATTAGGCAGGGATTTTCGCCTAGCCTCCTGGCTTATCAGTCGATGCAGGAGGGGTCATGGACGGGAGCGAAGTCGCCAAGCCGCAGCGGGCGCCGGCAAAGCGCGCGCCGGGGCAGATCGGCGTGGCCACGTCGGTGTCGGGCTTCAAGCTGTCGTGCCTGATATTCGGCCCCTCGACGCCGGACGGCGCCGACGCGGCCTACGCGATGGCCCAGATCGGCGCGCTGGTCAAGGTGCCGACCCTGAGCTCGTCCGCGTTCGGCTTCATCGACAGCCTCAAATTCGAATATGCCGGGACGGACGTGCAGATCGCCGTCGCCGAAATCGACCTGCTCGGCGAGCTCACCGGGCGCGCAAGCGACGGATCGGCGCGGTTCTCTCGCGGCATCTCGATCTATCCCGTGCTGGGCGCGCCGGTGTTCACCGCGACCGCCGAGGACATCAAGCTCATCTATGCCAAGCCGAACAGCTGGACGCTGCAGATCGGCTCGCTCCATCAGGATGCCGACACGCCCGCTTACCTGATGTCGCAGGAGTTCCTCTCCAAGCATTCGGCGATCGTCGGCACCACCGGATCCGGCAAGTCCTGCGCCCTGACGCTCATCCTGCGCACGCTGCTCACCGCACATCCCAACGGCCACGTGGTGATGCTCGATCCGCATGGCGAATACGCCACCGCTTTCGACGACATCGCCGAGGTGATCACCCCGGACACGCTGCAGCTGCCCTATTGGCTGCTGAGCTTCGAGGAGATCGTCGAAGTGCTGTGCAGCAGCGACCCGATCGCGCGCAGCCGCGAGGCGCCCATCCTCAAGGAAGTCATCGTGGCGGCCAAGCAGGATTTCCTCGGCGCCGACGCAAACACCGCGGGCATCACCGTCGATACGCCGACGCCCTATCGCCTGACCGGCGTGCTGCAGCGCATTTCCGACGCCATGGGCAAGCTCGACCGGCCCGACAGCTCGCTGCCCTATCTGCGGCTTACGACGACGATCGAAAACCTGCGCAAGGACCCCCGCTACGACTTCATGTTCGAGGGCCTGACCGTGCGCGACAATATGGCCGAAATCATCTCGCTGTTGTTGCGTATCCCCGTCAGCGGCAAGCCGATCACCATCCTCGACATCTCCGCCGTGCCGTCGGAGATCGTCAACGTCGTCGTCTCCGTGCTGGCGCGGTTGATCTTCGACTTCGCGCTGCACAGCGACCGCAAGGAGGCGATCCCGATCCTCCTCGTCTGCGACGAGGCGCATCGCTACATCCCGCGCGACGAGAGCCAGTCCTTCGAGCCGACGCGACGCTCGATCTCGCGCATCGCCAAGGAAGGCCGCAAATACGGCGTCTCGCTGTGCCTGGTGACCCAGCGTCCGGCCGAGCTCTCAGAGGCCATCCTGTCGCAATGCAGCACCATCTTCGCGCTGCGCATGAACAACGAGCGCGACCAGAAATACGTGCGCAGCATGCTCCCCGATGACGCAACCGGCCTGCTCAATGTGCTGCCGACCCTGCGCCAGCGCGAGGCGATCGTCGTCGGCGAGGGCGTGGCGCATCCCATGCGCATCCGCTTCTCCGAGCTCGCGCCCAACCATCGCCCCAAGGGCGAGGCCGCCAACTTTCCCGAGGCGTGGCAGAACGACGTCAAAGGCCGCGACTTCATCGGCAAGATCGTCGAGCGCTGGCGCCACCAGTAGCGGCGGCGGGCGGCGGCGCTATCGCGCCGCCTTGCCATGGCCGCGCCACGTCAAGTTCACGGTCAGCGCCATGAGCAGCAGCACCGCGATCACCATGGCGACGCAGCCGGGCCAGCCGGCGGCGTTCCAGGCGATACCCGGCAGCAAGCCGCCGGCGCTGCCGCCGATATAATAGCCGGTGACGTAAAGGCCGACCGCCGAGGAGCGCCCCTCCTTGGCGGTGATCGCCACGAAACCGGTGGCGATCGCCTGGCACATGAAGCCGCAGCCCGTGCTGAACGCCAGTCCCGCGATGATGGCGGGCAAGGTCGGCACCAGCGTGAGGGCGAGGCCCGCCATCCATAGCGCGATCAGCCCGATGACGAGGCGCCGCCGCCCGAAGCGCGCGACGCAGCGTCCGGTGAGCGGCGTCAGCGCCGCGCCGATCAGATAGACGACAAAGATCGTGCCCAGCTGCGCCGGCGACAGATCGAAGGGCGGCGCCGCAAGATGGAAATTGACGTAGGTGAAGGTGGCGACGAAGGCGAAGAGCACGCCGAATCCCACCGCGTAGGTGGCGACGAGCTGCGGGTCGCGCAAATGCCGCAGCATCTGCCGCGCCGAAGTCAGCATGCCGTCGGCGCGGTGGAATTGACGCTCGCGCGGCATCAGCGCGGCGACGCCCGCGGCGCAGGCAAAGGTGATGCCCGCCAGCGCCAGGAACGCGCCGCGCCAGCCGATCGACTCGGCGAGGATGCCCGTGAGGAAGCGGCCGAAGAACCCGCCGAAGCTGCTGGCGGAGAGATAGATGCCGGTGACGGCGGTCGCCTCGGCCGGCGGAAACTCCTCGCCGACATAGGCGACGGTGACGGCGAAGACGGGTGGCAGCAGCAGGCCCTGGACGAAGCGCCACAGCACCAGCGTGCGCAGATCCGGCGCCAGCGCCACCAGGATGGTGGGCACCACCAGCGCGAACATCGCCGCGGCGATGACGCGCTTGCGGCCGAGCACGTCGGCGACGGTGCCGATGAAGGGCGCGATGATGGCGATGGCCAATGTCGTGGCGCTGATGGCGAGGCTGATGTCGGCGGCGCCGGCGCCCAACTCGTGGGCCAGCAGCGGCAGCACCGATTGCGGCGCGTAGAGGTCGAGGAAGGCGCAAAAGCCGGCCAGCGAAATCGCCGCGCGCCGCCGGTCGAGGCTCATGAGAGGAGACACGCGGCCATGGAAGACATGCCCCACGCGGAAGAAGGGCCGCCCCGGAGGGCGGCCCTTCCCAGTGTCAGACAGCGGCCAGTGAGCGACCGCGACACATCGCGCTAGGCGACGGCGATCCCTGCATCGGCAGCGATCCCGGTCACGACGGTATCCGACCGCAGTCTTTGAATGAGACACGGGATCACCTCCTTTCGTTGGTTGCGGGACAGCGTTAAACCTAGGGCCTGCGCGCTGGCAAGACAAGTGGCGTCGGCCGCGCGTTTCGATGGGGAGGGCCTGCGCCTGGTCATGCTCGGTGCGGCGCCCGCCGCGGCGGCGGATGTCCTCGTCTTCGCCGCCGCCAGCCTCAACAATGCTCTCGACGACGCGACCCGACGCCTACCGCCAACAGGGCGGCGATTTGGTCCGCATCTCCTCTGCCCCAGATGATCGAGCGCCGCCTTGGCGTATTTGCCCGCGGGATCGTCGGCGTCTTCCCCGAGGACTCGCACCCGCCGATCCCTATCCCATCGCGCTGACCGCCGCGAGCAAAACTCCGGCGGCAGCGTCGTTTCTGGCATTTCTGGAATCGCCCGAGACGCGGCGGTTCTTCGCGGCGCAGGGCTTTCGCGTGCTGGACCAGCGGCTCGCATCGAGGGGCGGCGGGCGCGCCGCTGGTGCGAGGATCCCGTCTCCAGAAACGAACTGCCCGGCGCCGCTGCTGTGAAGCGTCGGCGCCGGGCAATTTGCGACAGAGACGTCGATGCGTGCGACTTAGCGCCGCTTCACCGAGCGACGCGCCTTGGTCGCGCGGCGAACGGTCTTGCGTGCGGTGGTCTTGCGTGCGCTGGTCTTGCGCGCGCGCTTGGTGCGGCGCGCCGTCTTGCGCATCGGCATCGCCGACGCCGCCTTCGACTTGCGGCGACGACGGCGCGTCTTCAGCGCGGTCTTGTGCTTCTTGATAGCCATCGAAAGAGTCTCCCAGAGGTTGCGTACGCTGCACAGAGTCGCGTCAAGAAGTTAACATTTCCTTTTTTGTAAAGTTGAAGACAAGTAGAGCGGACGCCTTCGCGTGTAGCGCACCTGTCTCGACGCGCCTCCCGCGCTGCAGCATCCGGTAATCGGCGAGATCATCGCCGCCTATTCCTCGGCACGGTGCCGCGAGTACCGATGCGGCATCGGTGCCGCCATCATTCGGCACCGTTCAGATCGGCGCGTCCTCATGGCGACATCAGCGGGAACAGCGGCCAAACGGGCATTTCCTGCTGTGGCCGGAAAAGGGCAACATGCTGCGATTTACTTCGCCGAGGCATGCAAACGCTTGCTTTACGCCGTTGAGCGTGATTCTGTAGCGCTGCGAAAGCCGTTGGCCTTTCGAACCGAAGAGGGAGTCCGATACCCATGGCAGCAAAGAAGCCGGCAAAGGCGGGCACATTGTCCACGGTGACCTTGAAGCACCTGGCGGCCCGCGTCGCCGAAGATCACGAGATGGCTAAGAAGCAGGCGGAAGCCGTACTCGGCACAATGATCGATCTCGTCGTCAAGCACCTGAAGAAGGGCGACCGGATCCGCATCGGCGGGCTCGGCATCCTGGTGGTGAGGAAACGCGCCGCACGCATGGGCCGCAATCCGGCGACCGGCGAAGCCATCAAGATCAAGGCGAGCAGAAAGGTGGCGTTCCGCGCCGCCAAGGAACTCAAGGAAGCGATCTAAGCGCGCGTTCTCCTTTCGCCGACCCGGCGGTGGCGGCAAAGC
>Ga0185299_10001850_pt1 | contig 36542 bp, 32 predicted proteins | sample PaiPotPPA55metaG_FD_128002 | JGI IMG/M metagenome (GOLD analysis project Ga0185299, IMG submission 128002) | Iron sulfur acid spring bacterial and archeal communities from Banff, Canada, to study Microbial Dark Matter (Phase II) - Paint Pots PPA... ...
TCGCCTGAGCAAGACCACTCGATCACGAGTGCACATTCAAACGGTTGGGCTGAATGCCGAGACAAAAAAGTGTCGGCACCGAGCCGACGGAGAAGAATGTCTCTTGACATTCCCTTTAATAGGACTTCTCCGAGTAGATGATCTTCCCGCCCAGGATCGTGTAGCGCACTTTGGAAAAGGCCGTCGCGTCTTGCGCAGGGTCCGCACGTAGGACAACCAGGTCGCCGTCCATCCCTTCCGCGATGCGCCCGCGACGGGTCGAGTAGCCGAAGCGCTGCGCAGGATTTGTGGTGAGAGAAGCAAGGATTTGCTGGAAGTTCATACCCGCGCGAGACATCCACTCAAACTCTTCCGAAGTATCGAACTGCTCGATGTAGCCCACATCGGTGCCGAACAGAATTTGCCCGCCCGCTGCAGAATATGCCCGCAGTTGTGGCAGCACCACGGTGGTCATTCCTTTTTCCAACTCGTCGGCTGGCGCGTTCTTGCTTTCGACGTGCCACAGAGTAAGCGTGGGGATGAGAGCTACGTGTGCGGCTTTCAATCGTTCGACAAGTGACGAGCTCCAGGGGCCACCGCTGGGTGTCGTGTGGGCTACGATGTCAACTCCGCTCTGAAGGGCTACTTCGAGTCCCTCCTGGTTGGAAGGATGGGCAAAAACAGGTTTCCCCGCGCGGTGGGCCTCCGCGACGATGGCTTTAGCCAAATCCAATGGCATTATCAAGATGCTGTCCCGTTCGACGGAACCCGCAAAAATCTTGATGCCGTCTGCGCCGTCGTGGATCTGCTGGCGCACTCGCTCTACCGCCTGGGCGTTCGATTCGACTTCGGGGATGCTGATGTGGTTGGCCTCAAGAAACCCCCTCACGTAAATGGGCGTTCCCCCTTTCGCCCAAAATGGCTCGCCGACGGTGAGAATCCTGGGCCCTTTCACTTCGCCGCTTTCTATGCGGCGCCGGATGAGAGTTGTGTTATTCAGAACGGACGCGATGTCAAAGACGGTCGTAAATCCCCAGCGCGTCAGCATCTCTTCAAGTTGCGAAGTGATCTGTTGAGACGAGAGTTTGTCCGCGTGAAGCAAGCCCGGCGTAAGGATGTGCACGTGGCTGTTCCAGAAGCCGGCAGTCACAACCAAACCTTTGCAGTCAATTACCATGGCATCACGTGGGACCTTGACGGCTGCGCTTGGCCCAAAGGCAACGATACGGCCGTCGTGTACAAGAATCGAGCCGTTCTCGATTGCTTGTTCAGTGGGCGAGGGATAAATTTTCGCCCCGACCAAGGCGAGGTCAGAGGCACGAGCCAGGCCACACGCAAAAAGCACTACTAGCAAGTGGAAGAGGTAAAACGAACGGCGTCGCATATTCGCAATATACGCTCGCGGCGAAGAGATTGTTTCGAAATGTCTCTTTCAGGAACGTTTCGCATTCACGGACCCAGTCGTTCGGCTCATAACGGAATTGCGAAGCCAAGACCGGGCTCTAGGCAGGTAGCCGATACTTGCCTGATTACTCGGGTGGTCTCAACTCTGCCTTGGCTTCTTCAGGTAGCGATCGCGTTCTGCAAGGGAAGGCCGACACGGCGCGACAGGTCCTGAAAACGCGGGTTTGACCGTAAGCCGTCCATGCTCGGATCGATGTGAAGATAGATAAGCCAGTGGGAGCGCTCTTCGTAGGATTTCTCCAAGTATTCCATCGCGCGGTCGTCTTCTCCCAAGCCGATGTGGATTCCAGCGAAGAAGTGAGGGGCAACGTACTTTTGTTTTGTGAGGTTTGTCAGATTATCGAGGATCTGGATTGCTTCGTTTCTCTTACCCGCGGTGGCCAAGGTTTGCGCCAACGCCGCGTTCATCATAGGACTGCCGCCAGACAGATTCACTCCCTTCTCACCCTCAGCGATGGCCAGTTCATAGCGACCCATTTGCCTGAGTAACAGGCCCAGAACCCAGTACGTGACCGGATAATTTGGGTCCAATTCGACAGTTCGCCGGAGTTGTTCGAGGGCGTCGTCGTATCGCCGGGCCATGTAGAAGTCCCGTCCGATAGCGACGCTGATAATCAGGGACAACGGATCGAGCTCTTGGCTGTTTTTTATCCTCGCGATAGCTTCTACCTGGCGTCCCATAGTCATCAAATATTCGGCGTACCAATGACTGGCAGTCGGATGAGCAGGATTTAGTGCGAGGCTGCGTTCGAATTCCACCTGAGCCTCTTGCCACTGCCAATCGTGAAGCCACAACACGGCGGCCAGTGGCGTGTGGGCTTCGCCGAGATCCGGGTCGACCCGCAGGGCGCGCATCGCGGCCATTTTGCCTTGAGGGAACGCGTCCTTCGGCGGCAGATAGCTATTCCACCCCAGAAGCACGTACGAATCGGCCAAACCAGTGTAGGCGAGTGCGTAGCTGGGATCCTTGTCAACCGCTTGCTGAAAGTATTCGATGGCCTTGTAGAATCCGTCTTCGGTCCACCTGTTCCAATGATGACGGCCTTTTAGGTAAAGCCGGTAAGCCTCGGCATCGTCCGTTTGGTGTTTGGTTAGCCGCTTTTTTTCTGCCCTGGTGAGCTTTAACCGCAATTTTCCCGATATTTCTTCGGAAATTTCGTCTTGAATCGCAAAGATATCGCCAGGCTGGCGGTCGTATTGTGCGCCCCACAATTGAGACCCTGTCGCCACGTCGACTAACTCGGTCCCAATGCGCAAAGATCCACCGCTTTGCATTATTCTGCCGGTTAGAACGGCGCGCACATTAAGCTCGCGACCGACGACTTGAGGATCAATTCGCCGGCCCTTATAGCGAAATACCGTGCTCTGGGCCATCACCCGCAGTTTTGGGACGGTGGCCAGAATATTGATAAGACTGCCCGCGATTCCGTCACTGAGGTATTCGTGCTCCGGATCGCGGCTAGCGTTTTCGAAAGGCAAAACTGCAAGCGAGCCAATGACCTTCGAAACCCGCTCTGGGCGGAGGGCACCGGTTTGCGCCGTCGAATTCCGTGTCCTCTGCTTCCCGGTCGAATATAAATGACTCGTGGTTGATATCGGAACGGGTTCTACGACTTCGATCGCAGTTATCCCGCCGGAATCGGTGTCTCGCTCCAGTCGTTGCAGATCAGCGCGTACGTCAGCCGCGCGTTGATAGCGTTGGTCCCTATCCTTATGGAGTGCCTTGTTGATGATTTCTTCAAGCCTCAGCGGGATATCGGGATTGATACTTCGCGCGAGAACAGGCGACCGTGTCAGAACGGCCTCAATAATCATGCCGCCCGTGGCGCCGCTAAACGCCTGGCGCCCTGTCGCCATTTCATACAACAACAGACCGAGCGAAAAAATATCTGTGCGCGGGTCCAGATTGTCTCCGCGGACTTGCTCGGGTGACATGTAGGAAGGAGTGCCGCTTATGATTCCCACGATCGAACTAGAATCCGGCACTTCTCCCCCGGAAGCTGCGAATACGCCAACCCCTTTGGGAACAAGTTTTGCAAGGCCAAAATCGAGCACCTTCGCCTGTCCACGCTTGGTCACGAAAATATTCGCGGGTTTGATGTCGCGGTGGATTATTCCTTCGGCGTGCGCGGCATCCAAAGCTTCCGCTATCTGGATCCCCAGTTTCAGCATTTCCTCGAGAGGAAGCGCCTTCCCATGGATGTGACTGCGCAGCGTTTCGCCGTCAATGAATTCCATGGCGATGAAACCTCGGCCGTGCTGCTCGCCGATGTCATAGATGGTGCAAATGCCCGGATGATTTAGAGCGGATGCGGCTCGCGCCTCGCGGCGAAACCGTTCCAAAGCCTGCGAGTCCTGCAGCATGTTATCTGGCAGGAATTTCAGCGCAACCGGGCGGTCCAGGCGCAGATCGACGGCCTTATAGACCACGCCCATTCCCCCCGCACCCAGTTTTTCTATGACGCGAAAGTGAGAGATGGTCTCGTTAATCATGGCTGAGCCGACTCTTCAGAAAGCGGTCGTCTACGTCACAATGTCTCGTGGTTTAGCGCGGATTATACACTGAAAAATTGCGGGCTAAGGGTGCTGCCAAATGCTGCCGTTTTGTTGTTGAACTAAGAGCGAATTCTACTCTGTTCGCGAGTGGTCTGTATTTCTTCCGGACTCATGTGTAGAAATTCCAGAAACTCCTGATGTCGTTCGGGTGCAGAGCGCTCAAATTCCGAATGCCAGCGGTGCATCTGGTCTGTGCTGAAGCCCGCAGACTTCATTATTGAAACCCACTTTTGTTTAGTAATCATCTTTGCTCTCCTTAAAGGTGTGTGTTGTAGAAGTGTGAGGATCGCCTGTTGATGTGCGCGCAATGCACCTATCTCGGCATCGAGTTCCATTAATCGTCGTTTAAGTACACCGAAGGCATCATCTCTGGGGCGGTCCAGAATCATGCGGATATCGCGCAAATTGAGCCCGGCATCGCGATATGCGCATATCTGCTGCAGACGTTGAACTTCCGACTTGCCATAACATCGATAGTTTCCGCGACTACGCTGTGGCGCAGCCATCAGTCCAATCGATTCGTAATACAGCAAGGCAGTCCGGCTAAGACCGCATTGCTTGGCGAGTTGGCTCACCGTCAACATTGTGTCTACTATGAACCCTCTACCAATAGACAGGTCAAGGGTGTGCACCTAAAGACGCAAAATTTCAGTGTCCAACTGGACTCTGCGAGAAAGCACACCGGTGGGCGTTGAGAACAGAGGGTGAGGTAAGTGCAAAATTCGCGAAAAGACGGTTCGCGAAAGTAGAAAAACACAGCCGGTTTACACAACGCTGGGGATTCTGGCTACGACCCCAGGTCCTAGGCGTTACTCCTCAGATTCCCAGAACTGTTCCGCGATTGTTTCGTATAGCTTGTGATGGCTCTTAAATTCGCGTTGACAGAGGATTGTCCATGGCTTCTACTGTTGCGCTTGTTGAGCCGGAAGCAGCGAAGTCTCATAACCGTTTCACATCCGGGCCGGTAATTGTTCTTTGCCTTGCGCTCGGAAACCTTGCGCTGCATCTGGTTACGGCGACCCGTTACGGTATCTTCCGCGACGAGATGTATTACCTGGCGTGCTCTCAGCACCTCGCTTGGGGCTACGTTGACCATCCGCCGATGAACGTACTTATCGCTTGGTTCGCCCGGCACGCGTTTGGTGATTCGCTACTGGGGTTGCGCCTGTTGCCGGCTATCGCGGGAGCCGGGCTCGTCTGGATGGCGGGACAGTTGGCGCGCGAGATGGGTGGGGGCCGCTTTGCCCAGGTGCTGGCCGCATTGGTCGTGATCCCCGTCCCGATTTATCTAATCATGCACCACTGGCTGACCATGAATGCATTTGAGCCAGTTCTCTGGATGGGCTGCCTGTGGTGCGTAGTGCGGGCGATCAACCGCGGCGAGCCCCGATACTGGTTCTGGTTCGGCGTGCTCACTGGGGTTGGGCTTGAGACCAAATACTCCATCGCTTTTCTTGTGTTCGGCGTATTCGTTGGAGTGCTTCTCGGTCCGGAGCGTCGTTTTCTTAAGAGCGGATGGTTGTGGTGCGGGATGCTGGTGGCGGCGGCCATCGCGCTACCCAACTTTGTCTGGCAGCTGCAACACGACTTTCCTTTCCTGCAACTCATGCACAACATCCGCATGACCAATCGTGACATCGTTCGGGGCCCGCTGAGCTTTCTTGCCGACCAGGCAGCCATCATGAACCCCATCCTTTTGCCGCTTTGGGCGGGAGGCGTGTTGTGGCTTTTTTTTGGGCTCCGAAGGCCATCGGTATCGTTCGCTCGGCTGGGCCAGCGTGGTGGTGGTGACGATATTCATTGTTCTCAAGGGTAAGAACTATTATGTTGCGCCGATTTACCCTGTACTCTTCGCCGCGGGAGCAGTGGGGTTTGAGCGGATCACCAGTCACCGTTTCGCCTGGGGACGGCCCATCTACGTCGCGGTGATCGTCGCCGTTGGTGCGCTGTTGGCACCCATTTCTTGTCCTATCTTTTCGCCAGAGATACTACCTCCGCTACCAGGAGGCACTACACATCGCGCCGGTAGTCGCCGAGCGGCAAAACAACGGTCCTCTGCCGCAATATTTCGCCGACGAGTTCGGCTGGCAAAACATGGTGCAGCAGGTCGCGCGCGTCTATAACAGCTTGTCGCCTCAGGACCGCGCTCGAACCGCCATCTTCTGCAATAGTTGGGGCGAAGCCGCGGCGATTGATTTCTTCGGGGCGAGGTATGGCCTCCCGCGGGCGATCAGCTACCATAATAACTATTGGTACTGGGGACCTCGCGACTACACAGGTGACATCGTAATCGTGCTAGGAAGCGATGGCCGGGGCGATCGTGAATCCTTCCAAACTGTGGAAGCCGCTGGGCGCGTGGAGCACCCCTACTCGCGGCGCGACGCACAGTTCACTATCTGGCTGTGCCGCGGGTTGCATCAGAATCTGCGGGACCTCTGGCCGAAGTTGAAGAAATTTGAGTGAACTGAATATTCCAAAGTCTCTACGCTTTACGTTTCCATCAGCTGCCCACTAATTTTGCTCTTCATCTGCACCATCTGACGCGCCTCACGTCATTGCGGGCGATGGGTATTAAGCCGATGCTCGCCGAGGAGATCAGCGAGTATCCATACTGCTCCGGCAATCTCGAAGGTCTCGGCGTTTTCGCTCCAATTCGTATGATTGTGGGGATTCGAAAGAGTCAGCGGTACCCACACGAGTAGCCCAAAGCTCACCACCATCATTGTCAGTAGGCGACTCGCGAGAAGCGCCATGCGATTGGTAAGAAGAGCCACAGCTGCAAGTGCGAACAAAACAGTCGTTGTTACCGCCCAAAACATCTGAGTGGGCGGAATCCACTTCGGAACAAATTTGGCGGTAGCGTCAAGATACATCGCCTGTTCGAGGGTAAAGGAAGCGGCACAGATGCCCAAAAGAATGCGTCCGATCCGAGTAAGCGTTTCCGCCGGCCGTGCTGATGACAGGCGCGCATAAACAAGCGCCGCTCCGCTCAAGAGGGAGAACTGCTCGAAGAAGTTGCCCCAGCTATTGTAGATCCGCGGTGCGGCGACGATTCCTGGCATGCACAGCAGGACGAAAACAAGATAAGCCGCACCAAGCACGGCTGCGCCCGCTTTCGCGGTCCGACGGAACTGAATCGCAGCGCCACCGAAGATCAGCGCGTCCGCTGCGGCGTAGACAATGTAACGCAGAAGATGCCCGTCGTTGTAGTCGTGCCAGGCCAGCGTTATGAGGCCAGAGGCTAAAGCCGCAACTCCAAACACATGACGGCCAAGGCTCGAATTAGGCATTGAGCTGAACACTCAAAACCTCAGCTCGACTCGAGCCAGCCATCGGATCAGCCTGTTCTTCAAATGACTATCGAACAACCCCGGCGCCTGAATATAAGAGCCGCTGGCCTTGCCGCGGATAGCGTCAGGTATGTTCCCTTTGTTTGAATCGACAGCCAGCCTAAACTCCTGGGCCCACGATTCATAGCCAAGTGTTGAGATCCGCTTGCCGACGTCCTGAAGCCAGGACTTATTTGTGTCCTCGTCCCACAATAGCTTTTTCCCGGGCTGGTATAAATATCCGTCGTCCAGAAACTCTTCATGGATATCAGCTAATTTGATCAAGTAGAGCTGCCTGTCGTCGCTTGTTAACGACTGACGATCATCCTCAAGGTCGCGGAAATCATGCACTGACCAGTTGCGATTTGAGTAGGCATAGATCACCTCTTCAACCTTTTGTCCGAGGGATTCAGCTATCTGCTTTCTGTGGATGGGGTTGATTTGGCTTCTTTTTCCTCCACGTCCAAGATACGCGGAATGCAGCAAACCAGCCGCGATCACAACAGCAGGTTGGCGGGCTTTCAGCAAGATGCTGGCAACACCAACCAGGTGCATAAGAAACGGTTTGTTATTTGGACGGTAATGTCCGGCAAAACGGCGCATAGCAATTTGGTATGCGCGATCGACTAAAAGCAGATCCTCTTCGCCATAGGAAGCATCTTGTAACTGCCGGTAAAGCTGTAAATGAGTTTGAGCGTAATTGCCCATAAGCCCGTTTTATTACCGAGAAATGACTCTGGCCTCTGTTTTGCGGTTTATAACGTACTCAGACGACGCATACTGGCGCAAGCTTCGCCACTTGTCCAAAGGCTGACCAATAACTCTGCGAAATCTATGCCATTTCGTACCAAGCCAACCACCGATGCGCGGATATGGAGTCATTACTCCCTGTCGATGTCGTCTAACAAATTTACCGACCTGCCTCAGTCCCACGTCTTTTGATGGGATCGCGTATTTCTCCGCCAGGCGCTCCAACGAGGCCTGAGTCCAGGTTTCGCTCCATCGCAATGCAAAATACTCCCTATCAATGACGTCCAGGCGATCCGGGACCTGATAAGTGATAACGGAAGAAGGCTCGAGGTAGATTTGTTTTCCGGCGCTCTTCACGGTCAAGCACAAATCAGCATGCTCTGAGCAGCTAAAGAGCTTTTCGTCTAGTGGACCTAGGCTCCGGTAGGCGTCCATATTCATCAGCAGCGTATGAAACTCTATAAGGTCTGTTGCCTGGCGCATTAACTTGCGTTCGCCGTTCAGAAACTCGTGCGTTAAATTATGTTTTTCGAAATAAGCAGGCCGTCCCTGTTCATCACGGACCCGTATCGTCCCTCCGAACATATGAACCCTTAGTTCCCCTCTAAGTGACTGCATATAGAGAGGACCGACAAGCCACGCCCCCGTTTCCTCTGCGCACCGCACTAGGGGATCCAACCAGTCTTGCGATACTGTAACGTCGTTATCCACAAAGACGACATAGCGTGTCTGCACATGCATTAACGCGAGATTTCGGGATTCGTTCGGGGACAAATACTCTTCGCTGCGAATCAAGATGAAGCCGTGCCTTGATGCCAGTTCCCGAAGAGACGCCGAAATTGATTCAGGCGCACCCCCATCGACGCATATTAATTTATATGAGCCGGGAGTAGCGGAGAGAAGATGTTGCAGACATGGTAGCGTGGGACTCAACCGCTCGCGAAACACAAACACGATCGTAGCCGACGGATTACTATTCATCTCGATATGCCTCAAGTTACAGCCGTTACCTCTGGAAAAGATACGGCGGCTATTTTTAAGCTAATCTGGCTCTACCTAGCCTGGGCCCTCGTCGACGGGGAGCAGAAGGAACAACGATTCCGAGAGCCTACTCCCGACGGTTAAAAGTAGCAAGAAGGCAGAAGGCAGATTTAGTCATCAGGCAGTTGGATTATTTTCTGGAGGAGCACGTCCTGACTCGGGAGGGAGCTAGGTCTACGCAAAGCCGGATGTCTTGGGAGATAGGTGCACTTAGACGATAACGTCCTTATCGGAATCGGCGGAGAAAACCGGCAGGCAGATGTCGCAACTTACTTAAGAAGTAAGGCGGCGAACCGAGAACCGAAGCTTCACGATTTCGGTCGAAACGCGACGGATCTTAAGGTTGGAGACTTGGAGAACTCCGAATTGAAAGGCCGGGCAACACTAAACCGTGTGCGTAGCCTTGGGCTTGTCGCTCTTTGCGTCGTAATTGAGCAGATGAAATCGCTTCTTAATGGTTTCCCGATAATGCCGCCACGTCATTGCCAGGCCAAAGAGGACCATAGCGAAAACCGCATAAGCTCCGATTGCTTCGTAGTCGTTCATGATTAGTTGCCTCCATCACCGTGCTTTGAGGGCTATTCCAGCTCTACAATTTTGCATTGAAAATTGTCAGTCATTATCGTCCTCGCAGTCACGGCGATAATGCCTGCAGACGCTCGGTGCCTTTTACTTCGGCGGCTGTCCAGGAGGGTTTTCGCTGGTGGGGGGCACGATCCCCTTTAGTCGCAAATAGGTCACCATGTTTCCATAGTGCTCATCAGTGTGCGCCGTGTTGAGCGAGAACAAGGTGAGCTTCGCGATGTCGAAGTTCATGAATTTCACCGTCTGGCTGCCTTTTGCGTCGGTCATGCTTTCAAAAGCCTTGTTGCAGTACGCAACTCCATCCTTAAGCGCAGCCACAAGGTCGGCCTTTGAGGTCTTCGTTTTTTCGATGTCCTTCGCCGGGTTTGCTTCACCTATGGCTAGCGAGCAGAACATATATGAAGCGTCGGCCACATGGCCAACGAGCTGCCCAAAACTGCGAACCTCCGGTGTCGGCTTTAAGGAATAATTTTCTTCCGGCATTTTCTGCGCCGCACCGACGACCGCGTTGCTCACAAATGAGTACACACCTTTTTCGCTCGCAGTAATCGGGTTGGCTGGCGAAGCGGACTGCGTCTGTGCCTTGTCCTGCCCGAGTAGAGCAACGGGAACCGCCATCAATGCAGCAAACACAAAACAGCGTCTTTTGTTCATAGTCATAAGGAACTCCCTCCGAACACCTCGCAATCTACTACGAATGAAGTGTCAAATTGTTACCAGATATCTCTGCACTGAAATGAGCGAACGGTGGGGAAAGCCATAACGAGAATTCGCGGCGGCGACTCCGTCGGCCCTTTCCAGTCGTTCATCTGGCTAGATCCTGATAGTCGATTATTCGGAAGCTAAGGCGAACAGCAAACCAGCAAACCGCCTCGTTGACAACCGCGTAAATTGGCTTAGGATGGGGAGTTACCGCCCTTGATTCGCACACTTGTTTGGATGAACTAGCAATGTCCACCAACGGCACAGCTACGCAAAGTGCTTCAGAAAATTCCGAAGAGGGCTATTACCGTATCGGCGAGGTCAGCCGCCTTACGGACGTAAAGCCCTTCGTGCTGCGTTACTGGGAGAGCGAATTTCCCATGCTTGATCCGGTGAAGAGTCCCAGCGGGCACCGGCTGTACCGCCAGGAAGATCTGGACATGGTCTTTAAGATCAAGCGCCTGCTGTACGACGAAGGCTTCACCACCGAAGGCGCGCGGCGGCACCTGCGCGAACAAGCCGGCATGGATAACGGAGCGGGCGGCGGCTTTGCGCCCGCTGAAGACACGCCGCAAATTCTCAGTCGAAAAATGTTATTGGACCTCCGCGATACCCTGCGCGCTTTCTTGACGCTCCTCGAAGGCCGATGATAGCCTTGAGCTCCCAGGCTACGACAAATCATTTCCAACCGGTCGGGACGTAGCGAAGCCTGGTATCGCGCACCCTTGGGGTGGGTGAGGTCGCTGGTTCGAATCCAGTCGTCCCGACCATTTTTGCTGGGTCCGACCCGGACACATGGGTTACAGAATGTACCGGCTACATAGGTAACAGTTTCGGGCCGAACGGATTCTCACCTCTCACAGCTCCACGAATATCTTCTAAGAACCATTCTGAAAAGTGCGAAATTCCTAAGAATTACCAAAGTATCTTGAGGCCTTTGTACAGGCTGAATTTCTCATCGCAAGTCATCACTGGGATCTCTTCCGACAAAGCCTGGGCAATGATTTGACGGTCGAAAGGGTCCGCGTGCAGGAGCGGTAGATCGAAAAGAAACAATGCATGATTCGCGGTGTACGGCAGCACGCGAAGGTCCAGGTCTTCAAGCGCGTCGCGCATGTCCGCGGCAGAAAATTTTAACCTGCCTCGGGCTGCTTTAATGGCAATTTCGGAAAGAGAAATTGCGCTCAGTTCAAGGATGTTTTCCGTATTCCGCAAAATGGCGGTCGCGCGCTTGGTGAACCGTTCTGGTGACTCAACAGCGAAAATCAACGCGACCGTGTCCAGGAGCAACCTCACCTAGTCGCGCCCTTCTACGAAGGCGTCGGCTTCGTCCTCCGACATGGGTTTCCACCAATCGATATCGAGAATCTGAATTTTGCCTTTCAGCGCCCCGAGCTTCCGCTTTTTGCCGCTAGGCTCTTTTGTTCGGACGATATCGACGGCAGGCACACCCCGCCGGTAGATGGTCACTGTTTCGCCACCCTCGACAGCCTTGATCAGTTCGGGGAGCTTGTTTTTGGCATCCGCCACGCTAACCTTCATACTTTCCATGATAGCTATCTAATATAGCTATGTCAACTGCACAATAACCCTTCCCTTGGTCGTGATAAATCGGTGCGCTCCTCTTCAAACAGCTTGCCGGCACACTTCGGGCCGCGCGCACCCCTCGCGTGATTCCGCTGCAATTTTTCTCGTTCGGCAATAAAATCTAGCGTCATGTGATGGAACTTCGGCGGGGCCCGCGGTGTCAAAGGAATACGAGGCCCCGGCAGGGGTGTGAAGGGAGGTCCCATGCTTGAAGCACGGGGACTCTCCAAGTCGTACGGTTCTGTGCCAGCGGTTCGCAACATTAGTTTTTGCCTGATGCCCGGACAGGTGCTGGGGTACCTGGGCCCAAACGGCTCGGGAAAAAGTACCACGGTAAAGATGCTCACTGGCTTGCTAGAGCCGTCGCAGGGCCAGGTCCTCTACGGTGGGCAAGACATCCATACCGATCTTGCCGCGTACCGGAAATGTTTGGGCTACGTTCCAGAGGAAGCCAATCTCTATCCATATTTGACGGGCGAAGAATATCTGGAGATGGTCGCGATGTTGCGCGCCATGCCCGAGGTCCACAAAAGAAGGACGATACGTTCTCTGCTGCAACTGTTCTCCCTGTGGCCGCATCGACACGTCACCCTGGACTCCTATTCCAAAGGCATGCGACAGAGAATCATCCTGATCGCCGCGCTGATGGACAACCCCGATGTTTTGATTCTGGATGAACCGCTATCCGGCCTCGATGTAACTTCCGCACTCATTATTAAAAACCTGATCCAGGCGCTGAGCGCGCGAGGTAAAACGATTTTCTATTGTTCGCACATTCTTGAGGTCGTGGAAAAAGTCTGCTCGCATTTGATCATTCTCAGAAAAGGGCAAGTCATTGCTCAGGGTCCAACGATTGAAGTTCGCGAGCAGATTGGCAATTCTTCCTTGGAAGGCGTGTTCCTCCAACTTGTTGAAGAACGAGACGTGTCGCAGGTTGCCAATGAAATTGTCGACGTGGTGATTTCCACTTGATGCGGCGTGCTGCAAAATTCCTGCGCAGGCGCTGGAGAACCTTCAAGCGAACGCCTTTAGGTGGGCTGTTGCGTCTGTTCGTTGGCCGCGTGTTTCATGGAGGCGCGGAAGCCGGCTCAGAGTCCCTGGGCATGGGAGTAGGAGTGCTTGTTATTTTGCTGGCTATGCCCGGTTTATTGGCCTCACTCCTGATGCTTGAAGAATATGGATCGCTGATTCGATATTTGCGGGGCGAAGGACCTTTCGACCCGTTTGTGACCACGCTGCCCGATGAATATTTTTTCATCGTGCTTTCGATGTTCGTTACCGGGGTCGCGACTCTATGGCAATGGGACAGTTTATTTCTGGATCGGCGCGATTATATGAACCTTGTGCCTCTGCCGGTGTCCTTGAGAAATATTTTTGGGGCGAATTTTTGTGCCATTGTGGCTTTGGCGGGGTGCTTCACAATCGTCGTTAACGCTGCTTCCCTGATTTTGTTTCCCGCGGCGGTGGTGGGCTCTCAAGATTCTATTTTGTTGCTATTGCGTTTCGCGGCCGGCCACGCGGTTGCGGTATTAATGGCCAGCACGTTCAGCTTCTGGTTCGTATTTGCGATAGCAGGATTACTGTTAGTGATTCTGCCTCCGGCGATGTTCCGGCATATTTCGCTAGTCGCCAGATTCGCGATGGCCATCGTTCTCCTGGCTCTAGTCGGCAGCGTGTTCACTGTTTCTCGGTTTGTGTTAGATGCATCGCATTATCGAGCCGCGTTGTTGCCGCCATTTTCGTTTTTAGGGTTGGCGCGAACAGTTTGGGGCAGGAGCGGAGAACCGCTGGTCGCGGGCATGACCAGAGCGGCGTTCGCGAGCCTGGGCGCTGTGATTCTCATTTCATTAGTGGCGTACGCTTTGAGCTTTCGGAAAGCATTTATTCGTATTCCGGAGACTCCGGACGCCGGTCCGCTGCCTCGCGCGAAAGCATCATTTTCATTGCCGGTATCCTTGTCTACAGCTCTCTTAACGGCTCAGCAAAGAGCGTGTTACACATTCGTCGCAAAAACGCTGTTACGCAGCGAGCAGCACCTGCAAATTTTAATGGGATTTATGGCCGTGGGAGTAGTCGCCGCGGCGAATGTTCTAGCGTCAACGCCGGGTGGTCTCACCTCCATCCTCTCAGGTAACACGCCCTCTCTTGAATTCTTGTCGGTACCTCTAATTTTGAGCTACTGCCTGGTGATCGGGATTCGATTTGCTTTTGAAATGCCAGTGGATCTCCGAGCCAATTGGATTTTCAGAATTTCGCTGGAGCATCGCTGGAAGGAAGCCAGAGAAGTCTCGCGACGCGTGCTGCTGGTGTTTTCTCTTTCGTGGCTCGCACCCACTTGCTTTCTACTGACACTGTTATTTTGGGGCTGGCGCGCTGCACTCCTTCACACTTCTATCGTCATTTTGTGCACCATCGCGCTTGTAGAATTGTCGCTGTTTAAATTTCGCAAGATTCCTTTTACCTGTGCGTATCCGCCTTTCAAGAGCCACTCCGGACTCATCGCGTTAGCCTACCTTTTCGGTTTTATGTTTTTTACGACGTACATCGCACAAATGGAATATTGGACAATGCTCTCCGCTTGGAGAGCCATATTGTTTATTCCATTATTCCTGGCGATCGTCTTAGGGCTGCACGCGCACCGCAAGCAAATGCTCGATATGGATAAAGAGCTGGTCTTCGAAGATTTGCCAGCATCGGGTTTGTAAGCGGATTTGGAAACGCCCAGCGTGCTGCGACCAGCCTGAACTTTAAAAATCGCGTATCCTAGTTCTGAACGCTAGTTTCATGCCAAGTACACAAAATTTTTCCCGCCGATGACGCACATACTTTTGACTAACGATGACGGCTACGAAGCGCCGGGATTGCGCGCGCTGGCTGCGGTGTTTGAGGGCTTTGCCACCGTAAGCATCGTGGCACCCAGCCGTGAACAAAGCGGCGCGGCGCAGTCGCTCACGTTGCGCCAACCGATCGTGTGCCATTCCATCGCGGAACGCGAATGGGCCGTCGACGGAACGCCTGCCGATTGCGTCATCGTGGCGCTCCATAAACTTTTGCCAGAACGGCCGGACATGGTTATTTCCGGAATAAATTTCGGCGCGAATCTGGGCGAGAACGTGTATTACTCGGGAACCGTCGGGGCCGCGCGGGAGGCCGCGCTGCATCACATTCCCGCGGTGGCCATGTCGCTGTGCTCAAAAATTCCGAAAGTGAGTTTCGAAAATGCCGCACGCGTCGCCAGGTCGGCGGCAGAGATTGTTTTGAAGGAAGGCTTGCCGGACCAGGTGCTGTTGAATGTCAATGTGCCGGAGCCGTGGACGGGAGGCGTTCGCTTCACGCGGCAATCGAAAAAGATTACGAGGAATCAGCTGAGCGAAGGGAAAGATCCGCGCGGCCGTTCGTATTTTTGGTTGTTCGAGCAGAAAATCGATAAGGATGTGGAACCGGAGACGGATTATGCCGCTATTTTTTCAGGCAGCGTGTCGATTACGCCGTTGCACCTGGATCCCACGCATACCGAGTCGTTGAATCATTTGTCGCATTGGGCCGAGCCTATCGCTGCGGTATTTAGACGCGGACGTTAGCGCGGCGCGCTAGTGATTCGGCCCTCAGGGGCTAAAGCTCCGTTGTAGCGGACCTCAATGTCGCAGCTGAAGCCGCGACCGACAAATCCAGCTACAGAAAAAGACAAATGGCATGATCGCGGTATTTAACTGGCGAGCTAGTGCGCACTGAGTTTTTTCATCGCACCAGCTTTCTTAGTGACTGGCTTCGGGAACCGCGGAAATCAGCGCGATCCCGTTTTTTTGCATGGCCGCATTGATGGCTGGTATGTCGGTGGAAAGCAGCTCGTGCCATTTGGCGAGTTGCGCGTCCAGTTTTTGATTCAGTTCCGCGAACACCCCTAATTCCCCTTCTGTCGGCGCGGTGTCGGCGCTATCCACCGCGGCCTGCAAATAGCCGAGCCAACTATTCATTTTGGTTGGATAGTTGAGCTCGTCTTCGCTGGCCTTGGAGTTCACCTGGATCAATTCGTCTTCGACGGCGCCAATTTTTTTGCGTAGTTCCTTGGACTCTTCGATGACCGCTTTAGCGTTGTCTTTGGAGTTCCAACGCTTTTCGACCAGGTTGAGCTGCACCCGCAAATCGCGAATCGCCAGGATCGACCGGTTCATCTCTTCTTGTCGGTCGCGCAACTTCAGCATCAGGTCGAATTGTTTCTGAAGGTCGTCCATGGATGTTTTCAAACGAGGATCGATCTTTACTTCCATAGCGGCCGTGGAACTTTTTCCCGCAACGGTGAGCCGCGCTTCATATTTTCCCGGCATGACCAGCGGACCGACCGGATCACCTTCGTCATAGATCGCCGCGGGAATTTTAACCGGCGGCTCGTAGCGCAAATCCCAGACGAATAGATTTGGTCCGGCCTTGGCGGGAATGTGCTCCGGCTCGGCATCTCGATCGCCTTCGTCCGGCGCTTCGTCGGTCTTTTTTTCTTCGCTGGTAAAAGTACGAATCACTTTTCCCTGGCCATCGAGAATTTCGAGCTTTGCCGGCGTTTTGGGTTCTTCTTTCAAGTAGTAGTACAGCGACGCGCCGAAAGCGGGATTTTCTCCGATGGAATCCCGGCGCCGGGTATTGTGACCGACGCGCGAGCGCATCACCGTGGAGGGCGCGAACAAGCGCGCATCTTCATTGCCTACGCTGGCGTTCATCTGGCGCAGCGGATCGATGTTATCGAGTGACCAGAACGCGCGGCCGTGCGTTGCCACCAACAGATCGTCGTTATGGATGATCATGTCGTGGACCGGCGTGGTGGGAAGATTCAGCTGCAAAGTTTGCCAATGCGCGCCATCATCAAAAGAAACGAAGATGCCTGTTTCCGTCCCGGCGTAGAGCATGCCCTGGCGCTTGGGATCTTCGCGCACGACATGGACGTAGGAAGTCTCCGGCAATCCATTGGTGAGCAGCGTCCAGCTCTTGCCAAAATCGGTGGTCTTAAAAATATACGGTTTGAGATTATCCAGTTTATGCGCATCGACAGCTGCGTAAGCAGTGCCCGCATCGAATGGTGACGCTTCAATCAAGCTGACCATCGCCCACTCCGGCAGGCCTTTTGGCGTCACGTTGCTCCAGGACTTACCGTCATCGCGCGTAATTTGAATTAATCCGTCGTCGGTGCCGGTCCAGATCACGCCTTTTTGTTTGGGCGATTCCGCCACGGTAAAAATCAAATCATAAAACTCAATGCTGGCCTGGTCTTTAGTGATGGGGCCGCCGGAATCCTGCTGCTTGGTTTTGTCGTTGCGGCTCAGGTCCGGGCTGATGGTCTGCCAGGAGTGCCCGCCATCGTTAGAGCGAAACAAAAATTGCGAAGAGTGGTACAGCTCATTGGGATCATGCGGAGAAAACACAATTGGCATGGTCCAGGTGTAGCGATATTTCTGCACCGCAGCGTTGTAGCCGTCGGGATCGAGCGGCCACTGTTGGATGTTTTGCACCTGGTGGGTGCGTCTGTCGAAACGCGAAATCTCTCCAAAGTACGAGCCGGCATAAACAATGTTGGAGTCGCGCGGATCAACAGCGACATAGCCGCTTTCTCCGCCGCCGACCGATTCCCAATCGGAGCGGCTGATGAACCCGTGATCGCTGGCGGTGGCGATGCCTACGGAGCTGTTGTCCTGCTGCGTGCCATAAATGTGATAGGGGAAATCGTTGTCCGCGGTGACATGATAAAACTGCGCGGTTGGCTGATTCATTTGCGTGGACCAATTTTTGCCGCCATCCACGGTAATGGTGGCGCCGCCATCGTTGCCGTTGATCATACGATTGGGATTATTGGGATCGATCCACAGACCGTGATGGTCGCCGTGAGGCGCGGGGATGCGTTCGAACGATTTGCCTCCATCGATGGAACGGTAGAGCCCAGTGTTGGCGATATACACTTTGTTGGAATCTTTCGGGTCGGCCCAGAGGTGCGTGAAATACCAGGCGCGCTGCCGGAAGCGGTGATCTTCATTGATAAGCGCCCAGTTTTCGCCGCCGTCGCCGCTGCGATACAAGCCGCCCTTCTTCGCTTCGATCAACGCGTAAACAACATTTGAATCTTCTCCGGATACGCCGACACCGATGCGGCCCAGCGGGCCCTCGGGCATCCCATGCCCTTCAATGCGCTTCCAGGTGCTGCCATCGTCATTCGAACGGTACAAGCCGTCTTTGTCGCCGCCGCTGTTGAGCATCCACGGCGTGCGATAGCCTTCCCACATAGCCGCGAAAAGCACATGCGGGTTGTGCGGATCGAAAACGATGTCGATGCCGCCAGTGCGATCATCGAGATACAAAACTTTTTCCCAATTTTTGCCGCCATCGCGAGTGCGAAAAATTCCGCGCTCGGTATTCGCGCCGTAGGCATGTCCCAGGGCGGCCACGAAAATGGTGTCTGGATTGGTGGGATGCACGATCACTTTGCCGATGTGTCGGGAATCCTTCAGGCCAATGTTTGTCCAGGTCTTGCCGCCATCATTCGAACGGTAAACGCCATCGCCAAAGGAAATATTTCCGCGGATGCAGGCTTCGCCGGTCCCAGCGTAAATCACATTCGGATCGGATTCGGAAACCGCAATGGCACCGATGGAGGACACGGACTGCTTGTCAAATAGCGGATCCCACGAGACGCCTCCGTCCATTGTTTTCCAAACTCCGCCGGACACCGCGCCCATGTAATACGTATTGGGCTGGCTGGTGACGCCAGTAACCGCGAGGACTCGCCCGCCGCGAAATGGGCCGATCAGGCGCCATTTCATCGCACCGTAAAGTTTAGGATCGATGGTCGGGTTGGTCGAAGCGGCGGCATGATCTTTTTCTTCGTGATCTTTTTGCTCTTTCTTTTTCTGTTGCGCGTAGCTGCCGAGAGCAAATGTGCCGAATAGAACGATTGCGACTGCTGCAGAAATTGCCTGTTTCCTAACTGCGTGCACGCAAACCTCCCTGGTAAATGGCAAGTTGGGCATCGTACAGCGGCTGGCGTTTTGACGGAAGTGTTTTCCGCATTAAGACCCGATGCGTTACGATGCTTGACCGTGTATGGTTTGACGCGTGGCGATCCGTCTTGTAAGGCATTGTCATGAAAGGTGCAACCGAAAAAGGTGGCAAAGCCCAAAACATACGATGTGGTGGTTATCGGCGCCGGGGTATTCGGCGCGTGGACGGCTTGGCACTTGGCGCGTCGCGGCCAGAGTGCGTTGCTCATCGATGCGTATGGTCCGGGCAACGCTCGAGCCAGCTCCGGCGGCGAATCACGCATCATCAGGATGGGCTACGGCGCTGATGAGTTGTACACGCGATGGGCGGCGCGTTCGCTCGCGCGATGGAAAGAACTCTTCGCGGAAACGGCAGGGTCGCCCGCGTTGTTTCGCGAAACCGGCGTTCTGTGGCTGCGGAACAAGGACAATCCACCGCTTGACGACATGACCGCGGTGTTGAGCCGCTGCAAAGTGCCGTTCGAATCGCTGAGCGGCAGCGCGATTGCGAAGCGTTATTCGCAATTCGATTCGCACGACCTAAGCTCTGGAATTCTTGAAACCGAGAGCGGTGTGCTGATGGGCCGCCGCGCCGTGGCGGCTGTAGTGGAAAGCGCGTTAAGCCTGGGGGTGGAGTATCGCCAGGCTCAAATTACGCCACCTTTTGTGGCGGACACACCAAGCTCAAGACTCGATGCTATTTCGACCAGCGATGTCCAGCGAATTTCGGCGGGGCAATTCGTTTTTGCCTGTGGCGCGTGGCTTGGAAAAATATTCCCTGAAATTCTAGGCCCGCGGATATTTCCGAGCCGCCAGGAGGTTTTCTTCTTCGGCGTTCCGCCGGGGGACAACCAATTTTCCGCGCCATCGCTTCCGACCTGGCTGATTCAAGGCGACGAAGTTTATGGTATGCCGGACTTGGAATCGCGCGGCTTCAAGATCGCTTTCGACAGCCACGGCCAACGCGTCGATCCCGACATGCAGTCGCGCGTGGTGTCGGCGGAGTCCATCGAGCGCGTGCGTGCCTACGTGGCGAAGCGCTTCCCTGTCCTGGCCGACGCACCAATCGTCGAGACGCGCGTGTGCCAGTACGAGAACACTTCGAACGGCGATTTTTTGATAGACCGGCACCCGGAAATAAATAACGTGTGGTTTGCCGGCGGAGGTTCCGGGCACGGGTTCAAACATGGGCCCGCGATTGGAGAATATGTCGCGCAACAAATCTTGGATGGCGGCCCGGCCAAAACGCGTTTTGCACTGGCAAGCAAAGCGACGGAACAAAAGCGTGCGGTATACTGACGTGCTGGATAACAGCCAGCATCTAAGCCAACTGAAACGTTTCTATCTTGAATCCGTCTGAAGTGATGACGGCCCAGGGCGGTCCATCGTTCCCAGACGGAATTGTGTTCACTACCATCCATAAGTACGAGGAAGACGTCCGTAAATAAATCCGGGTGAATGCGGCGCATGATTCAGCAAGTGATGTACGGAGGAAAAATGCTTTTGACGACAAAGCGGGCGGCTCGCGTGCTCGCGGGAGTTATGGCGGCGATGCTCATAGGCTTAGCGGCGGCAAACGCGGGGCCAGTGAGCGCGCCGGAATTTAAGGTCCCGGTGGAGTACTACAAACTCCCCAACGGGCTGCGCGTAGTTCTTTCGCCGGATCACACCTCACCGATCATTTGCGTCGGCGTTTACTATCACATTGGATTCCGTATCGAGCCGCGCGACCGCACCGGCTTCGCGCACCTGTTCGAGCACATGATGTTTCAGGGCTCGCAAAATCTTGGAAAGATGGAGTTCATCAAGCTGGTGCAGCAAAACGGCGGAATCCTGAATGGCTCGACGCGCTTCGACTTCACCAATTATTTCGAGACGTTGCCCGCCAATAAGCTGAAAACCGCGTTGTGGGCCGAGGCTGATCGCATGGGCGGTCTGGCGGTGAACGAAGATAATTTAAAGAATCAGCAAGGTGTAGTCGGCAACGAAGTAAAAGTTAACGTGTTGAACAGCCCCTACGGCGGTTTTCCGTGGCTGGACATGCCGCAATACGCCAACACGAATTGGTACAACGCACACAATTTTTATGGCGACTTGAAGGACATCGAAGGCGCGACGCTTCCCGAGGTGCAAGCGTTTTTCAAAACCTACTACGCGCCGAATAATGCCGCGCTTGCGATTGTTGGCGATTTCGATCCCTCACAAGCCAAGCAATTCGTGGAGAAATATTTCGGCAGTTTGAAATCGTCGCAATTACCACCGCAGCCGGATCTAACCGAGCCGCGTCAGGAAAAAGAAAAACAGGCCATCAAGAAAGATCCACTAGCCACGAAGCCCGCTCTCGCACTGGGCTATCACATGCCGGAGCGCAATACTCCCGAGTATTACGCCATGGGCCTGATCGATGAAATGCTGATCGAGGGCGATGACAGCGTGCTGCATCAGGAGTTGGTGCAGAAAAAAGGTTACACCGGAGCCGTAAGCGGCGGCATCAACCTGCTGGGCACTCCCTGGAATTACAATGGGCCGATGCTATTTATCACCAACATGATTCACGATCCGGCGACCACGCCGGAAACTATCGTGCAAACCATCGATAGTTCCATCGAGCCGCTGCGCACCAAGCCCGTGGATCAAAAAATGCTCGATCGCGCGCTGGTGAAGCTGCGCTCCGACCTGTACGACACCATCGGCGGCCAAGGCGGATTTGGACTGGTGGACCTGCTGGCCAGTTTTGCATTGTTCGATGATAATCCCGCGCGCGTAAATTCCCTGGTCGCTGAATATGAAAAAGTGACGCCCGCGCTCATCCAAAAAACAGCGCAGGAATATTTGCGGCCCGAAAATCGCACCGTGCTTTTAATTCAACCCGGAGCGCAGGCGGCGCCAAGCGCAACGGCTAAACCCACCGGCGATAGCGAGAAGAAACAATGATGGAGCGCACGATGACGGTGACACGCACGATGAAATTACTCCTGATCGCCGCAATCCTCGTTTTTGCTGCCAGCCATGCGTCGGCGCAAGCGCCGGCGGCGTCGCAAAAACAAACGCCTCCGCCCGGCGGCGCGCCGAAACCTTTCAATGTTCCCGCACATGAATCCTACACGCTGCCAAACGGCATGCGCGTGACGCTGGTGCCCTACGGAAATATTCCCAAGGTGGCGGTCAGCCTGGCCGTTCGCGCTGGCAATTTAAATGAGCCGCAAGACGTGCTGGGCGTTGCGGACATCACCGGTGAATTACTAAAAGAAGGCACTAGAACGCTGAGCGCTCAAGCGCTTGCGGAAGCCGCGGCGCAAATGGGCAGCAGCTTAGGCGTGACTGTCGGCGCGGACGAGACCGCCATCGACGTGGATGTGTTGTCGGAATACAGCGGCCGAGCGGTGAGTTTGGTGTCCGATGTGGCCATGCATCCTACGCTGCCCGAGTCGGAACTGGCGCGTTTGAAGGCCAATCTGCTGCGGCAAGTATTGGTCGCAAAATCTCGTCCCGGCCAGATTGCATTGGCGCGTTTCCGCAAACTGCTCTACGGCGATCATCCTTACGGAGAAATTTTGCCCACGGAAGCCAGCCTGCAGAAAATAACCATCGACGATGCGCGAAAGTTTTATGCCGCCAATTATGGAGCGGAGCGTGCGCATCTCTACGTAGCGGGAAAATTCGATGTTGCGGAAGTGAAGAAAGCCATCGCCGCCGGTTTCTCGGATTGGAGCAAAGGCACGCCTCCTGTTTTAAATGTCCCGCATCCCAAGACAGAGCGGCTGCTGGATGTGACGGACCGTCCGGGCGCGCCCCAATCCACGATTTATGTGGGTTTGCCGGTCATCGATCCCACTAACCCGGACAATATTCCGCTGACGGTGACGAATGCGCTGCTGGGCGGTTCGTTTAGTTCGCGCATCACTTCGAATATTCGCGAGCAAAAGGGTTACACGTACTCGCCTACCAGCCAGCTTTCGCGACGGTACCATGATGCATATTGGGCGGAAATTGCCGACGTGACCACCGCGGCTACCGGACCTTCCCTCAAGGAAATTTTTGGCGAGATCGATCGCTTGCGGAAAGAACCTCCGGGCGCGGCGGAGTTGAAAGGTGTTCAGAGCTATATGTCCGGGCTCTTCGTGATTCAGAACTCCACGCGGCAAGCTCTTATCGGGCAATTACGCAATGTGGATCTGCAGGGGCTAGGCGAAGACTACTTGAAAAACTACGTGCAGAGAGTGAACGCCGTTACGCCTGAAGATGCGCAACGCATGACCGCGAAATACATCAAGCCGGAACAGATGACCATCGTGGTAGTCGGCGACAAATCAAAAATCACCGAACAGCTGGCACCGTACGCCGCCCTGCCAGAAACAGCCAAGTAAACAAGAGCCGGCGCACGCTGGTCATGCTCAGGTGTCCGGCGGCGACGCGGACGTTTTGTTGCGTCAATTAAAGTTCGCAGTGCGGCATTAACGGACTGTTCGTCGGAGAAATACTTGGCAACATCTGGCGAGAGAAGCACCAGATTTGTTCCGGCCCTGAAACGTGCGGCATACTTGTCGCGTACACCGTTTTTTAATGCGGCAAAGTCATACTCCGGACGCAGATCGTCAGCTGCTCCTTGCTTTTTAGCCTTTTTCTTCAGAATCATTTCGTTCACGCCTCGTTGCTTCTCGAGCGCTGATAATCCTGAAATTCTCGTTACGGTCCATGTGAGCGATGACTAATACTCGCCCAGCGCTTGAAACGCCCACAGTGATGAATCGCATCTCCGAAACTGAATGATCCGGGTCCGAATACGTCAGCGCCAACGGATCAACAAAAACAGTTACGGCTTCTTGAAATGTAATCCGGTGTTTCCGACGATTTCGCCTGCCGTAGCCGGATCCCATTCAAAATTCACACCCCCACTTTAGCGTGCCGTGCAGGATCGGGCAATCATCTGGTTCTCCATCGCTGGTTACCCGGAGGTTCTGGCTGTTGCGCGTTTCTGGCGGCTCGATTTATGCTGGTACAAATCCTTGTCGGCGTCTGACAATAACTTTTCTATTCTTCCACTTTCACCGCGATACGTGGAAATTCCGATGCTGGCGGAGACTGAGGGCTCCTCGGGATCATTGCGCATGACCTCATGAATCCGCGAGGCTACCTTGTGGGCATCGTTTTCTCGAGCTTCGGGGAGCACCAGCACGAACTCGTCTCCGCCGTAACGTGCGGCGGTGTCGACGGCACGGATGTTCACACGCAAGCTCTCTGCCAGGCGGCAAATTGCGCGGCTGCCGACCAGATGGCCGTAGGTATCGTTGATTTTTTTCAGCCCGTCCACGTCGATCAGCAAAATCGAAAACGGTCTGCCGGTGCGATTGCTGCGCTCCGTTTCTTTTTCGAGAACGTCGAGTAGCCGGCGGTAGTTTGCCAGCCCCGTTAGCGGATCACTCACCGCAAGATGGCGTACCTTCTCAAAGAGTCGCGCATTATCCAGCAAAGCGCCGCCCAGCGCCACGGTGTAACTCATCACCGTCAAGGCTTGTGCCAGAGCGAAAGGCGCGTCCAACAAGTGTTCGGACTGAGACGCCGCGCATTGCGCGGCGAGATTAAGCGCGGCAGTGGCGTAGATGGCTCGGTCGAAAGCGGTCGCGTCGTTCGTCAAGCGGCGGCGATACCAGATGACGCTGGCCAGAAAAATCGCGCCGGGGAGAAGTTGCTGGGGACTGGGAAATAATGCGAATGGGTGTGGTGAAACTTCCGGCGGCAACCGCCGGAGTGTGGCAGTGATTAAATATGACGCAGAAATTACCGTGACGAGTGCGCCCGCCAATTCCTGGCGTGGATGCTGCGAGTGGGGTAAGAAGCGCTCCACAAGAAGCGCCACAATCAGGAGCAACGCGAACACCATGCGGCTTTCCCACCACGCCACCGGCGCCCACAGGAATTCCAACCGTGCATCGCGAAGTTGAAAAAAAAGAACGCTGGTAGCCGTGAGCACTGCGCCAGAGACCATGAAACCGACGCCGAGAATCAGCGAAATGCGGTCTTGCGTGCCCTGAAATCGCACCAGCGTTACAGCCGCGAAAACAAACGCCAGCAAACCGGTGATGACCTGCAAGTATCCTTGCGGCACTGCATCAGCCTGCAGTGATTTGCCCCGCAACCAATAAGCAGCGAGCAACACGCCGATAAATGCCACGGCGTGAAGCAACACGGTAGCCGCTGGTTTGCGACTCTTCCACAAGAATGTCAGGGACATGAAGTGTTCGGCGGCTTTATTGCCGTCACTTCATTAGACTATGCAGCGGAGGCGCGCATGTTCTCGACTGTCAAGGAAAGTAAATTAAACGATACCGTACTGTAGAGCCTGCCGAGGTACAGCGAGCCTGTTCGTGCGTACCTGCACCAAATTAACACCGCTGACGAGTTGCGATTTGTTCCGCGTCACGAAAAACTTTGCGCTTGCGCCGCCTGCGAACTTCTTGCAGAGTTACTGGCATTGAAACGATTCAATAGCCGCAGCGTTTCTCCGGCGTTTAAAACACCATGGGCCAACGTGATCGTCGTTCCATACCGCACAGAGGAGGAATCTTTTGAGCAGTGAAGCCGGTATCACCGGCGCACCGCGATTGCGGCGCGCCCTCACACTCTGGAACCTGGTGATCATCGGCATGGTGATCGTGCAGCCCATCGCGCCGATGGGTATCTACGGAGTGATCAGCAATAAAGCCGGCGGCCACGTGGTGACCACCATTTTGATCGCCATGGTAGCGATGTTATTTACGGCCATCAGCTATGGAAAAATGGCGCGCGCTTACCCAAGCGCGGGTTCCGCGTATACCTATGTGGGCAGGGAAATTCATCACGGGTTCGGTTATTTAACCGGGTGGGCCATGGTGATGGATTACATTTTAAATCCGCTGATTTGCACCATTATCTGCAGCAAACTTACACAAAACATTCTTCCGGGCATGCCTTACTGGGCGCTGGCGATTTTTTATGCGGGATTCTTCACCGTCCTGAATTTACGAGGCGTGAAAACTTCGGCGCGCATCAATGAAGTTCTAGCCGCGGGAATGTCCGTAGTAGTAGTGATCTTTTTCGTGTTTATTATTCGCTTTTTATGGGGTTTGCATGTGTATGGCGCGAGATTTTTTACCCAGCCTTTCTATAACCCGGCGACCTTCAGCTTCTCGGGGGTTTTTCAAGGCACTTCCATCGCGGTCCTAACCTACATCGGCTTTGACGCCATCTCCACATTTTCGGAAGAAGTGGAAAATCCACGCCGCAATATTTTGTTGGCTACTGTTCTTGTTTGCGTGATCACCGGCGTACTATCGTCGCTGGAAGTTTACGCCGCGCAGTTGGTGTGGGGTTCCGCGCCATTTCCCAGCGACAAGGTGGAATCTGCGTTTCCCATCGTGGCGCAGCAGGTGGGAGGACTTTTTCTTTTTCAGCTGCTGAATTTTACGATTCTAATCGCCAACGTCGGGTCGGGCATCGGGTCACAACTGGCGGCCGCGCGGTTGCTATATGGAATGGGGCGTAACGATGCGCTGCCCAAGGGATTTTTTGGAAAGATCACCGCCGGCCGGCGCATTCCGCAGAACAACGTGATTCTGATTGGCGCGCTTGCGCTGCTGGGCGCATTCCTCATCACTTACGAGCGTGGCGCGGAATTGCTGAATTTTGGCGCGTTTATCGCGTTCATGGGTGTGAATGCGGCGTCATTTATGCGGTATTTCGCTCGTGCCAAGGAAAAGAAAATCGGCAACTTGCTGGTGCCTGCACTCGGTTTTTTAATTTGTGGATTTATCTGGTGGAATCTGAGCCCACCCGCAAAGATTGTCGGAACGATTTGGCTGGCGCTGGGAATTGCCTATGGGGCCTGGAAGACCTCGTGGTTCCGCAACGAAATGTCCTTCGACGCTGCGCCAGAGCAGCAGGTTGAGTAGCAGCGGGCACGAAATAACGTTGGATAACGTTGTAATGTGTACTGCGGAAATGTTTGTCTGCGGCCCGGAGGGCGAGTGAAACGGCAAGGTAACAAAGACGCCACGGTGACCATGCGGGATGTGGCCGAAACCAGCGGATTTTCTCCCGCCACCGTTTCGATCGTGCTGAATAATGCGCCGCTGGCTCGCTACATCGCACCGGCCACAAAAAAACGCATCGAGGAAACCGCCAAGAAATTAGGCTACCGCCCCAATGCCATGGCGCGATTCCTGCGCAGCAAGCGCAGCCACAGCGTGGGAGTGATGATTTTTGATATTACCGATCCGTATTGCACCCCGGTCCTGCGCGGTATCGAAAATGCCCTTTATCAATGTTCTTACGTTCCTATTTTTGCCGACGCGCACAATCAACGGAATCGCTTCGAACGTTATCTGGAAATGTTGCTCGACCGTCACATCGAAGCGCTGATTGTCGTGGCCAATTGGCTTTTCGTGGATATTCATCTGCTCGCGGACATTGGCAAACGCAATATTCCCGCGGCGACGATCGGTTGCGAATTGCCCGGCGACACCGTCAGTTCCATCATCGTGGATAACGAAGCGGGCGGGCGCCTCGCTCTTGAGCATCTTTATCAACTCGGCCACCGCAAAATCGCCTTCATCCGCGGACCAAAGATGCTGGTGGATAGCGCGCCGCGCTGGCGGGGCATTCAGAAATTTGCCCAGGGTGCCGGGCTGGAGATCGATCACGCACTGGTCGTGCAACTCCCGGATTCCTTCGATCCCAATTCAGGCTTCGAAAACGGTCAACGTTTTACCGACGAACTATTGCAGAAAAAAAAGCGTTTTACGGCGTTGCTGGCATTCGACGATCTCACCGCCCTTGGATCTATCCGCGCGTTAACCAAGGCTGGCCTGAAAGTTCCGGAACAATGCTCGGTGATCGGCTTCGATGATGTACCGCTATCGCTGCTCGCGGCTCCTCCCTTGACCACCGTGCGCCAGCCGCTGGAAGCGATGGGCAGCCTGGCGGTGAACGTGATTATGGAAGGCGTTAACGCAAATCTCGAGAAACGCGAAGTAAGCATTGCACGGCACAGAACGAATCCGGAGCTGGTCATTCGCGAATCGACTCGCGCGGCTGCGCTTTCGGGTGCCGACGATTAAGCGCGTGCCTCCACGCCAAGCGAAGGTGTTTAAGCTCCGATGCTCGCGACTAAAAATTAAAAAAAGGCGCGAGCAAAAACTCGCGCCTCTTTTCGTTCCTGGATTAGGATTTATTCCTTCGGCAGAAAAACTCCGGAAGGAGTCATAAACTCCACCCCTTGAACTTCGCTAGTCACCCGAATGCGTTCGAATCGTCCCCTTTTCCCACCACTGCCTTCAAAGGTGAGCAGGTACTGATTCTTGAGATGGTTGGAAATCTCGTCGAAATAACTTTTCAACGTGACCGGAGGCCCAAAACCCAGGAAATAAGATTCCGCGCCTGTTTCTTCCGAAACTTCGCTCAATTCCGATTGCGCGTTATTCACACGGAAAAATCCACGCCCGCCGTGTCCGGCATCCGGAGCATACAGCGTCCAGATATTAATGTTGTTCTTTTGCGCGCTTTCGATGGTGGGATCCACGTCCGGGCTGAGGGGCCCGAAATTTCCGCGGAAGTAATCGATGCCCGACGAGATCATCACGATGGAGCGCCGTTCACCTGCACCCGGCAGGCGCTTGATCAAGTCCTCCAACTCCAGATAAGGGCTGGAAAAGGCGCCAAATCCACCATATGGAATACGCAAGGCTTTCGCTGCGACGGCGTGATCCTTGGTGAAATCCTGAGCCACCATGGCCGCCCCGTTACGTCCGTAAAAGACGCCGATATACGTGGTCGGCGGTTGCTCCATCATGAATGCTTTCAAGTCGTTCCATTGCGAGGCGATATTCTGGTCCAGCGAATCATCGATTAGCACGGCCAGAAAAAGGGTTTCTCCCTTGCGCCAGTCGGCGACCTGCAAGCGTTCCTTGCCTTGGTACAGCTCGACGTCTTCCTTTTTAATTGGTGGCGGCTGCGTGTTCTTCTTGCCCACCGCGGTAACCGTGGTGGTAACCGGTTCGGCAGCTTGAATAACCGTAGCCGTGAAGCCAGCGACCGCTAGTGCGGCTGCCAGCAAAACAGTACTTCCCTGCTTATACATCGTTTTCATTTCCTCGCTCTTTCTTCCGTCTATTGCATTAGATGCACGAAGTACGCGAATCGACATCTGGCGTGTTCCGTCAAGTAAGAGTCACGAGAACGTCCTGATTTCGTCACGCAAATAGCCTCGACATCGGCTGCTTACCGGTTGGCGCCCTGGTTGGCATCTGCCGGGAAGTGTGCTGAAATGCCCCCGCCGCAACGCCTGCCGGGGAGCCGTTCTCTTGAAAACCTATATTGGCGCGATTGATCAGGGCACCAGCAGCACGCGCTTCATGGTGTTCGACAAAAGCGCGCGGGTGGTCGCGCTGGCGCAAGCTGAACACGAACAGGTTCTCCCGCGGCCCGGTTGGATGGAGCATGATGCGCTGGAGATTCTGCGACGCACGCGCGAAGTGATCGCGGAAGGGCTGGCACAGCGCGGCCTTCATGCTCCGGATCTGGCTGCCATCGGCATAACCAATCAGCGCGAGACGACGGTGGTGTGGGACCGCAAAACCGGCGAGCCCATTGCCAACGCGATTGTCTGGCAAGACACGCGGGTGTCCGAAGATGTAGCGCGATTCGCCGCGGACGGCGGGCAAGATCGTTTTCGCGCGCACACGGGTTTGCCACTAAGCACATATTTCAGCGCGCTGAAGCTCAGGTGGCTGCTGGCAAATGTGCCGGGCGCGCGCCATAAAGCCGCTGCCGGCGACTTACTGTTCGGAAACATAGACACGTTTTTGGTGTGGAATCTCACAGGCGGCTATGCAGGTGGAGTGCACGTCACCGATGTAACCAACGCAAGCCGCACGCAACTTTTCAATTTGCAATCGCTGGATTGGGATCCCGAGTTGCTTAGCGCGTTCGATGTCCCTCGCGCGATGCTGCCGCGAGTTTGTTCCAGCAGCGAAATTTACGGCGACGCCGCGATCAACGAAATCAAAGGCGTGCCGATCGCAGGCATCCTTGGTGATCAGCAAGCGGCGCTCGTCGGACAAGCCTGTTTCCAACCCGGCGAAGTGAAAAATACTTATGGCACCGGTTGTTTTCTTTTGATGAACACTGGCGAACGAATGGTGCCAAGCAAATGCGGCCTGCTCACTACCGTAGCCTATAAATTCGGCAGCCAGCCGGCACACTACGCGCTGGAAGGCAGCGTGGCCATCGCGGGCGCGCTGGTGCAATGGCTGCGCGACAATCTCGGCTTAATTCAGCGCAGCGAAGATGTGGAGACGCTGGCGCGCACCGTAACTGACAATGGCGGTGTTTATTTTGTGCCGGCTTTTTCGGGATTGTACGCGCCGCACTGGAAAGAGAATGCGCGGGGTGTGATTGCTGGGCTTACCCGTTACGCGAACAAAGGGCACCTGGCGCGTGCCGTGCTGGAAGCCACCGCTTATCAAACACGCGAAGTTGTGGAAGCGATGGAAGAGGATGCCGGAATTTTGCTGGCCAATCTGCGGGTAGATGGAGGCATGGTCGTCGACGAATTGTTGATGCAGTTCCAGGCCGACATTTTGCGTCGCGAGGTTTTGCGTCCGGTGATTCAAGAGACGACCGCGCTGGGCGCCGCTTACGCCGCTGGACTGGCGGTAAAGTTTTTTTCAGGGCTTGAAGAGTTGCGCGCCAACTGGGCCGTGGCGCGTTCATGGAAACCGAAACTGGACGAAGCGAGTCGCGAGCAGCTTTACCGGCAATGGAAAAAGGCCGTGGTTCGCTCACTTGACTGGGTCGAGTCGTAGATTTAAGACGCACAAGGAGATTTGATGACCATGCCATCGCCACTGCTCGGCGAATTTCTTGGCACGCTGATTATGATTTTGCTGGGCGATGGCGTGGTGGCCGCGGCGCTTCTGAAGCGTTCCAAAGCGGAGGGCAGCGGCTGGATAGTCATCACCGCGGGCTGGGCCTTCGCGGTAATGGCCGGAGTATTCACGGCTCTTGCTTGCGGCGGCGAAGCAAACTTGAATCCCGCGGTCACCTTGGGCCTCGCGGTGCGCACGGGAATCTATAGCAAGCTCCTGCCTTTTTTCGTTGTGCAACTACTCGGCGGGATCGCTGGCGCGATGCTGGTCTGGCTGCAATATCTTCCGCACTGGCGCGAGACGCCGGATGCTTCGGCCAAGCTGGCGTGCTTTTGCACCTCTCCGGCGATCCGCAGTTTCTGGCCAAACCTGCTCAGCGAAATCATTGCCACCTTTGTTTTGATTTTCGTGATTGGCGCGATTTACTCCCGGTTCGTTTTTGCCAAGGGTCCAGCGCCTGGATTTTTCGCGGTATACGTGGTTTCCAGCTTGGTGTGGGGAGTCGGCCTGTCGCTAGGCGGCTCCACCGGCTATGCGATCAATCCCGCGCGTGATTTGGGACCGCGCATCGCGCACGCGATTTTACCGATAACCGGCAAAGGCACGTCCGATTGGAGCTATGCTCCGGTGCCCCTCGTCGGCCCACTAGTGGGTGGAGCTTTGGCCGGACTTTCGCTGCGGCTTCTCAATATTTGAAATATCATTTGAAATTGTGAAATGAATCCTGCCCGCTCCATCTTGCTGGCTGCTTCGCGGAACGCCTGGCTGCGCGATCACGCCGCCAGGCACCGATTTGTGCGCCGCGCGGTTTCGCGCTTCATGCCTGGGGAAGAGCTCAGCGACGCGCTGGCCGCCGCGGAGCGTTTGCAGACCAAAAATATCGGAGCGATCTTCACGCGCCTGGGAGAAAACATAACAGACCAAGCCGAAGCGCGAAGTGTCACCGAGCATTACCTGGAAGTTTTGCGCAGCGTCCGGGAACGGCGACTCGATGCGGAAATATCATTAAAACTCACGCAACTGGGGCTCGACCTGTCTGCCGAGCTTTGCCACGCCAATTTGAAAACCATCATCGAGGAGGAAGATCCACGGCGCGTGGTATGGATCGATATGGAAGCCAGCAACTACGTGGATGCCACGCTACAACTTTACCGGCGCGCGCTTCGAGAGTTTGCCAACGTCGGCGTATGTCTGCAAGCGTACTTACATCGCACCAAAGACGATCTGGCGAGCCTGCTGCCCTTGAGACCATCGATTCGCCTGGTAAAAGGCGCATACAGCGAGCGTCCTGAGATTGCCTTCCCAGAAAAGTCACGCGTGGATGAAAACTATTTCCTGCTCGCCAAGGAAACGCTGCTCGCAAAAAAGGCCGAGCCGAAAATCCGCGCCGCGTTTGGAACGCACGACATGGTACTGTTGCGGCGCATTTCAGAATTTGCGACAGCCAGCGACCTTCCGAAGACCAGCGTGGAAGTGCAGATGCTTTACGGCATCCAGAGCGGTGCACAGGAGCGTCTGGCGCGCGAAGGTTATAGTTCAAGAGTGCTCGTGTCCTATGGCAGCCATTGGTATACGTGGTTTGTCCGGCGATTGGCGGAACGGCCAGCGAATTTGTGGTTCGTGGCGCGAAATCTTTTTCATTTCCGCTGAAGATTTACGCACCATGTTATTAAGTCTTGCAAAAGGCAGTCCGCAAATAAATATGGCTACCAGCAAATCAAAAGCGCCGCGTGAGCTCATGCCATCAGTCCCGGCAGCGGCGGTGATGAGTTTTCTGAAAGACACGCGAGGCCTGCTGACCTGGACGACCCGCGATCTTGCTGAAACGCTCGACATTCCCGCAAGCGAAGCGGCCAAGGTCATCACTATTATGGAAATGCAAGGCTACGTAAAAGCCGCGGAAGGCGCGCGTGAATGGTTCACTACCCCTGCGGGACAAACCGTTTCAGGATCGAAGCTGCCGCACTATACGCCTGAGCGTGTCGCAGCCGCGTTAGCCGCTCTGAAAGACCGCATAGCGGCGGCGCGTAAGGATTTTAAATCGCCATTTAAAATCTCGGCAGCTGTAGCGTTTGGCGATTTTCTCAGTGACCGCCCGCGTGTCCAAGCCCCCGACGTGGGGATCGAACTTGCAAAGCGCAAGTCTGACGCAGGCGCAAGGACGTCCGCGACAGAGGCCAAAGCCCGCCTGGCCTTCCTGAAACAACTGCGCGGCAAAAATACTCCGCTCAATCTTCGGCCTTACCAGCAGTGGATGAGCAAGCGCTCCCATCAAAACCTGGCGCGGCCTTGAATGCGCGTCAACCTGAAGCGAATCGATGCAGAAAAGGGCTGAAAGTGACTACGGAACCGGTGCTGATCCAGAATGACGCTATGCAAATTCGCTACTGCCCGCCCGCAACGGCTATTTCAAGCCACAAAAAAAGCATGCTAACATATCGGACTGTTCGGAACGGCCCGAGGCCAAATGACCAAAAAACCGAAGACCACCAAACCTGGCGTTGTACAAAAAATCATCGAACCGCGCGTCCCGCATGAGCCCGAAATGGCCGAAATCGCCATTGAAGGCGCCGATCATCTATATCGCGAAATCCGTATCGAGAATGCCCTGGAAGATGATAAGGGCAAGCCAGTTAAGTTAAAGCCCGGAGCCCACGTGGATGTCACCGTGGAAGCCGATCCCAAGGAAACTGCGCCCGGCGTTTCTGCCGCGAAGGACTGATGCCACTCCTGGCTCGCTAGGCTGAAGCTCGACTCGCCCTCTTTTCGGCTTTTGTTTGCGGATCCTGCACATCCGGGGCTTTCTCGCCTTTTAACGTTGCGTCTGGCACGCCTTCCGCCGCTGCAGCGTCCTCAATTACCGAGTTGATTTCCGCGCCGAACAATAGCGAAGCACCCGAAAGGTAAAACCACAGCAAAAGAATAATAACTGCACCGAGCGATCCGTAAGTCGCGCTGTACCGGTCAAAAAAGTGTAGATATATTTTCAGCGCAAAGGATACGGCCAGCCAAAAAGCCACTCCGGCGACGGCCCCCGGCGTAATCCAATGCCACTTTTGCTCTTTAACATCAGGCGCAAAAAAATACACTAAAGCAAAACCAAGCAACACCAGAGCAATGGCCACCGGCCACTGCGCTATTTTGATGGCTATCTTCACTATCCCGCCAGAAAACGCCTCGGCCGTGGGCCCCCCGGCAAGCACAATCGTCACCGCAGCGATAAGCAGAATCGCGACTGCCAGCGTGAGTCCGAGAGCAACCGCGTTTCTCTTGATAAACGATCGTCCCTCATGAACGTCATATTCCGCGTTCAACGTGTCCATAATCGCGGACATTCCCGCGGACGCAGTCCATAGCGAAAAAATGAGCCCAATCGACAACTTTGAGGTGGCGTGGGCCTGATCAACTTCCGTGAGAGTCTTCTGTATCAACGACGAGGCCGACCAAGGAAGTATGCTCGACAGAAAGTCGAGGACTGCCTCCTGAACGTGTGCTCCCTTGCCGGCGAAGACTCCCAATACCGCGATGACGCAAATCAAAAGTGGAAACAAAGCGAGAAAGAAATAATAAGCCAGCTGCGCGGAACGCCCCAGCACATCATCTTCGTCGGCTTCTTTCCAGGTGCGCTTGAATACTTCCGTCCAGCTGACGGAGTGAGGTTTAACGATGGCCGCCATAGTAACGTCGCATCCTTGCAGCCGCGCTACGGCAGATAATTTAAGCCCAAGGTAGACAACATACGCCGTCTCACACCTCTGAGCTCGAATTCCTGGATCATCCAACCATCCGCCCGGGCGATCCATCATGGATAGCAGGTAATGTTTAATTTATAGCGCTGTAGATACTGACGTACTATCGGTCAATCGCCATGTTGGCACAAAGCAATCGTGCATCAACACCACGACAGATTTAAGAATCATGGACACTTTAGCGGCAACGATGCGAGCCAGATGTGGTATCTCGCACAAATAGCAGGAAACGTCCCATCTGTCACCGTTTTCCGGGATAGAAGGAATTTTCCTTTAGCGGCTCTGCTTTCAACAAGTTTGCGCACGCGAACTTCGCGTTACCACGCAGTACCCAAGTTGGGGTGACGTGTCATACCCCCTCTCGGTGCGGTAGGCACCGAGCTTCTCAGCGCTCCCCGGGTGCTCGGCGTTAAGCTCCCAGATGAAATGGGCACGAGGGGTTCACCGCGAAGAGCGTACTTCAGAAGCCGATAGGACAGATAAAACATCCCTATCGCTACGAACCAAAACGCGACAAGAAACACGATGTCTTGCCAGCGGAGCGGCGTTAGCACTCCATACTTTTCCTTCGGCCAAACGTAGTGCTCCTGGTAGAACCCAAAACTCTGAAAGTATGCCTCGATGAGTGTGCCCAGCAGGAGCAGGCCACCCAATTGTGGCCATCTTCCGCTGCTTGCTGGAGAGCGTGAAACTCATCCAGGGCCTGTTGGTTGGTCTTGTCGGCGTTGATACATCGGGGGAAACTGCGAAACTGCGGGACAGAAACTGCGGGACAGGAACGTGTGAAGAAATTAACGCGGCGGATGGAGCCACAGTGTGTAAACTGCGAGCATGAACAGCCCTGACACTCCTGTTCCTCGACTGGTATCGATTGATCGCCGGCAACTGCTGTTGCGCACCGTGGATGTAGAGAAGTTAGTGGAAGACGGACATTCCGTGCGCTCCATTTGGGAGTTGGTCGGGCGCCTGGATTTGCGCTTGTATCACGCACAAATTGCCGCCGTGGAGGGCAGCGCCGGACGCGAGCACACCGACCCGCAGTTGTTGATCAGTCTGTGGTTGTACGCTTACAGCCGCGGGATCAGTTCGGCGCGCGAACTGGCACGGCAGTGCGAATACGAGACGAGCTGCCAATGGCTGTGCGGGTTGCAACCGGTGAGTCACCGCACGTTGTCGGGCTTCCGCAGCGACAGGGCGCACTGGACGACCTGTTCACGCAGGTGCTGGGCATGCTAAGTGCCGAGGGCCTGATCACCGTGGAACGCGTCACGCTGGATGGAACCAAGATTAAAGCCAATGCTGGCGGTAACAGTTTTCGCCGCCAGGAAAAGATCGCCGAGTTCGCGCATGCGTGGATCAAGGAACGCTGCGGCTTGCGACAGTTCCGTTGTCGAGGTCGCCTGAAAGCCACCATGGAGGCCACGTGGGCGTGCCTGACTTACAACCTAATGCGCTGGTTCGGTCTGCAGCGCGCGCTGCAAGATCAGGCTGCGGGCGTGGCCTAAGCGAGGAATATTGCGGAATCGGTCGGTAGCGGGCGAGATACAGGAGAAACTATTACCGATGCTGCGCAACCGTTCGGCTGCGCTTCAAAAAACGTCACGCTCGGGCACATCGTTTTCGTGGAAATACCAATTTCTTCACACGTTCCAGACGGGACATTTCCCAGTTTGTTATCCCTCCGGGTTAAGCATAAAAATGATGTGCGTTCGGATCACCCCTTTACAAAACGTTCCGGAGACATGGTTTACACCTCCATGCCATGGAAGGAACGGTCTATCGTGGAAGAACGCATGCGATTCGTATTGCGGCTCAAGGACGGGGAGAGCATGGCCTCGTTGTGCCGCGAATTCGGGATCTCCCGGGTTACCGGATATAAGA
>Ga0185299_10001852_pt1 | contig 36513 bp, 18 predicted proteins | sample PaiPotPPA55metaG_FD_128002 | JGI IMG/M metagenome (GOLD analysis project Ga0185299, IMG submission 128002) | Iron sulfur acid spring bacterial and archeal communities from Banff, Canada, to study Microbial Dark Matter (Phase II) - Paint Pots PPA... ...
TCGTGAGCGGCCAGGCTAGCGTTTTTCTCTCCGGTCCCATGGGACACGTTAAAACCGAAGACAGCAAGCACGGTTTTTTCAGAAAGCTTAAGGCTTCATTGGTGAATCGGGTCCAGCAGCCGCGCCCAGACGAAACTAACCGCGCGTTCATTCCGATTGATGCGCCGGTTGACCTGCCTTATGACCATCCGGTTGCCGTGCTTGAGGAGGGGGATCTCTTCGGCGAAATGACCTGCATGAACCAATATCCCCGGTCAGCCACCGTGCAGGCGAAAACCGATTGTGTAATGCTCGAGATGTTGCGCAATGTGTTGGATGTACTGCAACGCAATAAGACCTTCCGCAGCAAAGTTGACCTGACCTATCGCAGGCGTGCGCTCGGCTCCCAATTGCGCAGCATTCCGATGTTTTCGTCGGTTACGCCCGATTTCATTGACTACTTACGCGATCGGGTCGAGCTGCGCCGCTACGCTCCAGGGCAGATCATTTGCCGGCAAGGCGATGCGTCCCATAGTTTCTTCCTGGTGCGCATTGGATTCGTGAAGGTAACGCAAGCGCATCCCGGTGGGGATCTGGTGCTCGGGTATATAGGCCGCGGCGGTTTTTTCGGCGAACTCTCCCTCTTAGGCGAAGGTATCCGGACCGCCACCTGTACAGCTTTGGACCACGTCGAAGCAGTGCGGATTAAGTCAGAGGAATTCCGCACTATGGTGGAGCGTTTCCCGGACGTTCGCCAGGGTCTGGTGGAAGTCGCCCGGCAAAGGATAAAAGAAAATCGCAGCCGCGTTACTACGGTCCAGAACGTCCCGGTGGATTCGTTTCTCACTCAGGGGCTGATGGAAGCACAGAGTCTGCTGATACTCGATCTCGAAAGCTGCACCCGCTGTGACCAATGCGTGCGCGCCTGCGCCGAGGCCCACGATGGCGTCAGCCGGTTGATTCGCGATGGATTGCGCTGGGACAAATATCTTGTGGCAACTTCTTGCCGGCACTGCAAGGATCCTCTTTGTATGGTCGGCTGTCCGGTCGGTTCGATCCGCCGGCGCAACAGCCTGGAGATTGTGATCGAAGACTGGTGCATTGGGTGCGGCCTGTGCGCCAACAATTGTCCTTACGGCAACATCAACATGCATCCATTTGAGGTTTCGGTAGACGATCTGACGAATCCTGGACGGCAGGTAGCGGAAGTGCGAACCAAGGCAACCGCCTGCAATCTCTGTCCCGATCAGGAGGAGCCCAGCTGTGTCTATGCATGTCCGCACGATGCCGCCCATCGCGTAAATCCGCGGGAATTCTTTTCAAAATTGGTGCGCGTCGCCGAGGCGCCCAAGAGGACTCAATAGTGCGTATCGATGGAACTCATCGGCCATGGCTCCTGTTCACGCTTGCGGCATTGGTGGCGGGAGGAGCGGCCTACGCTCTGTACAGCGCATTTTCGGTGCAGGGGCCGAACGGCGGCAGCCCCATGGGCCTGGTTTTTGCGAGTGTAGGCTCCGCTCTCATGCTGTTTTGCGGCCTTCTGGGCGTACGCAAGAAGTACACATTGATCCGGGTGGGCCGAGCCAGCAGTTGGATGCGCGGCCACCTGTGGTTGGGATTCCTGAGTTTTCCATTTATCCTCTTCCACTCCGCTTTCAGCCTTGGCGCGGGGACGTTAACCCGCGTGTTGATGGTGCTCTTCATTGTGGTATTCGTAAGCGGGCTGTTTGGTGCTGTCTTGCAACATTTCATGCCGAAGATGATGACCGAGCGCGTGCCCATGGAAACCATCTACGAGCAGATCGACCGCGTAAAGCAGCAACTACTCGAAGAAGCGCAGTCGTTGGTGAAGGAGCTTCGTTCTACCATGTTGGGCGATTTGACCCGGGCGGGCGAAAAACAGCGCGCTGTGGCAGCCGGAGCAGGCACCCGAGGCGGTTTGACATACGCTTCCGGCCTGGGAGCGAATGAGCGCGCGGCCAGCGCCGTCACTGATCTGTTTCAAAAGCAGATCCGGCCTTTTCTGCTTCAGACGCGGGGTCCAAAGCCGGCGTTCGCTGACCCAGCACAGGCTTCCGCCATGTTTGCCCAATTGCGCGTCCTGGTTCCCCGCGATCTGTGGCCGAAGCTGGAGGATTTGGAGAACATTTGCCAGGAAAAAAGAGACTTGGACCGCCAACGCCGGATGCATAATGTTCTTCACGGCTGGCTGCTGGTGCATATTCCAGCTTCCTATGCCCTGCTACTTCTGGGTGCCGCTCATGCGGTCTATGCCCTGAGATATTGAACGTGCCCCGCATACGCACCGCCAAGACGCTGGCCAAGCGCATCGACCTGCAGTACTTCACCCGGCTGAGTCCCTTTCGCCGCTGGAGATTGATTCTTTCTGTCGCGCTGCCAGTAATCGCGTTGGGTTGGATTTTCGGAAAGAACATATTCCGCAGTCCGCACCTGTATAGCGCCGGCCCTATGTCCGCAGCGCACGCTGTTTTTGGAGACCAGTGTGCCTTGTGCCACGTGGCAGGCGCCAGTTACAGTGCAACCGTCACTGACAACCGCTGCCTCTCCTGCCACAATGCTCCTGCCCATACTCCGCGTCAAACCTTTACTCCGGCGTGCAGTTCCTGTCACGTGGAGCATCGGGGAAGGCGGCGGCTCGCTGAAACCGCGGATTCTGGCTGCACGCAATGTCACAGCAATCTCAAGACTCTGGATGGAACGCTGAGCTACGACCCGCACGTCTCCGGCTTTGACCGCGGGCACCCGGAATTTGCCGTGCTTCGTCCGGGGCAGACTGACACGGGGACTATACGCCTCGATCACTACAGACATCTGCAACCGACGGTAAGTGGCCCCGCTGGCCCCGTGCAGATGGAGTGTTACGACTGTCACCGTCCCCTCAACGTCAATGAGCCGTGGCCTTATTCCGTAGCGGTAGTGCAGCCTGCCAGCCAACAGCCAATCATGGTAGGCCAGGCGGATGCGCAACAAAGAAAGCGCCGCAGTATCGAAGCCGGCCCTGGCGCCTATATGACGCCTTTCAAATACGTGAACCAGTGCGCCGCCTGCCACACTCTGCAGTTCGACACGTTAATTCCAACCCCGGCCCCCCACGACAAGCCTGCGATTGTCCATGCATTCATCGTGCAAAAACTGACCGAGTACATCGCGCAGCACCCAGAAGCGATCTCCATCAGCCCAACTGCTCTTCCCCCGCAAGGCGTTGAACCTGAAGGTAACGTTGCGGTTCCGCCCAGTGACAACCGGCAGCAGCGCAACTTCTCTTCGCCGCTCCGGCAGAGCGAGACCGCACCGCAGCGCAACATAGTGCGTCCTACCGGGATGCCCGCCCCGCGCCCTGGGAGCGCCCTGGAATGGGTACAGCAGCGTACTGTGATGGCAGAAGGGCTACTGTGGGAGAAGAATTGCAAGCTCTGCCATATCACGACGGAAGGACCCGGCGGCCAACTTCCCACATCGGTGAAGGCCATTATTCCCGCGCGCTGGTTCCCGAATGCAGAGTTCGATCATGAAGCGCACCGCATGATGAAGTGCACGGCGTGCCATCTTGATATCCCGCAGAGTAAGCTGACGTCCGACATAAATATTCCTAAAATTAAAATCTGCCGGGATTGTCATCGGCAGGATGGGCCCGCTGCCGGGGCCGCGGAAGGACGTTGTTTCGAATGCCACAGTTATCACGATTGGCGCAAAGAGCAGCGGGTCGAGGGGAAGGTGGATATCAGCCAGGTGCGCGGTACTGGCCCTGCGGCCACGCCAGTAAGCGCAGAGGAGCAACCTTCACCAACCGCGCCCGCAAACAAGTAGAAACCGGCTCTCTGAAGCCCGAGTTGGTACTCATCAGTCCTCGGCGGCCGTCTATTGCCGCTCCTGAATCTGAAGCAATAAATCCTCAAAAGAAAATGGAAACTTAGGCTCGGACTTTCTCTGGGTATCGGTCGATTCCGATGCCGGTCCTGGCGGGACATCGGTCACGGTATAGAGCTGCCCCTTGCGCAGATACAACTGATGCAGTTCATCGCGGTTGAACGGCCTTGCACCACGGCGGCCTAGAACGGCAAGCTGATTGCCGGTCTCGTCCACCGCACGATCACGGTCGATTCCCCGCGAGATCGCCAGGGCGGGGTTTCCAGTCTTGTATGTGGCAATGAGCTTCGGCACCGGCCTAGGACTGAAGCCAGCAAACTGGGGATTGTCCTCGGGCGCGAAGAGCTGGACTACCTGCATGCCGTTGCGGCCGTCGGCTACAAAAGCAAACAGGCCGGAGCTTACCATCCCCAGCTTGACGTCATAAGTGTCATTCAGTTTGCCGCCGGCATTGAACATCGCATCAAGACGGGGCTGTTCGGGCTGGCCGATATCTATGATGGCCAGTCCCTGTTTGCCCCCAGCGACATAAGCATACGTGCGCGCTGTGTAGATATTCCGTGCATCTTCCAGGGGCACCGCTGCATTGCTCACAATGGCCGGCTGAGCCGGGTCCGTGATGTCGAGGACCTTTAATCCGCTCTTGTCCACCACAAATGCATATCGGAACTGGACCGCAATGCCTTTGGCGTCGTCAAGAGCCGGGGCGCCAATTTGAGCCGTAATCTTGGGCGTGAGCGGATTGTCCAAGTCCACCACCACCAGGCCGTGATCACACAAGACGTAGGCGAATGTGCCGGCGAAGGCAATTCTACGTGCCCCGTTAAGGGCGCCGTCGGGATTGAAAGCCAGGGCGCGCTTCAGGAAGTTGTTGTTCGGATCTCCGTCGAGCAGCGTGCCCACTCCAGGGGTTTTGTGTTTCAGGTTGGGATCGCCCACAATCACCAGGCCTTCGTACTTATCAGCTACGTAGAGGAAGCCGTACATCAGATGAATTGGTTGCTCCTCATTTTCCGCCCGTTGCATGCGCAGCGGATCGATGGCCAGCGTGCTGGGCGATGCTACCGCCTGGGCATACTTGGTTTTCACGTAAAAGCGCTGACCGATAGGAGAAACCGGAGCGGTTATCGTGCGCTCGGAAATATCTTTGTTGTCGACCTGCGCGATATCGTAGACGCGCAAACCTCCCTTGCCGGTGGCGGCATAGAGGTATTCACCTCGCTCTTGCACGTCCAGAACGGTTCCCTCGTGATGCCAAGATTCTTTCAGTCGACTCCCACGGCGGTTGAAGCGAGCGTAGTCTTCGGGATAAGCGACTCTCTGAAAGTCGCTGCCGATAATGGCTGGCGGCTCGTCATGTTCGGCGACGGCAACCGCATCATAGCCACCTTTTCCATCGGCCACGTAGATATAGCGGCCCATGAAGTTCATGAGGCCGCCGCCTTGCAGAAACACCTGCGCCAGCCAGGCGTTATTGTCCTTTTCCTTGGAGACGTGGCAATCGGTGCAACCACGCGTCTCACGCGTGCGCACAGTATGCGGCACAAAGGTGCTGAAGGACGTGCCGCTGAAACCCTCGGCCGAGACGGTCTGTTGTTGATAGTAGCCCCAGTCTCGATCCGCATTCTGCGAACTGACGAGGACTGCGCATGCGGATCGTACCGGCGCCACTCGATGCTTCGTCACCGTGCCGTCGATTCCGAGCATGAACATATCATCGCGCAGAATCTGAAAGTTGTAGGAAATGTAATTGCGTGTGGTGAGGCCCTCGTTGTGCAGCATGGAAGTGCGCTGGTTGGCGGTCTGCTGCAAGTGGCAGCCGAAGCACGTCGGCAGCCATGCCGAATGGCATGCATAGCAGGTCATATTCGAATTATTGTGGGCCAGCGATGACTCGTCCGCAGCGGATCCCCACGTCTTTCCATCTTTTTGGATGGTTTTCGCCAGGCGTGCCTTTTCGCTGTAGTTAGGATTGCCTGGAGTGATGGAATCTAATATCTGAACTACCTCCCACTGCTTTCCCTGCTCCAGCATGGAACGCTGAAAAAGACGATCGTCTCTCCAGTAAAAACGCCGTTCCTTCCAGGGAGTAACCAGCACAGTCAAATCGGTTCCTCCGCTGGGAGCGGCCGGTCCGGAAGTTTTCAGTGTGGCACGAGCCTGCACCGTGCCGTGGCAATCTGTACAGTCCACCTCAATGGCGTTTCGCGTCTCACCGTAAAGCTTTCCATTTCCGTGGCTATCCTGCTGGAAGTGGCAGTCGATACAGTGCATGCCTTTTTCCAAGTGAATGTCTTTGAGGTGAACCGCTTTATCAAATTTCTTGGGATCGTCGAACGAGATGGTCTTGCTGTCCTGGTCCAGCAAATTTCCCTGCCGGTCGCGCTTATAGACGGCGCGAAATAGCCAGCCGTGGCTGTGGAAGTCTGCGAACTGAGTTTCCTTCAAATTCGCATTAAACTCTGGAGTGCCGGTTTTCTCCAGGAATTGAGGGTCAGACCACAGACCGCGAACAGCTGCACCTTCAGGGTTGCGCTTCTGCACCCGGTAACGGTCGTCAGCGCTGGGGTGGCGCTGTTTCTCGGGGTACATCGCCTGCCCATCTTCCTCATTGTCCCACCACGTGTAGCCGAAGTAAGTCGCGACCATATTCGTGCCCGGGTGCATGTGGCAGACCATGCATTGGCTCGAAGGTATGGCGCGGGTGAACTGGTGCTTTATGGGATGTCCCGGCTCGTTCTTGGGGATTGTGGGATCCACCGTGACAGTCTGTCCAGTATGACCAAAGCTCGCATACGGCCCAGAGTGTTCGAAGGAGCGATCGTTGGCATAGACGACGTGACACGCGCTGCAACCGCTTGCACGATAATCGCCCGGCTGGTCGTTGGTTCCGGGGAAATAAAGCATCGGATCAAGCAGCCGGGTTTTCTGCAGACCGAGAAAGCCCGGATCGGTGCGAAGTATCGTGCCGAACCCACGTTCCCCGAGCTTGACGTCAGGCTTTCCGGGATCTTCATCCAATATAGGATTACCGACTTCCGGTTTTTTCCTGCCGCCCCGCTCGAATATACGAAGCACATTGCCCGGTTGCGATATCTCCCAGCGCTCCAAAGGTTCCAGATAAGGAAGAACTCCTTCCTTACGCGTTTCTTCGGGGGTGGGTGGCGGATCAGTTTTCACGATCTGCGGGACGCCGTCCCTCGAATAGCTTTCGCCGAAGTGAGGGTTCTTAATGGGAAACGAGCCATTGTTATAGAGTGCCGCTCCCCAGAGCATGGCTCCATGCGACATCATGCTGGTGCGCGAGCGATAAACTTCTGCAGTATGGCATCCTGAGCGGCCACAGGTGGTCTCGGCAACCCGCAGATCGCCAGGGTTGATGAATGCAATGTATTTTGGATCTTCCTTCAACCACTTTGCATAAGCACCGACAGGGTTGGCCGACGTTCGCGCAAACTCTTCGATACGCGAGCGCGGATGGGCGGTTTTCTTCGCTTGGTCGTATTCCGCCGATTTGGCGGGCGTGCCCGGCGTGATTGCGATGTTCGCGTCGCCACCGTGGCAATCGACGCAACCCAGGCGCACGGTATCGGTTGTATGCATGGTGCGGCTGTCGGTATCGGTATGGCAAGATACACAGCCGGCGGACTTGCGGTCGGCATCCGCCTGTGACTGGCCGAACAGCGTCTCACCCTGGTCGGTAGTTGCACCAACTGCTTGCTGGGCAGCGCCGTTGGCGCTGAGCAAGCTCTTCGGCGACTCGAGCACGAGCAGCAAGCCGATGCTCAACCACGGCCAGGCAAACCACGCTATGATTCTGTGGGTGCTCTTTGTCATTGTCATTGGAGAACCCCAAGTCTTCTTAGAACTGAAACTTCAGTCCAACCACACCCGAGATCAGAGTTTTCCCATTGAGAATCTGTTCAAACCCGATGCCCGGCACCAGAGATGAAACTCCAGTCGTCAATACTATGTTCTCAGTCAAAGGAGGACGGTATTCAATTCCGAATCCAACGTCGGTGCCGATACTGTGACGGATGGGGGTTTGAAACAGGACCAATTCCAAAGGTTCGGTCCGATCAAAACGTAAATAATTAGCGTTCACAAAGGCGCGGAGCTTGGGCTTGATATCGAAATCCGCTCCAAGATTAAAAAGATAAAGACCCGGATTGACGAAATTGGCCTGGCCTTCAAACTTGTCGCTGCGCATATCGACCAGCAAGCTGCCCGGATTAGTCAGGCCAACCCCGGTGCTGGTGAGACGGATGCCTTCGTTATCGAAGAAACTGAAAACTCCGCCGGCAAAGTGAGTGTCATTCACAATAGTGTCGAAGCCGTGAGCGGTGCCGTCGGTGCGCGACAATCCCGAGCGGCTGCTGCCATCGCCGGACTGGTACAAGAAGGAAGTCCGGAAGCGCATCCAATCCTTGTCCACCGAAAGCTCGAGAGCTCCAAGCCGGGCGTTGATATCCACGCGACGCCCGGCGATGGTATTGAAAGTGTCGTGGCCCAGTGCCTGATAGAACACGTGGCTTACGTTCACACGGCCGATGTGACCGTTACTCGCCCATCCGAGGTAGTAAGCATGAATGCCGTGCGTCTGGATCCCCTGGTTGACCACTGCGCCGATCGGCGCGGGGCGCACGAGAAAGCCGTTGTCATTAAAGTGAATCGAGGGGTCGTCGCGGTTGAAGTGGAAACTGAATTCGGTGGTGTACCCTTTCGCCAGGAAATCCTGGATATAAACGTTGCCGATATATACCTGCTGGTGGCGAGCGGAAAAGGTATTGATGCCGCTATTGGTGTCCTTTTCCAGGAAGTAGAAGTAAGCCAGGTTGTAGTTAATTCGGTTGGAACGCAGGTTGCCGAAAACGCGGATTCCCGGTTGATTTTCCGAAAATATGAAGCCGCGGAAATCGCTGTTAAATTGCTGGATTCCTGCCCGCACGGAAACGAAGTCGAAATTCGGACTGAGATCATGCAGCTTCGCTTCTACAAAACCTTCCTGTAATCCCGCATGGGCGTCGAAGCGGTTAATGCCATCCCGCACATCGATGCTGACCAGACCGCGCTCCCGGGTCTGCAGAAAGTTAAGGTTGACCGCCGGCGTAAAGCGAATGCGGTAGTCAGACGGCCGAAAGCCGGCGTCGCCTCGGGACAGGTCGAACGAGAAAAGAAATGTCTGGGCAGCAAACCCCTGCTCACCTCTTCCGAAAAACGGAGCTCGGCCGGGTTGCTCGGCCGAAACGCCACTGGGCACCGGGAGGCGACGTACATCAATATTGGTTTCGCTGGTGCCAGTAAAGGTGAAAAACCAGCGCTGGCCGAAAAGAGGATAGTCGCCCTTGAGCCGGTTACGATTGAAGGGGTCGTACCAGTGTGAAGTGGCGTAAGGAAATTCGCCTTCTTTGTTGTAACGCTTCCATGCGGGCATCTCCACCGTCCAGCGGTAGGCCTCGGGCGAAAATAGCGAGGAGTCGGGAGGTATGACCTCGGCTGTCGTATAAACCGGGAGTTGAGTAGGCTGGGGCGTGCGCAACCCAGGATACATGCTGGTCGTTGTCTCCGGCGGGATCGGAGCGTTCCGGCCCGGTATACCGCCCGGACCGGGGGGTGCGGCCATGATTGTTTCGGCCAGTTGCAAGCTCACGCCAACTTGCTGTATGTCTCCGGGGCCCAGGGTAACTACTGCCGGGGGATTGGCACCGTAGCCGGCGCCACTGCCGCTCACCTCGTACTCGCCCGGGGGGAGATCGCGCAGCCGAAATATACCCTCGCCGTTGCTGGTGGCAGAATATTGCTGCTTGGTCGAACGATTGGTTGCGGTAATGGTCACGCCCACGGCCGGTTGGCCGTTCTGATCGTGTACCGTGCCCAGCAGTGCTGCCAACCGGATCCGCGGTTGCTGGCCGGGGATACGTTGCTGTTGAGCGGCGGCGATCCCTGCCACGTACCCCAGCTCGCACACAACCAGCAGCAAGAAACCAAAATAGCGAAAGTGCGTGAAGCGATTTAGGTTCACGGCTGCCTGTTCCCCGCAGGCTGCGGCCGTCACCTTGCGCAAAGGACGGCCAAGAAGTGGGTGCTAGAAATTGCCGTACAGTTTTACCATTTGGCGCTCAAGATTTCAAAGAAATACTCTAGCAGCCCAACTAGCGGCCTAATGATGACTGGCCTGACCATGCGATACCCTGTTGAGCAAAGGAGCGACCCGTGATTCGTCGCAGGTCGCAAGAAATATCCCGATTCTGGCGCATCTTCCTCTAAAATTCCTGCCAGTTGGGTATCGATCGCATGATCGCTGCCAACTTTATCCGTGGAGCTTCCCTTGATTTCGACTCACTTCGATCTGATCGTGATCGGTTCCGGTCCTGCAGGAGAAAAGGCTGGAGCCCAGGCAGCCTATTTTGGCAAACGTGTCGCCGTCATCGAATACGCAGACCATGTAGGCGGGAGCTGTATCAACACCGGCACTATCCCCAGTAAGACGCTTCGCGAATCCGCGCTGTATTTTTCCGGTCTCAAACAGCGCGGTCTGTACGGCATTGACTATTCCCTCAAGGAAAATCTGACCATCCAGGATTTCATGCACCACGAGCGGGACGTGGTGGAAAGGGAGCGCAAGCGCATCCTGCAGAACCTCACGCTTCATCACATCGAACTCGTGCGCGGCCGCGCGTCTTTCGAAGATCCACATACCGTGTCAGTCTCCGGCGCGGATGGCATACGCCAGCTCCGCGGCGATGTAATTCTCATCTCAACCGGGAGCAAGCCGTACCGCCCGCCGGAGATTGCTTTCGACGACGTACAAGTTTTTGATTCGGACACGTTTTTGCAGATGGAGCACATCCCACAGAGCCTCGCGGTGATCGGAGGCGGCGTGATTGGTTGTGAGTACGCGTCGGTGTTTATCGCGCTCGGGGTCAAGGTTGTGCTGGTGGATGGCCGGGATCGTTTGCTGCCCTTCCTCGACGCAGAAATTTCCGAGAGGCTCCGCACCCGGCTGGCCGCGCTGGGCATGCAGTTTTGGTTCAATGAGCGGCCGGTCAAGGTATCCACCAGGCCGACAGGGGTCGAGGCCGAGATCGAGATGAAGAGCGGCAAGGTGCTGCAAGCGGAAGCCGTGTTGTTCGCTGCCGGCCGCCGCGCCGCGGTGGACGCACTGTCTCTGGAAAAGGCAGGTCTGGCCGTCAACGACCGCGGATACCTTTCCGTTGACGAGAACTACTGCACCGCCGTGCCGCATATCTACGCCGCCGGCGACGTCATCGGTTTTCCGGCGCTGGCTTCGACGTCGATGGAACAGGGCCGCGTTGCCGTCTGCCATGCTTTTGGTTTCAACTATAAGCAGCGCGTCGCCTCCATGCTGCCGATGGGCGTATATACCATTCCGGAGATTTCGGCGGTGGGCGAGACCGAGGAATCGTGCCGGGAAAAGAAGATCGACTACTGTGTAGGGCGGGCTCTTTATGCCAACAATGCCCGCGGCCACATCATCGGAGACACGGCGGGAATGATAAAGCTGGTTTTTTCGCGAGCCGATAAGAAACTTCTCGGCGTGAGCATCATCGGCGAGAGCGCCACCGAACTGATTCACATCGGAATGCTCGTTCTGGACAACCATCGAACCATTGACGAGTTTATCGAGGAGGTCTTCAACTACCCGACGCTGAGTGAGGGTTATAAGTACGCTGCGTACGATGGGCTGGGCAACCTCTCGGGCTTCAAGCTGCGCGAGGGCTAGCGCGCGCTGGAGAACTCCAGATCATGATAAGCCTGCAAGATTTTCGGCGAAACCTCTTGGGATTCGGCATTGAATCCCGCCTGTTTCGCGTCCGCCAAATCCTTCAGGGCTTCCTGCTTCAAACCGGCATTTTCGCTCCCAGTAACAAAAAACCGCGCTAGCTTGCTCGCCCCCAAATAAAAGTGCGCCAGCGGCTGTTTCTCCCCCTTGCTTTGGGCATACTCCTGGAGATGCTGGATCGCGGCAACGTAGTTGCCAGCATAGAATTGTTCCAAACCCTCGGCTAATTCCATTCGCAAAACTCCCGCCCCTGGGTTACCCGGACCATCTGCCTTGATGTTAGCGGCATTGGTGAACGCGGCGCGCGCGTCCTCGTACTTGGAATCTTTGCTCTGTTGCGCGGCTTGAGCCATGTAACTCTGGTAGCGGGATATCCTGTCCATATACTCTTTCGCAGTCGGCCGGAGGTTCCCTGGGAGCGTCTTGAATAGAGCGCTCGCGCCCGGGAAGTCATTTCCTTCGTAGGCGGCTTTGGCTTCGGCGAGGACCTTGGACTCCGGCGGAGTCTTAGGGGGCAAGAGCTTCCTGTATTGCTCACACAGCTCCGTGGACTCATTGCCACCACAAGCATAGGTGGGTTCACTACTCGCCAGGCGGCAAGCGCTATCTGCCGCTTCCTTGTACTGATGCTTTTCCGCCGCGGCCAGAGCTTTATCACAGGTCATCCGGTTGAGATTTTCCGCGATGATGACTTTGATCCTCTTGGCGCCCGCCAATTTCTGGGCTGGCTGCCCGGGTCCGTCGGACTTGATCTTGATTGCCTTCTCGTACGCTCGAATCGCTGATTCCACGCTGTCGAGATCGAGTTCATCCATATTGCGCCGCATGATGTCATCGGCGGTGCCCTTGGCCTGTTGGTAGGCTTTGATTTTGTCGATGTATTGCTGCGCTTCCTGCGCGTGGGGCCCTTGCATGCGCTCAAACTTTGTTTGAGCATCGCTGAAACGGTTATTGTTGTACTCTTGGACGCCTTGCGCGAAGCGACGATCCGGATCAGATTGAGGAAGGGCCAGACCCCCGGCCGCGACCATGGGCAGCGAACCGCTTACCAGGGCCATGGACACTACGGAACGACCAAGTGCTCGAAGAACGGGTTGTCGGCTGCGCAGGATCATGTTCGGAACTCAACGTTCGACTTGCATCACGATGTGGGCGCGGCGGTTCATTCGCCAACAAGTATCGCTCTGCTCTTCACAATACGGTTTCTCTTTTCCATAAGAAATGGTTTCGATGCGGCCAGCGCTTATGCCGGCCTTTTCAAGAGCGGCCTTGACCTCCCACGCACGCCGTTCCCCGAGTGCCAGGTTGTATTCCGTGGACCCTAGTTCGTCGCAGTGGCCTTCTACGACGATGTGTACTTCAGGGTGTTGCTTGAGAAAGACTGCATCATTCCTGATCGTTCCCAACTGATCGGGCCGGATGGACGCGTCGTCGATGTCAAAAAAAACATCCAGGCGTCCGAGCGGACCTCCTTCCGTGAGCACCTCGGAGCCGGCCGGAGGCTCGGGAACGGCGTCGGTCACAGTAACCCTGACATCCCTTTCCTGAACGCCCCCAGGTCCTTTGGCGGTAATGCGGTAAGTGGTAGATCCAGTGAGTGTGACGCTTTGAGATCCATTCGGTTGCACAGGGCCGAACTGATCGATGTTCACCTCAGCGGCATTCTCTGTCTTCCAACTGACTATAACTGGCTGCCCCGCTTGTACGGCAATCGGACTGGCTTCGATGCTTGCGGTGGGCGCCGGGGGAGGCGGTGGCGAAGGCGGTGGCGTCGTCGCCACGGTCGGTGTCTTGGCGGCACATCCGGAAAACAAAACTGCGATCAGAACGGTACTCAGAATCGGCAGGCCGTTACGCAGGGAGTTGCGCGCTCCAAACAAGCCTGCCTGCTTCCGTGGCCAGAGCAAGTATCCGGAAGGCATCATACCTACACTCCAAACGGGGAGTAAGTCTACTCCAAGTTTCGTCCGGAGGGAAGTCAGTATTGCGGAGTTAAGACTAAGACAAAGAGATTCGAGCTTCTTTACAACCGAGGGACTTGGTGGCATGATATTCGCCTCGTGCCGTCATAGGAGTCTTTTATCGGAGCACATACCTGCCGACTGACGCCGTATAGAGTCTGCAAGGGGGTCATATGAATAGACCTCGATTTACGAACACGGGAAGTAAGAACTGCCATCTCTGTGTTCTCTCCCTGGTGCTCTGCGCTGTTGTGTTGCTGTGCTTGTCTTGTGGCAGCGGAAACAAGTCCTCATCCTTGAACGCTGACCCTCCATCGACGCCGCTAAGCGCGACTGATGTAACCAACGTTGTTCAGAATGCGGTGATCTCTGTGAACCAGCCGATGGTGGTCGCGGTTGCGGACCGTGCCGGAAATATCCTTGCCGTGTTCAAAACGGCTGGAGCGCCAACCACATCCATCGGGAATCTTGGCCAAGTTGTGGCAGCGGACGAACTGGCAGTCGGCCTGGCTCGTACCGCGGCTTTCTTTAGCAATAACCAGGCGCCGCTTTCTTCTCGGACTGTGCGATTTATCAGCGGGATTCACTTTCCACCAGGAGTCACGAATACTCCGAATGCCGATTTGTACGGGATCGAGAATACCAATCGAGGCTGCACCCTGAGCACAAACTTCCTTCCCGGACAGGCGTTGAATCCTTCACGCTCGATCGACGGAACCACCTTCGGCCTGGGCATAATTACTGGTAAAGCGGACACGAACGATGATCAACCCTCCGCAGTGAATCCTGGTGGCGTACCCCTGTTCAATGCAACAGGATTGGTCGGCGGCGTTGGGGTTGTGAGTACATCGCTGGAGGTTGCCGAATTCGCCGCGTTCTCGGGTGCGAAGGTCTCGGGATTCCTGCCCAGCATATCTCAGCTTCCGCCGCCGGGAGTGGTAATCATCGGGGGAATTGCATTGCCCTTTGTGGATCAAACGACTCTGCCGACCGGCACCTCAGCTCCTGGAACCTTGGTGGGCGGTTCATACAGCGTACCCGCTGTTGCGGGCACGCTGCCACCGGAAGGGTTTCTGGTTGGTCCCAATGCGGGCAGCGCACTATCCTCGAGTGACGTCAATGAGATCATCATGAACGCCGTGATGACGGCGAACGAAACACGTGCGGTCATTCGCCTTCCACCCGACTCCAAGGCCAAGATGACGATTGCGGTCTCGGACCTTGATGGCACGCTTCTCGGCCTGTATCGCATGACGGATGGAACCATATTCAGCACAGACGTAGCCGCTTCAAAGGCACGCAACGTGGTTTGGTTCACCACGACGGGCGGGAGCGATTTGCCCGGCGTGCCTGCAGGAACCGCCGTCACCAACCGCACCATCAGTTTTGGAGCTCAGCCGCTGTTTCCGCCTGGGATCGACGGATCGGGAGATGGGCCCTTTTTCCCGTTATATCTTTTCGACACGGCGAACCCTTGTACCCAGGGACCAAGTTCAAGCGCATTCCCGCCCAATACCAACAACATGAGCGGCATTGTCTTTTTCCCGGGAAGTCTGCCACTTTATCGCAATGGCGTTCTTGTGGGTGGCTTAGGAGTCAGTGGAGATGGCGTTGACCAGGACGACTTCGTCACCGCGGGAGCGGTGAATGCTGCCTGTACCTTTGGTGGCCCGTGTGGCGTGCCCGATTTTCAAGCGCCTGCCAACATCAGAGCCGATCAAGTCGTGATTCGACGGGGGTCGATGAACGTGCGGCTGCCCTACCAGAAGTTCCCCAGGAATCCTACGGATTAACGAAGCAGTTCCACACCAGCCCTCGAGCGGCAACACGTGCCCTGGAAATTTGGATTTCGGTTCAACTGCCAGGAATGCGTTTTCTTGACGCCGAATTTCCATGGATGTCCTCCACTGTTGCGCGAAGCACCTCGGCGACGCTCCACGCTTGGGCAATGCAGCCCACAGGGCGATGCGGCTCATCTCCGTCAAAGATTTCCGATATATGTCCCAGGCCGGCGTCTTCGAGGTGGTCCTTCAAGGGGGCCAGCCACCGCTCCGCCTGGCGTCGCGCCGACTCACTTCCCCCGTTCACTTTTACATACGCGGTAATGAACGGACCAATCAGCCAGGGCCACACTGTACCCTGGTGATAAGCGCCATCCCGACTGGTGACGTCGCCTGTGTAGTGGCCGCGGTAGTGAGGATCGCTCGGAGCAAGTGTGCGCAGCCCGTAGGGTGTAAGTAGATGCTGTTGCACAACGCTCACGACCTGTTTCGCACGCTCGGGAGTGAGCATCGAATGCGGCAAGCTCACTGCGAAAATTTGATTCGGACGGATGCTCGAATCAGGCGGCCCCTCGCCGATAACATCGAATAGATAACCGCCGTCCGCGTTCCACATCTGGCGATTGAAGCTCGACTTCGTCAGCGCCGACATGTTGTTGTATCGCTTGCGCGCCGGTTCGTCACCCAGGCGTGCGGCAATGTCCTCCAGTATGCAGACAGCGTTGTACCACAGCGCTTGAATTTCCACCGGCTGGCCGTGACGCGGTGTAACCACCCAGTCGCCGACTTTGGCATCCATCCAGGTCAGTTGGACGCCAGGCTCGCCGCAACTGAGCAGACCAGTCGGGTCCAGCCTTATGCCGAATCGGGTTCCGCCTACATGCCAGGCAACGATGTCCGAGAGGACGCCGTACAGATGTTTCTGGACAAACTCCAAATCGCCGGCATAGGCCAGAAACGCGCGGACGGCTTCAAAGAACCACAGGGTCGCATCGACGGTGTTGTATTCGGGCGTTTCGCCCGCATCTGGGAAACGGTTCGGAAGCATGCCGCGGTCAACGTGTTGGGCAAACGTCCGCAAGATGCCGCGGGCCGCGTCATATCGACCCGTTGGCAGGGTGAGGCCTGGGAGGGCGATCATAGTATCGCGGCCCCAGTCGCTAAACCAGTGATATCCGGCAATGACGGTCTTTTGATCGCCGCGGGAGACAATGTAGTGGTCGGCCGCCGAGGTTAACGACTGCACGAAGTCGTTTTCCACCGGAGAGCGCTGCGCATTTGCCCTTCGACGGGAGATTTCAGCCTGCCGATACTGCGGGGCTGCATTCGCACTATGCGGCTCGGTGGACGCGATGATCGTGGCCTGAGATTGAGAGTTCAGACTGAACCGCAGGACACACGGGTTAAAGAGATCTTCAACGAAATCGAGTCCGCGTTCACGTTCGGCCTGGTATTCGAAACGGCGATACCAATCGCCTGTAGCCTCCACCTTGATTGCATCGTTGGCCAGATAGAGTTCAGGAAGTCCGTCATACGGAGAGACGCTGATAAGTCCCGGCCTTTCCCTCACTTCTTGATTGAGGGAATTGTTTTCGTGAGTCAGGCTGTGGTAGTTGCGAAAAGCGATCAACGGGCGCAGTTCGAGCCGAACGTCAGACGGGTCGCGGATTGCGACAATGCAGTACTCCACGATGGTGGTGTTCTCGCCCTGTACCATGAACACTCTCTTTTCGATTTCGACTCCCTCCACCTCGAAAGTGAACACGGGAAACGGGTCAAGCCGGAATTGCTTCAGGTACCGAAAGCCTTGAGGATGTACGACGCCCGGATAGCGGTTTGTGCCTAGCTCAAACGGGCTCCCGTCACAAATCAGAGTTTCTTCCAGCTTTGCCAAGAGAACGAATCGGCCTACCGGCGGCTTGGTTGCAGCCACAAGAAGGCCGTGATAGCGGCGGGTGTTGGATCCGTTAATCGTTCCTGACGCGAAGCCCCCAATCCCGTTTGTCTCCAGCCATTCGCGCCGGCTGCTCGCCTCCAGGTTGGCGCAAAGCTCTGTTCCGAAACGCATCATCACATAATCTCCAGAGAGTCGAACGACCGCCATGGCGTAGCCGAAGGCGCACGATCAGGCATATTTCCGATCCCCTAAACCCGCTTGAAAAGCTTCGAAAACAAGGATACGATACGGGTGCTCGGAGAGCCGGTGCAAGATCATAAATCACCGGCTCCCTAGGATTGGTTCCCCAAGCCAACCGAGTTGAGAACTGAAGGTCTGGTGCGGGCAGGCCCGCCGCTCGGTGGTATTGGCGAAATTGCTTATGCCTCAAATGCAAAATGAATCGCTTGCACTTGAGATGGCTCACGTTCTGTTCCTTGACATCGTGGGCTTCTCGAAGTTGCCGATGAACGATGAACGGGAAATCCTGCGCGAGCTTCAGCAAACTGTTTCCAGTAGCTTTGCATTCGTTCGCGCCCAGCGACGCGAGCAGCTCATCTCACTGCCGACTGGTGACGGAATGGCGCTGGTTTTTTTCGGCGACCTGGAATCGCCCGCGCGATGCGCACTGGAAGTGAGTCAGACTCTCCAGGAAAGGGCGTCCCGCCTCAAGCTGCGAATGGGAGTTCACACCGGCCCGGTTTATCGCATCGCCGATATTAATTCAAACGGCAATGTAGCCGGAGGCGGTATCAATATCGCTCAAAGAGTAATGGACTGCGGCGACGCGGGGCACATTTTGGTCTCGGGCACCGCGGCGGAAATGCTTGGCCACGTCAGTTTTTGGAATTCCAGATTGCACGATTTGGGCGAAGTGGAAGTCAAGCACGGTCAGATCATTCGCTTGTTTAACCTTTACGGCCCGGAGTTTGGCAACCCCCAAATGCCCGGGAAGGTTAAGGGAAAACGCAAGACCCAGGAGGTCGCGGCGGAGAGTCCAGCACCAATAGCCGACAATGCAATCGTAGGCCAGCAATTTTCGCACTACAAGATCTTGAAGGAGTTAGGCAAGGGAGGAATGGGCGTTGTTTACCAGGCCCAGGACCAACGGTTAGGGCGGCTGGTGGCTGTAAAGTTCTTGCCCGAGGGCCATTCCTCTAAGCCATCCACCTTGGAGCGTTTCCTGCAAGAGGCACGAACCGCGGCCACGCTCAATCACCCCAACATCTGCACGGTTCACGATATCGGATCTTTCCAGGGCCAGAATTTTATTGTCATGGAGTTACTGCGAGGCGAAACCCTGAAACACGTGATAAGTGAAAAGCGGCTCTCGCCAGAAGAGATCGTTCGTTACTGTATCCAGATTGCAGATGCCCTCGAATGTGCCCACTTAGCAGGGATCATCCATCGTGACATTAAGCCGGGAAATATTTTTTTGACCACGCGCGACCAGATAAAAGTTCTCGATTTCGGGCTGGCAAGACCAGTTAAAAGGTATGGGTCTGCAGCCACCTTCGACTGCGATGCCGCCACCACAGAAGATTCCAACTTGACGGGCCCCGGCGAGCTTGTGGGCACTGTGCCCTATATGTCTCCCGAGCAGGCGTGCGCCTGCCCCTTGGATTGCCGGACCGATCTTTTTTCATTTGGCGTGGTGCTATACGAGATGGCGACGGGCACTCAACCGTTCCGTGGCGAAACCTCAGCCGTGGTTTTCGAGGCAATTCTCAACCGTGCGCCGATACCGCCACGGCAGTTCGATCCGGACCTGCCACCAGGACTGGAAAGGATCATTAGCAAGGCACTGCAAAAAGATCCAGACTCACGTTACCAGTCGGCGGTGGAAATGCGCGCCGATTTCCAGCGGGCCCTCACGTCTTCCGAGGGCGCGGCTTCGACCGTTCAACTTGATTCTGTGGGCGAACAGCTGCGAGAAGTCGCTCTCTTGTACAAGAGAAATGTCCAACTCGACGAACAGGTTCTCAACTTGCTCGAAGGCGAGTTGCGTAAGAGCGGCTTCCGGGTTTTTGTCGACCGCCACACGCAGATCGGCATGGAGTGGGCACAGGAAGTCGAACAGCGAGTGACCGGCGCGGACGCAGTGATTGCGCTTCTTTCGTCAACTGCGGCGAATAGCGAGGTGCTGGCGTATGAACTTCAAATCGCGCACGAGTCTGCCAGGAGGAAAGGAAAGCCTTACATTCTTCCCGTCCGAATCAACTTTGATGCGGTCTTGCCGGGTTCGCTTGCTACCCTGCTGGATGGAGTTCAGTACTCGCAGTGGAGAGGAGTGCAGGATAACAAGACCCTTGTAGCGGCAATCTTGAAATCGCTGAAGAATCCGACCCCGGCGCTCCTGGCTACAAAACCAGCGAGCATCTTAGAGAAGGGGTTTAGGCAGATCAGGCTGTAACGGAGCCGTTTCGGCTTGACAAGGCGATGGGGACCGGAAATGCTCGGCCCAGCGAGGCGAGTTCGCTCTCGCTCCAGGGGTTGCAGGATCTACCCAACTTCAGCCGTAACTTCACGAGCGTCGAATTACTTGCTCCTGGGGCGCTGTCCAATCCCCACGTATCGGTGCTGCGTCCCGAAGAGAATCCATGGCGGGATTACAAATCAACCAAAATGGCCAACACTACAGCGGTTTTGCTTTCCAGTTGGATGGAACTTGAAGGTCACAGCCTAGAACCTCGATGCTGAATTTGGACAGGCCCTGGCCGGATTGGTGACGGCGCAGACTCGCTCTGGAAGTAATCGCTGGCATGGCAACGCGTTCGAAATCCGCAACACCAATCGGGGATCGGCATCCGATCCGAACTTAACCGGCGCGACTTCGATTCCACCGTGTTGTGCCAGTGCCGACTCGATTGCGCCCCCGCCACCATCACAAGTCTCGCGAGCGGATTTTTCGATGCGTCAGTTTCAGTTCGCTTAGAAATTGCGGTTTGAGGCGCTTACGCTACAGCGTTCATGATTCTTCGGGAGGCGTTGGCAATTCCCATCCCCATGTGCAAGTTTCTGCATCGGGGATTTGCAAAATTGGAAGTTTCTCGCTACGCTGTCGGACACCCCGTCTTAAGCGGGTCATCAGGATTGAGTTGGGCCGCGGAGTTAGCCGAATGGTTGCCGGACCACCTAGATGGATTCTTCGTATCAACCCACGAAGATTGGCGCTTACCACGTTGTAAGTGTCATCGGGCGCAGTGGCGTCAGTACCGTGCTCAAAGCAACGGACCGGCGCGTCGGTCGTACGGTGGCGATCAAAGTGTTGACCGGCGCCGCGGACAATCCCGATCTGCTTCTCCTCAAATTCTATCGCCAAGCGAAAGACACGCCTAAGCTCCGGCACCCAAATATTGTCACAGTTTACGAACTCGGCTACGAGAACGGCTTACCGTATCTGGTGATGGAGTATCTGGAGGGCAAAAGCTTGGACGCGGTTATCGCCGCGCGGCGTCCCATGCCAATTGCCGAGAGGCTGAAGATCGTCGGCCAGATTTGCGCCGGCTTGAGCTACGCCCACCAGCAGGATCTTGTGCACCGCGACATTAAGCCGGGCAACGTGGTGGTCGGCGAGAATAATACGGCGAAAATCGTGGATTTTGGGATGGCCCGCCTCGGTGGCAACCAGGATTCTGATACCGGGCAAGTGGTGGGCAATTTGAACTACATGTCCCCGGAGCAGTTGAACGGGAGCGTTGACTTGGACCTTCGCACAGATGTTTATTCCACCGGAGTCGTACTGTTCCAGATGCTCACCGGAGTGCTGCCTTTTGAGGAAGCGACAGCGGCAGCGACTTTGAAAAAGATAGAACAAGGTTCCCCCCCGCCGTTGGGAAAGTATCTGAAGGGCTGCCCGGAGGAATTGGAGGCGATCATGCGCAAGGCTCTCGCGAAGAATCGCGAGGAGCGCTACGCCTCTGCCGAGGAATTTGGCGCAGATATAACCCGCATGCAGCAACATTACGAAAAGCAGATGCTTGTGGACTATCTGCAAAGCGCAAAAGAGTTGCTGGCGCGCAAGGATTTCGCCAATGCCAAGCAGCAGTTACTCCAATTGTTGCGAAGGGATCCGCAGAACGCGGAAGCCGATGATCTGCTTCGGCAGATTAAACAAGCCCAGGACCAGCAGCAACGTGCCCAGCAAGCGTTGCAATTGGAGGCAAAAGCGGAAGAGGCATTCCGCCGGAACGAACTCGCCGATGCGATACAGTTCGTCGAGCAGGGATTGCAGCTGGATGCGGGTAACCCGGTCTTGTTGCGCGCGCGCGATGCGATTCTTGCCGCTCAGGCAAGGATGGCCAAATACCGCGAAGCCTTAAAGCGTGCGGAGTCGGCGCTGCAATCGGGAGATCTGGAAACTGCGAGGCAGTCGGTTGATAGAGCGATTTCGATTCAGCCCGAAGATCCACAGGGCCGTAGGCTGGCGGGCCAGATCAGATCCTTGATCGAGCAGAAGCGCCAGCGCGAGCAGGAGGCCGCTCAGAGGAAAAAGAAACTTGCGTCCGATATTGAGGGTGTAGAAAAAGCGATGGCGGACGCCAGATTGCTGCTGTTACGCGGCAGGGTTGCGGAGGCCTTACAGCTACTGGAGGCAATAAAGCCCCAGGTATCGAAGACTCCCCCGCAATGGGTTGAGCAGGTTGACCTATTGAAAAAGGAGGCACGGGCCCGGCAAGACCAACAGCCCACCGAGACGCTCGTCCCCGCACCATTCGATCAAGGACAGACGAACTGGGACCGGAATGCTGACCTGGGATCCGATTTCGGCGCCACCTCGATGAACTCGCCCGACATTACCGACGCCCAGGCTCCGAGGTTCGATGAACGGGAAGGCGGAACCCCTCTCCGAGACGGGGGTCTCGGCCTGATACCGGGAGGTCTGGATGATGCGAGCCTACCCTCTGAGCGATCCTTCTTCGAGGAAGAGAATCCCCCAGTGCGGCCGGCGAGATCGGAACGCCGGACATGGGGGCGGTCGATACTCTGGCTGGGTGTTGCCGCAGTGGTGCTGGTCTCCGTAATCGTATGGCTGGCCCTTCGTCCTAAGGTTGAGCCTCCGCCGGCGCCGGTGTCCAAGCCCACTTATGCCGCGATTAACGCAGAGCCCTGGGCAACTCTCAGAGAGATCACGCCAGAGAACGGAGATGCCAAGAGTGCAATCGGATTGGCGACACCGCTTCGAATAAAACTGCCGCCCGGAGGGTACAAACTTACCTTGGAAGGACCAAATCACGAACTACAACAACGGGTGATTACCGTGCCATCGCAAGGAGGAACGAACTGTTTTGTCGTTTTCAGAAAGCCCGACGTGAATCGGCTCTTGGATCAATAACTAGGCGCATAGCTCAGTTGGTTAGAGCGCTGCCTTGATACGGTACAAGTGAGCGTGCGTGCCCTCTTCGGACCTACGATTGTTTCAATATGGCTGGAGAGAACACCAAGAATTCTCCAGCCCGTGATCCGCCGGTGATTTCGCATATCTAGCCGTGAGCCAAACGTTGCCGGAATCACCTTCCGCCATTAGAATTGAAACCACAACCGTTTGCCTGTAGGCCCGTAGCTCAGTCTGGTTAGAGCGCTTCCTTGACACGGAAGAGGTCGATGGTTCGAGTCCATTCGGGCCTACCACTCCTTAGCCCCACAAAGTTTCTACCTGTGGGCACCGCCGCTGCAAGTTTTAGCTGTCACGACAGGTAGAAAGTCAAACGGGCGAGGCTCCTTGCCGGTCGAGCTGGGGAGAATGTCCCAAGCCGTAAAGGTCACAATCAGACCTTGGTTTGGAAACACCAGTAGGTTCTGCCCGCCGAATCCGCGGCCCATCCAGACGTACTCTGTGGAATCCGGCAGTTTGGACAACCACCACTTGAAGCCATACTTAAACGGCGGCTCGTCGGTCTGAAAGTAGGGCGTCACAGACTCTTTCACCCATTTGCTGGAGACGATCCGCTTGCCGTCCCACATGCCCTCGTGCAGATACAAGTAACCGATCTTCGCCAGGTCGCTGCCGTTCAGGTACAAGCCGCCTTCGGTGTCCACGACTCCCAGATACGTGCGCTTCCATTCATGCCTGATCCCCAGCGGTGCGAACAGGTATTTCTGGCCGTAGTCGTCGATGTCCTGACCGGTTTCTTTCTGAAAGATATAGGCCAGCAGTTCCGTAGCGCCACTGCTGTAGTTCCAGACCCTTCCGGGTTCAGCGGCCATGGGCTTGTCAATCGTGTATTGCACCCAGTCGTCAGTGGCTTCCATCAAGCTGGAATCGCTCCGAGGGTCGTCGTACGGCACATCCTCCTCATGCCATTCCAAGCCCGCGGTCATGGTGAGCAGGTCCCGCAAGGTCATGCGGCGCTTGCGGTCGTCCACATTTTTCACTTTGGATGTGTCGAAGTATTTCAATACTGGTGTATCCAGGCCGGCTTTAAACTCGCCGCGCTGCATGGCCGCGCCGATAATGACCGAAGTGATTGTCTTGCTGACCGATTGCATCGTGTGCAGATCCGTGCCGTGATAATAGGGGTGCCACTCCGGATCGAAATAGTTGTACCGCCCCGTAAGGCGGGCGTTGAGCGGCCCTCGTTCCCCGGCTTCCTTGCCATAGATCTTTGCGTAGTCGTGCGGGTAGGTGCGTTCAAAAACCTTCTTGCCACAGTGGAAGACAGCAAAGCTGTCCATCATCTGCGAATACTTCCCCGAGGCCATATCCTTGTCCAGCCTGAGGAGAACCTGCTCATCCAGCCCAACACTGCCCGGGCTGGCGGTCGCCCAGCCTTTGGTTGGCCAGAGGGTTTCATCCGCGGGCGGCGTCACCGTCTCACCGCCGAAGAGCGGTGCCGTTGAGGCCAGAACGATGGTTCCCGCAAGGGCAATAAGCATGCTGCGTTTTTTCATGGTGGCTCCGTTTGAGCACCTTGGTGGAGCGTACAAAATTCTATCAAGCGCCCCCAAGCATCGATTCTTTGATTTGCAGCGCAGTGGTTCCCTTGCGTCAAAATCGCTCGTACCTGCGATTCCTACCTGGTGATCTCTACCTGCGAAACAGGCATAAATATTTGGGCGAAGACGTTCGATATGGCCTAAGTTGTTGTCTTTGCATCGGTGGCAGGTTGACACCGTAAAGGTCAGGAGTTCTCGTGCCTACCATTTCTCTCCACTCGTCCTTACTTGGTTCCGAGTTCTACGCTTACCTTATACGCCGCTCTTCCCCACTGGAACGGAGCTAACGTGATCACGCCCGACTCAAGCTTCCAGCCCTCTGTCGGATGGGAGTCGAGGCTAACGTTCTTGACTGTGCCGCTGATACCGTAGATGCGCAATTGCAGTTCATGAAACCATGGTTGATAAGGTCCAGTCGGGGCAGAAATCCTTACGTCAATGCGGTCAGCGGTTGCTGCGCAGGTGAAATCCATGCGCAAGCTTTCGCCCCTTTTATAGGCCATCGTATTCCCATCATCGCTGTAGAGACTGCCGTGGCACTGTGAGCCGGGATACACATTCAAGGTCAGCGGCCCCTGCGGTGTCTCGTCGACATCCTGCACTACCGGTTGCTGAGGAATAATGCTTCCGGCGCGCACATAGACGGGTAGTGTATCGAGGCCGGGAGTGACGTCGAGGTTGCCACCCGGCACTTTCGCACCCGTCCAAAAATCGTACCAGCCACCGGCGGGCAATGAGATCGAGTAGCTGCCCGTAAATTCCCAGACCTTGGGTGCGACCATAAGACTGTTGCCGAACATGAATTCCTCGTCACTCAATGCCAGAGTCGGCTGGTCGGGAAATTCGAGAAACATCGGCCGCATGAGTGGCACACCTGTGCGCGAAGTTTCTTCCATATTGGTATAGATGTATGGCAGCAGCCGGTAGCGTGTTTCGATGTAACGGCGGCGGATGGCTTCATGTTCGGGCCCATCTACCCACGGTTCGCGGAAGCGGGTTTTCTTGGCGGCATGATTGCGGTAAATCGGATTGAACGCGCCCAACTCCATCCAACGCGTGAGCAGTTCGGGTGTGGGGCTTCCATTGAATCCACCAATGTCGGCACCGACGAACGCGTAACCCGACAATCCCAGGTTCAGCAGTTGCGGAACGGAAATTCGCAGGTGGTTCCAGGTGGCGCTGTTATCGCCAGTCCAGGTGGCGGCGTAACGTTCAGCGCCTGCATAGGCCGCACGGGTGAGCACGAACGGGCGCAGATCAGGCTGAAGGCGAAGCAGTCCTTCATAAGTGGCGCGCGCGTTTTCCATCCCGAAGACGTTATGAATCTCGCGATGGTCGGTCTTGCGGCCCTCCACGCTGTGTACCACATCTAGCGGCATGGTCTTCGATGGAAAGCGAAAAACGGCGGGCTCATTCATATCATTCCAGAAGCCGCGAATCCCATCGTGGACGAAATCCGAATAAAGCGTTCCCCACCAGCGGCGGACCTGCTCCCGCATGAAGTCCGGAAAGACACTGTCTCCCGGCCACACTTTCCCAACGTAAACCGAGCCGTCAGGATTCTTCACGAAATCGCCTGACTTGATTCCTTCATCGTAGGGCTTATAGCCGGGTAGCTTGGCGATATGAAGATCGGTGATCGCTACGATTTTGAACCCCTCATCCCGCAGATCCTTTACCATTTGCTGAAAATGAGGGAAGCGCTCCGCATCCACCGTGAAGGGCCGGTTTTCCTTTTGATAATCGATATCGAGGTAAATCACATCGGCAGGGATTCTGCGCTTGCGGAATTCAGCGGCGATTTCGCGCACCTGCGACTCGGGATAATAGCTGTACCGGCATTGCTGGTAGCCCAACGCGAACAGCGGCGGAAGCGGCATGCGGCCGACCAACTGAGTGAACTGCTCGACCACGCGCTTGGGATCGGGCCCATAAAAAAAGTAGTAGTCAAGATTGCCGCCCTCGGCCCCGAACGAATAAGAATCATGGCGCTCTTTCCCAAAATCAAAGCTGCTGCGATAAGTGTTGTCGAGAAAAATGCCGTAGGAAAGGCCATTGCGAAGAGCAAATATGAAGGGGATATCTTTATAAAGAGGATCAGTCGATTCCTGCCATCCAAAACTGTCCGTGTTCCACATGCTGAATGCCAGATTGCGGTGGTCCATGGGGCCGGCTTTGTCGCCCAGGCCGAAATAATGTTCGTCCTCCGGCATCGCTTTCCAGACCTTGAACGTGGATCCATTGAACGCCGGGGGCGAGGCGGGCTGGTCCTCTGAGATCACGTCGCCTGTGGCACTTAAGAACGCGACGCGTAAGGGCGATTTGTAAATGCGCACAATCAGAGATCCCGTATTCAGGGCTAGATCGTTCGCCGAATCCCTGACTTCCAGCTTCGGTGTTTCGCCTTGGAAGGCGTCCGGCAAAACGGCAAATGATGTCCGGTCGGACCGCTCATCCCGAAGCGTGTAACTTACACGCACTACGGTCGGGGAGAGGGCAGTAATACGAACGCTCCCGCGCTGCGCCTTTACCTCAACTCCGCTCGTGTGTTGCTCGTAGGAGGAGACATCTCCAATGCTTTGCCATCCGGTTTGCGCCAACGCCGGCGTGATCGTGAAAGCCGCCGCCAGAGACAGCCTTAGCAAAATGCGCATTCCACCTCCATTCAACGGTAACCGGGAATCCGATCGAGGATTCAGTTGGTCAGTGCTGAAGCTTGAAGTCGGCGGTGCAATTATTTTTTTGCGCCGCTTGCGGCGGGCGAATCCAGCTTGCTCTCCATCGCGCGATCAAACTTGGCCAGTTCGGGCTTGCTAATTCTCACGTCCTTCGTGGCTACATCGTTCTGATAAATGCGCTCGCCCACTCGCAAGCGTGACGCCGAGTAAAATTCAATCTCCATTTTGTAACCCTCAGGAGCCTTTTCCTCGCGATACCAAATGACACGCTCACTATTCTGGGTTTCTTCGCGGTGATAGGTGAGCTTTAGCTTTGGATTATCTTTGAGCTGAGACCCTGTCGTCGATGGATAAGCGCGCCCGGCCAGGTCAGTCCCGCTAACGCCACCACTGGCGTATTGGTCTTCGAACGCAGTGGGCAGGCCCAGGTCGGCGGCGCGCTTCGCGGGATGGAAATCGAGCGCAAGCTCGGACACATATTGCTTCTTACGGAATCGCACGCTGAGCAAATCCCCACCCGGCAATTTCCATCCCGAAACGATGTCTCCCTGTTGCTCCTGGCCGATGTCGGGAGGTCGTTTCATGGCGTCGAGCACCTGCACCGGCGTCATGCCCAGGTCGAGCCCGCAAATACTTGAGGCATCCAGGTCGCGTTTGGTATCGCATGGTGTTTGGGCAGTAGTCTCGCGGCAGAACAATGAGACAACCAGACAAACGAAGCACGAGAACGGAAAAGTTGACCTTGGGCAACTCACATGGCGAGCCATGAGGACTTCCTTCGCGCGCTTAGCCTAACATGCCAGCATTTGTTGTTTACCAGAAAAGTAAGAGAAAAATTATCGGAAGCCGGCCACCAGGGTGAAAGTTGGAACAGAGGAACGTCTCGAAAGTCTGGAAACGAAAATGCGCCGAGGAAAGATCAGCTGCGCTTACGTACTGCCGCCAATTCCAAACCCACCGGAACACCCTGCGCGATCCTGATGCGGACCACAGCCTCAAACGGTTTCAAATCCCCGGGCGAGGAGGCTGAAAGCTGAGAGAGCAGCGCCTCTAATGAACTTCGGCGGCTGACGAATTCCACTGCCGCTTGGGTTCCGAATGTCGTAGTTCCCGCCAGGACCAATAGAGAACGAGCTGGGTTCAGGCCCGGCATCAAAGCCACGATGGCGTAGTCTTCGACCAAAGGAGTTCCAGAAGGACTGGCCACGAAGGCTTTGGGCTCATTCGGATGTGGGTGCACATTGACGATAGCCAGATCGCCTTTCCGCGCTCCTTCCGTCAGCCTTTGAAAGACGAACTCGCGCGTGCTGGGCAGATCCGATAACCTCAGGTTCTCGGAAGGAGAACCGACAAAAATCAGATTATTGTTGTTGGCATCATCCAGAGAGAAAAGACTGCCGCGCTTGACCCGAATCCGCTGCCGTAAGTCGTTGAAAACCTGATCCAGTTCGTGTATCGCGAGGACCTCTCCGACACCTGTGTAATGGTCCCAAACCTGATTCTTAGCGTCGCGTCTGGGGTCAAAATAGCGCATCCCGGTTTCTGGACGTCCCACAAACGCGCCATTGCTGAAGATAACCCAGGGTGCTTCCGGCCCCTGCAGGAATGGGTACCAGAACACGCGAAATGCGTTGGCCGCAGGTTCTGATGGCGGGGCCAGCGATGCCTGTACTGTTCTGCGTCCGCGCAAAAGCTCCGCCGTCGCGATCCAGGAGATGGCCGCCAAAATAGAAAGCAGGACGACGGCTGCCAGCCACTTGCGCGAGCTGCTTTGGGTTCGAACGTCCGTTTCTTCCGGCTCAATTACCCCGTCGCGGACTGGCCGGCCGTTCGTCCGATAACGAAAATGCAGGGAATAAGAGCCCTTGGGCACCTCGACAATGATTGGGTCATTGGCTCCCTCTAAAGCATAGTAGTCAGCCAGCTTTGCGCGAAGCCGCGCCGCTTGCACTCGAATTGCGGAGTCGGACTGGGGATCAAAATCGGCCGGGCGTCCGTAAACCTCGGTGGCAATCTGGTATTCCTTGATGTGGACGCCGGGATTATCGATTTCCTTCTGAGCCAAATAACGGAGAAGCCTGCACAGGGAATCGGAGCCGTGAAGCGCTTCGCTCGCGCACAGGCGATCAAGCTGGCTCAACAAGTGGTCCCGCTCAGACATGGAAGGGGTCCCTGTAACAATGTGTAACAAAAGGTAACATGCCTTTGGAAGTCATTGTCAAGCAGGATATTGTGCTTGTATCAGTATCAGCACAGAATGAAACTTCCTTACTTGGTCAGTGAAGATCAAAATCACCGACTGTTAAAAACCCTAAACACACGGAGATGTGTGTGCCATGGGTGGTTTTCTGTGCCGGAGGGGATGCCTGAGCCAAGGCATTCAGCTTGCCTAAAAATCTCTGTGGGGAGATTTCGCAATGAAACGTTGTTTCTGTGCTTGTGGTGTCTTCGCGTCGCTTTTCCTCCTTTTTCTTACCCTCGCAACAGCCCAGAATGATCGAGGTTCAATCACCGGGAAAGTGACTGATTCTACAGGCGCGATCGTCGCTGGCGCTTCTGTGAAGGTAACCAACACCGGAACCGGCAGCACGTTTGAGGCTACAACCGGTGCTGATGGGCTCTACGCAACGCCGGAAATCCTCCAAGTGGGCACGTATCGCGTGGAAGCTTCCCACTCGGGCTTTAAGACCGCAGTGAGCGAAGACTTGGATCTGCGCATCGGCGACGTCCGCGAAGTCAACCTCACTCTGCAAGTTGGACAAGCTCAGGAAAGGGTTACGGTGACCGCCGGTACACCGATCATCGAAACCGAAACGAGTTCAAACGGGGATGTGATCGAGGGCCGCCAAGTAACCGAACTTCCCCTACGGGACCGCAACTTTACCAGTCTTGCGCTATTGACGCCGGGTGTCGACCGCGCCTTCGGAGCGGTGGTCACAGACTCCTTCGTGTTCAACCAAGGCGACCCTAATGCCGGCGGCAACGGGATCAGCGATTCACGCGGTGATACTCCGGCCTCGCGATTTTCCCGCTCTGGCGGCTCGGCCATCACCGCTAACGGCTTGCGGACTGGCAACAATAATTTCACTCTGGATGGTGTCGACGATAACGAACCGATCTTCGGCGAGATCGGCGTATTCCCGAATCCCGATGCCATTCAGGAATTTCAAGTCCAAACCAGTTTGGCGAAGGCTGAGTCGGGACGTGGCGGCGCCCAAGTCAATACTTCTCTTAAGTCCGGGAGTAACGACTTTCACGGCCTCGCCTCGTACTATGGCCAGAATGCGTACTTGAATGCAACGGCGGCGTTAATTCTGCGTGATCGGGTCACTCAAGGGCTGACGGCGACGGAACTCCCCAAGACCCAAACACATGTGAACGAGTTCGGCGGCATGATCGGCGGGCCAATCATCAAGAACCGAACCTTCTTCTTTGGTGATTATCTGGGTCAACGCAACAGCATCCCAAACGCGTTCCGCGACGCCGTGCCGACTGCGGGCGCGCGCAACGGAGACTTTTCGGCATTTACACAGCAACTGGTGGATCCCGGAACAGGAGGCGCTGCCGGTCTTCCCGCAGGTACCCCGCTCCTTGGCAATGTGATTCCAAATCTGGCCAGCCGAGCGGACTTCAGTCCGATCGCACAGAAGATATACAACCTCTTTCCGCTCCCTAACTGCACCACTGCGCAATGTATGGTCAACCCCAGCAGCGCTAACAATCCGAACTACTTCGGGACGCGCAAGTACACCGAGAAGATAGATTCGTTCGACATCAAGATTGACCACCGCTTCAGCAATAGCAATAACGCTAATTTTCGCTTCACTCGCGATAACCAAAACAACACCCGCAGCAATTTCTTCCCTGGGCAACTACCGACGGCCGGTTTCGGCGCCGGAGTTGAGCTGGGCAATACACGCCAGGTTGTGGCTACCGATACTCACATCTTCTCGCCCACCATCCTGAATGAGGTCAAATTCGGCTACACCAGCGTGGATTTAGGGATTGACAACTGTGGTGTGCAAGGAGCTTGTGGAGTCAGCCCCACCTGGTGCAACGATTTTGGAATTCCTAACTGCAACAAAGGCACCGCGGCAACCACCGGTGGATTGTTACTTGGAATCGGCGGAGGCAGCCAGCCCGGTGACATCGAGTTCCTTGGCGACGGCGGCATTTTCCAACAGACTTCGCATAGCTTCTATGTTGCCGATTCGGTCACGATTATCAAGGGCAAGCACACTTGGAAAGCGGGACTCGAAGTTCGCCCTCATCACATCGACCAGCTCGACTCAGGGGGATTCGGCGACCTGAAGGGCGCAATGGCATGGTCCAATGGCGGCACCAGTTGCAGTGGCACCCCCCCGGTTTGCACAGTAGGCGCTGGCCACACAGGCGTCAATCAGGCCGACGCTCTACTGAGCGTAAGTGCCGATTTCTCCAACTCAGGCACCGTGGCCGGCGGCGACAAAGCATTTCAGCTTCACAACATTGAGTATGCGTTCTACGTGCAGGATGACTGGAAAGCTACACCCAATCTCACCTTGAACCTCGGAGTCCGCTGGGACATTCTGCCGCTGTATCACGAAGTGGATCACCGCATTGGCAATTTCGATCCCACCACCCTGACGCTGAATCGCGCATCCGGGTCACAACCATTGGTTGACACTCGCTTTGATAACGTCGGCCCGCGCGTCGGGTTCGCCTATTCCTTCGGGCCGCAGCGGAATATGGTGATGCGCGGTGGCATCGGAGTCTTTTACGCGCTGGAAGGCTTCGGTGGCGACTATCCGCTGGTCCTTAATCCCCCAAACGTGAACCAGGTCTTCGATGGCGGACCAACTCCGCCCATCAACCTTCAGACCGGACCGCCGGTCGCCACGGTAACCGATCCGCCGGTGCTCACGACTGGCACAACATTAATCAACATTCCGAAGGGCAATTTCAAGAATGAGACCATCTACGAAGCCAATCTCAGTTTTGAATACCAGTTCGCAAAGGACTACGTGCTCGATGTCGGCTATGCCGGAAATCGAAGCCGGTATCTGCTGGCCGAGCGCCAGCTCGGAACTAATGGGAACGGGCTGGGTGCGGTGTCGGTGAACAACACTACGTTCAACTGCGGGACGCCTCCCTGCTTCTTCAGCGACGTGCGCGCTTTTGAGGGCCGGGCCAACGAGGATTATGACTCTTTGCAGGCCAAACTTGAAAAACGCTTCTCCGCCGGCCTGGTAGGAACGGCGGCATACACCTGGAGCCACAACATTGATAACAGCACAGGGTTGTTCGGCAACCCGGGTGACCAACGGGGAAATCAGGGTGGTCCGATTGACCCGTTGAATTTCAATATTGACCGCGCCAGCTCGGCGCTTGACCACCGGCACGTTTTTTCGGGCAGCATCCTGTACGATCTGCCCTTTGGAAAAGGCAAGCGATATGCGACCGCCGGTGGTGTTTCCGACAAGGTATTCGGCGGCTGGCAGTTGAACGTGATTCTCAACGGTTCAACCGGGCAGCACTTCTCCGTAATAGGCAACGGTACCGGTAGCGGAGGCACGACCATTGCCAATATTGTCGGCGATCCTTACGCGAACCGGCCTCCGGGAGCTATCCTGAACGTCAACGCGTTTCAAGACCCAACATGCGCGTCATTCTCGCCAACAACCGGGAACTGCACGGATGGGACACACCCCGGGACCACTTGCATCACCAACTTCGCGGGCAATCCGGTTTGCTGGGGAAACTCCGGCCGGAACCACTTCACTGGGCCAGGATACTTCCGCACCGACATGTCGCTCTTTAAGAATACCAAGCTCACTGAGCGTGTAAACATGCAGATCGGATTTGAGGCGTACAACCTTTTGAACCAGGACAATGCGCTCGTGCCCAATACTAATATCGACAATGACCCGCAGTTCGGAACCTTTGTCAATACCATTCTGCCGCCTCGTATCGTGCAATACCGGTTCAAACTCATTTTCTAGCCGTTGTCTTACTCCGCTCGACCCAGGGTCTGACAGGGCCCTGGTTCGAGTTTTTTTGTGAAGCGGGCGTTCGGCGGAAAGGTTGGATTAGAATAGCGCTGCAATGCAGTATTCGTTCCTCAGGTCATCTTTGCCGGGAATTGCCTTCACAGTCTTGTTCTTCATGTGTTCGGCGGTTGTGGCCCAGGAAACACCACAGGCGTCCCATCGTGAACGGTTCGCTCCCCGGGAGCAGACTCTAGAGAAAGCCGAGCAGGACCTCGACGCCAAGCTGGCCAATCATCCGGATGATGGCCATCTGCTGAGCGATCGCGGTCTACTGCGCTTAGAAACAAAACGGACCGAAGAGGCTCTTGCTGATCTGCGAAAAGCTTGCCAGCTTCTGCTTGCCGACGCCCAGATGCACGTCAATCTTGCTTACGGACTTCTGGTGTCGGGTCATAGTTCCGAAGCCGTAGACGAAGCCGGAAAAGCGCTTTCCCTTGACCCCAATCACGCAGCTGCCCACGCGCTCCTGGGACGCACTTTGATTGGCTCCGATGACACTATCAAAAACGGCATCGAGCATCTGCAACGCGCGCTCGATATTTTTCCCGACCAGCCCAACCTGCGCTTCGACCTGGTCAACGCGCTGCGAAAAACCCGGGATTATGCCGCTGCGGGAATTCAGCTCCGAATTCTGCGCGACTCACTGCCTCCCGGCAATGCCCGGCTGGAATACACCCAAGGATTGATGTTTGCCGATCTGGGGCGTCCAGAAGCTGCCGCGGCGAGCTTTCGCCGCGCGGTGGCGCGGGACCCGGATTTTACCAGGGCGTTTTCGCCAGATCCAATTGCCCGCAGAGCATTTTCGCCAGATCCCACGTTACTTCCGATGTGGCAAGACTTGGGAGCGGCGCTCGTGCGTTTGGGCCATTGGGGTGAAGCCTCGAGCGTGCTCGGCGGCGTGGCTAAGGCACGGCCAGATTTGTTCCAGGTCGCATACTTGAATGCGCTGGCCTTGCAGAATTCGGGCAATACGAAAGCGGCCGAGGATGAGGCCCGCCGCGCGGCCGCGCTCAACCAGAAATCTGCCGACGCGCACACGCTGCTGGGAATCACCCTCTCCTCGCAGTCCCGTTTTCAAGAAGCCATTGCGGAACTTGAACGCGCCGTCGCGCTCGATCCTGGTTCTTTTGACGCTCAACTTTATCTCGGACGTGCCCGCTATGGATTGAGCGATGCGACCGGAGCAGCCCAGGCTTTGCAGCAGGCAGTCAAGATTCGCCCCGCTGACTCGGAAGCACGTTTCCTCCTGGGCACCGTACTGGAAATCGCCGGAGATAAAGATGGCGCGATTGCTCAGTACCGCGAGTTGCAATCCCTCAGCCCGCAAGATCCGCGTGGCTATTTAGGCATGGGAAGCCTTCTTTCCAAGTACGGCCAGAATGAAGTGGCAATCGAGCAGTTGCAGCGTGCGCGTTCTCTCGATCCGCAAAATTTTGAAACCAACATGGCGCTGGGCCGGCTTCTAGCCAAAACGGGCAAGTTTGAAGAAAGCATTCCGTGGCTTGAGCAGGCTTCCCACGAGCGCCCTGACAGTCCTGAAGTGCACTATCAGCTTGCCCTCAGTCTGCAACGCGCCGGCCGGGCTGAACAAGCTTCGCGTGAATTCGCCGAAGTCGAGCGCTTGAACCGCCAGCGTCGATCGGAGAAGGAGAATCCGTAGCCATGAACGCTCACAGATTCTCCCTCCGCTCGCTCCTCATGTTTATGTTGTGCGCTGTGGCGTGCGGCACCAGGTCGTGGTCGCAAGCCAGTAGTCCCCCAACCCAGTCAAAGCCGGAAGGTCAGATGGGCGGAGTTTCGACGGGAGGTGCCTACGCGCCGGTCAAGGACGCGAAGAACCGTCCCATCACTGCCGGAGGCTTTGTGGACGGCGCTCCGGTAATTTTTGAGGACGCCACAACAAAATCTGGGCTCGCCAATTTTCAACACGTCTCCGGCACGCCCGAGAAAAAATACATTTTGGAAGCGCCGGGGTCTGGCATCGCCATTCTCGATTATGACAACGATGGCTGGCCCGATATTTATCTGGTCAATGGTTCCACCTATGACGCGTTGGGCGGGAAGCAAAAGTCTCCACGCGCGGCGCTCTATCACAACAATCACGATGGCACCTTCACCGATGTGACCGAGCATGCCGGCGTCGCCAATGAGCGCTGGGGATTCGGAGTTGCCGTCGGTGATTTTGACAACGATGGCTGGCCAGATATTTACGTTACCAACTACGGCAAGAACCGCCTCTACCATAACAATCACGACGGCACATTTACCGACATCGCGGAGAAGGCCGGCGTCGCGCTAGGCGGTTGGTCCACCGGCGCGAGCTTTGGCGACTACGATGGCGATGGCCGTCTCGATTTATATGTCGCCGGATATGTGAAATTCGATGTGAACAATCCGCCAATACCGGGGACCGCGGCCACGCAATACAGTTTTTGCCAGTACCGGGGAGCGCCGGTCATGTGCGGACCGCGCGGACTGCCCGGTGAGCGCAACCATTTATTCCACAACAACGGCGACGGCACATTCACGGACGTGAGCGAAAAGGCGGGCGTGGCGAACGAGAAGGGCTATTACAGTTTCGGAACGGCATTCGCCGACGTTAACGACGATGGCCGGCTCGACTTGATCGTGGCCACTGATTCTGTCCCACACTATCTGTTTCTCAACAAGGGCGACGGCACTTTTGAAGATTACAGTTATGCTTCCGGATTCGCGCTGAATGAGAACGGACGCGAGCAGGCTTCCATGGGACTGGCGGTTGGCGACTACTCAAACGATGGCCGGCTCTCCCTCTATGTCACCAACTTTTCCGACGATTATTACACCCTCTATAAGAATGAAGGCAAGGCGAATTTCTCTGATGTGACCTTTCAATCTGGCATTGCCGAGGTGACCATTCCGTTCCTCGGATGGGGCACCGGCTTTCTAGATTACGACAACGACGGCTGGAAAGACCTTTTCGCAGCCAACGGACACGTGTATCCGGGAGTCGACCAGTACGATTGGGGAATGACTTACCGGCAGAGGCCGCTCCTGTTCCACAACTTGAGCGGAAAGCGTTTCGAATCCGTTCCTGCCGCTACTAACAGCGGACTGGCGGTAATCACATCCGGCCGCGGAGCCGCCTTCGGCGATTTGTTCAATGACGGCAAGGTGGACGTCATTATTAATAGCCTCGACGGACCGCCAATCTTGCTGCGTAACGTTGTTGAAAACGGCAACCACTGGATCGACCTGAAGTTGGTCGGCGGGGCAGGGAGTCCACGCGACGCAATTGGCGCCAAAGTATTCGTGACCGCTGGCGGCGTCACACAGCGCAATGATGTGCTCAGCGGAGGCAGCTACTGCTCCAGCAATGACCTGCGGCTTCATTTCGGCTTGGGCAAAGCTCCGCGCGTGGACAAGTTGGAGATTCGTTGGCCGAGCGGCAAGACACAGACCGTCGAGATCGCTGCGCTGGATCGGATTTATACGATTGAAGAAGGAAAAGGTGTGGTCCGAAATCAGATCGAAGACCAGAT
>Ga0185299_10001853_pt1 | contig 36510 bp, 44 predicted proteins | sample PaiPotPPA55metaG_FD_128002 | JGI IMG/M metagenome (GOLD analysis project Ga0185299, IMG submission 128002) | Iron sulfur acid spring bacterial and archeal communities from Banff, Canada, to study Microbial Dark Matter (Phase II) - Paint Pots PPA... ...
CGCGCTTCATCTCGCACAACTGGGCGAGAAGCATGAAGATGCAAAGGTATTAAAGGGCTTCGGCGGTGCAGGCGTGCTGGAAGTCATTGAGAACCTTCAGGGCGACACGTATCGTGCGGTGTATACCGTGAAGTTTGCGGCCGCCGTCTATGTTCTGCATTGCTTCCAAAAGAAGTCCAAAAGTGGAATTGCGACACCAAAGCCCGATCTGGACATGATCCAGCGACGCTTAAAGTTGGCCCAACGAGATGCCGGAGAATGACGATGACTAGCGAACAAATCGAACGTGGCTCGGGGAATGTCTACGCTGATCTTGGCATACCCAATGCTGACGAAATGCGCGTCAAAGCGGATCTTGTGATGCGGATTGCCCATCTTCTGAAAGACAAGGGGCTAACACAAACCGCTGCGGCGAGTCTTCTTGGACTCTCGCAACCTAAACTTTCCGGTTTGCTACGTGGTCAGTTTCGGGGTGTTTCCGAAAGCAAACTGATCGAATGCCTCACGCGACTCGGGCAAGACGTGGAAATTGTCGTGCGCGCGGCGCCAAAATCTCGCGGGGAAGGGCGCGTTCTGGTTACCGCAGAATAGGGACATCTGACGTCGACACATCGTCGTGGCATCGCATGTCGAATGGAAGCGAGACCACTTTCCTCGCCAATATATCTCGACCCACCGGTAGCAACTGCAGCGCATCGGCGACGGGAGCAGAGCATTGCGCTTCATTCTAAAGTTTGCGAATTTATCCGCCGGAATGACAGGTAGGCCCTTCTGGGTGGCGCTCGCCGCGTACATGACGACGCAACAAATCGAGCAGTGCGACGGGGTTCTTGGACAGTTACTCAACGCCCGTCGTATTGCAACCGGAAGAATAATGCGGCGCAGAATGAGCAGAGAGGACATGCGGCATGCATACGCTGCCTCGAGTTCTCCGCGTCGAACTGAGAGCAGTCCGCCTCGGATGATTTCGCTCGCATAAGCCGAAGTATTGATCGTCAGGGCCGCTAGCGCACACCAGCAGTGCTCCCGTAGGAAGGGCTAAAGGAAGCTCGATCGAATTATCAGGAACCGGCGTACGCCGTGATAGATCAGGAATAACAGAACCAGCGACGGCACACTGCGGATCGTCTGGACGTAGAACCAAGCGAACATTCGCGCTGGGCCTATGGAAGCTGTGTCCGTGGCGTGCTGCGCCGGTCGCTTACATTCGGGCACCCGTATCATGGGCTGACGCTCGGTACGATTACGGGGTGGCTTATCGCGGAACTGGCGACCGGCCAAAAAAACCGTGGTTTCGCAACTTTTTAGGGCCGACCGATTCTAAACTCAACGCTTTCCCCCTCACACTTCCTTCAGCAGAGGGCCTCACCGCGGGCCGTCAATGACCGAGCGCGCCTCCATGACCTTCCATGCACCGTATATGAAGTAATCGAAGTCCAACGTCGACATCTCGTTCTGAATGGCGTTGTTGAATAAAGAAAATTTTGAGCAAAGCGCTCCGATGTTCGCTACTTTTCAGACTTTCACGGACACCGGCATACCGAGATTGGTCATTCGGTTCAGTGCAGACACACTGATCCATGCCTCGGTTTTCTGCTGCGGCAACGCTCGCGCCTTCATGGTGTTGCCGAAAATGCGCTTGTAGCGCTGCATCGCAAGCTCGGCATAGTTGCGCAGGTTGTAGCCGGTGATGCGCTGCCAGGCGAGGCGCCCTTGTTTGGCGATGACTTCAATATGGTGGTCTCGCTGCGTGTCGCCAGTGGCTGAGAGTACGGCCGTTTTGTGCGGGGGAATGACCACTTGAGCGTTGGGCTGATGAGTCAGGAGAGCTTGCGAAACCGGCTCACCATCGTATGCGCCGTCACCCCCCGATGAAGGCCTTAAAGGGGGTGACGATTTGGGCGAGCAGATCCGGTACCGCGCTCGGATCACCGACTTCTGGCGTGGTGAGTTCGCAGGCAACAATTTGATGATGTTCGTCGATCGCAAGATGGAGTTTGCGCCAGGTCCGGCGCGCCGCAACGTCGTGTTTCTCCTGATGCCATTCGTCCTTGCCGTAGACCTTCAGTCCGGTGGCGTCAACGATCACGAGGTTACCCGGTTCTATCGCCTGGCTTAGGACGTGCCGGGGTAGTGAAATGCTGCGCTTGGAAATGCTGCTGTAGTCAGGAATGCTGATGGTGCTCTTCATGAGGCGGGTGAGCGAATTCATGAAACCTTCAGTCTGACGTAGCGGCAGATGAAAGACCTGGCGGATGAACAAAGCGGTTTCTATCGCGAGATCAGAATATTCCTGCGGCCTGCCACGGGCACCAGTCTTCGCCCTCAGGATTACCCACATCTCCGCGAGGATAGCGCTTGTAAACCGCGCGAGGCGATGTTAACTTGCGTGCACTGCTCCCTATCAACTGCACGCAATTGCCTCCGACTGACGACCGGGATGACTGGGCCGACGCCGAATTTGGTGTGGCGAATCTGGGCGACGCCCGCTTGACGAGTCGGCTCGTGGCGTTGGCGCGACGGCTTGCCAGCACACCCGACTGTTCGTTTCCGCGCTCGCTGGATGCCGCCGAGCTCAAAGCGGCCTATCGCTTCTTCGATAACGAGCAGGTCGACACCGACGGCGTTCTTGCGCCTCATATAGACCAGACGCTGCGTCGCATGATCCAGGTGCCGGTCGTGCTCGCGGTGCAGGACACCACTGAATTCAACCTGACGCATCTCGAAGCCACCAAAGGGCTGGGCTACGGCACCGGCAACGCGTCGCGCGGCTTCATGCTGCACAGCTTGCTGGCCGTGACACCGGAAGGCCTGCCGCTCGGCGTGCTGGGCATGAAGACGTGGGTTCGAGCCGATGCGCAACTGGGCAAAAAGGACAGGTGCAGGAAGCAAGCGTACGAAGACAAGGAGAGCGTCAAGTGGCGCGAAGGCATTGAGCATCTGACGGCGCTCAAGGCGCGATGCCCCGGTACCCGCCTGGTGGGCGTGGGCGACCGGGAGAGCGACGTCTACGAAGTGTTCGTGGCCGAGCGGCCTGTCGGTGTGGACTGGCTTATTCGCGCGGCGTGGGACCGCAGGACCGAACATCCCGAGCGCCATCTCTGGGACACCGTGACGGCGAGCGCGCCGCTGGGTGAAATCGGGTTGCAGGTGCCGGCACGACGCAACGTGGCCAGGCGCACCGCGCGTTTGACGCTGCGTTGCACGCCAGTGAGCCTGCGTGCGCCACCGCGGCCTTCGACCAAAGGCACCGGACGTGCCAGGCTCGCCCCGGTCGACGTGTTTGCCATCCACGCACTTGAAACCGGCTCGCCGGCGGGCATTGAGCCGCTCGAATGGATGTTGCTCAGCTCGGTCCCCACGCTCACGCTGAATGACGCACTCGAACGGCTTGAATGGTATGCGCGTCGCTGGACGATTGAATCGTGGCATCGTGTGCTCAAAAGCGGGTGTCGCATCGAGGCGCGCCAGTTTGGCAATCTTGATCGATTCGTGCGCGCGACCGCGCTATTTGCCGTGATCAGTTGGCGGATCATGTACGCCACATTGCTGGGCCGCGCCGAACCGGATCTGTCGTGCGAAGTGCTGCTTCAGCCCGACGAGTGGCGCGCGCTTTACAGCCGTGCCAACCGCACCTCAAAACCACCGCCTGCAACGCCCTCGCTGGGCGAAGTCGTGCTGTGGATTGCCAAACTCGGCGGCTATCTGAACCGCAAGCACGATCACCCGCCTGGGCCGACCGTCATGTGGCGAGGATTTCTTGTGCTCCACGAAATCACCGAGATGTATCGAATTTTTAGCCAGGATGGGTGAGTCACCAACGAGATGTGGGTAATCCTGCGATCAACGCGTTGGCCTCCGCAAGAAACGCTTCCTCAAAGATTTCTACGATCTGCGTGAATGCAGCACGGCTAGCCGTGAGCATGAACGCGAGTTGCTGATCGGCAGCTGATTCTCCGAATAGCACGCGCTGTACAAGCGCGACGCCCCCATATCTATGGCCCTCTCCGGTCAAACCACTGCGCGACCGCCGGTAATTCCCCGGAAATCGCCGTGTCTTTTCACTTTTACTTGCGACTTGCAGCCCCGTTCATTTTTCTCCATAACGTCGTCTTACTCATTCCGAGTGCATTGCAGACTGCATTGCCGTCGCCGTTACAGGAAGCGAGTGCCGCGCGGATCTCGTCGGCCTCGATATGGCGGCTGCACTCGCGCAGCGTCAGCGCTTCGTCTCGCGCGCCTGAACGCGCCTCGAAGAGTTCTGGTGCAATCGAGTGCAAATCCTCGCTGGTGAGCGCGCTTGCGCCGGCGCCATCCGCAGCGCCCAGTTCGACGGCAATCCGTTCGATCACATTTTGCATTTCGCGAACGAAGGGCTTTGTGCATGCATACCATTCCCTTGACCCTTTATCAAAGGGCGTATGTGGCCTAAAACTTCGCGTTCTTCTGCGCGATCTCAGTCTTTTTCTGTCTCGGGTGACGGTCCAGTCGGGCTAGGTGTACCTGATCCGACTAACCACTGCGTCAGCGAACTCGCTCGTTGACGCAGTGCCTTTCAGATCGCGCGTGCAAATATGGTCCGTTTGGAGTGTTTCGTTGATCGCGGTTCGCAAGCGCTCGGCGAGATCACCTTTGCCAACGTGGTCAAGCATCAACCCCGATGCAAGTAGTAGCGAGATTGGATTGGCAACACCCTTGCCTGCGATGTCTGGCGCAGACCCATGCACAGCTTCAAATATCGCTGTGTCATCGCCGTAGTTGGCGCCAGGAGCCATGCCAAGTCCGCCGACAAGACCTGCTAACTGGTCCGACAGGATGTCCCCGAACAGATTGGTGCTCACGAGCATATCGAACTGCCACGGGTTCAACACCAGTTGCATGGCACAGGCGTCGACGATTATGTCATTCATTTCCACCCGATCTACATATTCCCGGGCGACGTCTCTGGCGGCCTCCAGGAACAATCCGGTAAGTGCCTTCAGGATGTTGGCCTTATGCACCACAGTGATCTTCTTTCGTCCGTGCTTCAACGCGTATTCGAACGCAAATCTGACGATCCGCTCGCACGCGTCGCGTGTATTAACCCCTGTCGCGACCGCGACTGCTTTTGGATCGTCACCGACAGGAATATAGTATTCATGTGCAACATAGAAGCCGCCCAGATTTTCTCGCACGAGCACGAGGTCGATCTTGTCATAGCGTCCGGGGACGATGGTGCACACGGGCCTGACGTTGGCAAAAAGCTGAAACTCTTCGCGAAGTCGAACGTTGGAAGACCGGAACCCCTCGCCGATGGGCGTCGTCAACGGGCCTTTGAGGGCAAGCTTGTGCTTACGAACACTCTTGAGTGTCGCATCGGGTAGCGGGTCCCCACTGTGCGTTACTCCGGCGAGTCCAGCATGTTGTACGTCCCAAACGAATGGCGATCCTAAGGCATCAAGAATCTTAACCGTAGCGGCAACTACTTCCGGCCCTATTCCGTCACCGGGGATCAGCGTTGCGGGAATTTGATGTTTCGTCATGCTTTCCATATGTCGTCCAAGTTTGAATGAGGCTGACCGCAGGGGTCGACCGCTTATTGCGGAAGCTACGGGTACCGCAATTGGTCGTAGCCGTGGCCAAAACCGACATGCCATTATCACGGCATACGGAGCTCAGGCGTGCTTGCCGTAATGTCATGATTTGAGAACGTGAATAACAATGTGCCTTACATCCTAAAAGACTCGGCGCCCGCAACGGTACAAAAGAGCACGCGGCATCGCAAGGATGCCCGTCGGCCCGGGTTGATGGCAGGCGCGGCCCGAGCTTTTCGAATTGACAGAAAACGGCTCGCCTGTCTTCCATCAGGTACCGCGTTGGGGTAATACGTTCACCGCATGGTTTGCGAAACGAACGAATCCCGAAATTGACTGGGTTCGACGTGACCGGACCGTCAATAAGTCGTGCCGGCTGCGCCCCGGTCCCGCTGCAATACGCTACTGCGGCAGCTCCGTGCAGCAAGAACCAGAACTGAGAGCCATCGCTCAGGTTCATTGACGCGGTCTCGCGAGGCTGGAGTTTCATATTTACCCTTTAAGCGGTGTACCGGGTAAGCGGTCGCCCGTCACGCTGCCTCCGTATCTGGCTGCCGCATGCACGTTCTACTGCTCGTACGCACCCACATGGCTGACTGTACACATGAGAACGGCTTGCGCGGCCACCTCGCCATCCACCTCAGCGCGTGCGTTGAACTTCCAGATGCCGCGCATGCGCCGCTCGAACGTGACATTCAGGGTCAACTGATCGCCCGGTTCCACCACGCGCTTGAAGCGTGCATTGTCAATGCCCAGGAACAGATACAACGTATTGTCCGGATCGTGCGGCTCTTGCGCAAACGTCAGGAGCGCCGCGGTCTGCGCGAGAGCCTCAAGAATCAATACCCCGGGCATCACCGGCCGCTTCGGGAAGTGCCCCATGAAGTATGGCTCGTTGATCGACACGTTCTTCAGCGCCTGGATGCGCTTGTTCGGCTCAAGCTCCAGCACCCGATCGACGAGCACAAACGGATAGCGATGCGGCAGTAGCGTGAGAATTTTGTGAATGTCGAGATTGATTCTTTCGGTGCTCATGGTGTTTTCGCTCAAACGTTGACTGCGCAGTGATGGCTGCGGATGCAGGTGAAAGTCGGTTAGTAACGCGTGCCTCCGCCGATCTCCGTTACCTGGCGACGCCTGGCAGGCCACTGTGATCATCGCTCTTGCACCACGCCCACACCTGGCCGCTGGGAGCGTTCGCGCGAACCAAGGCGCCGAGCGTCTTTTTTGCAATCCCGCAACTTGTCGAGGCTATGCATCGGTGGGCGCTCCTGTTCCCCTGCTCTCCCGAAGCAGAGAAGTGCGTGTCCTCCCGTCGGCAATTGGTGAACGTCTTGCATCGGTTCTTGTCAGTCGCCTCCAACCACGTAAGGCTGTGTATTGTTTTGGCTTCCAACCCTAGTCCAAGAATGACCTCAATCGTTCGGACCTGGCCGGGTGGCGCAGCTTGCGCAGTGCCTTGGCTTCAATCTGGCGGATTCGCTCACGCGTCACATCAAATTGGTTTCCGATTTCCTCCAATGAGTGATCCGTGCCGCTCTCAATGCCAAACCGCAGACGCAGTATTTTCGCTTCGCGCGGCGTCAAGGTTGCGAGAGCCTCGCTGATCGCATCCAGCATGCTGGCATGCAGGGCGGCATCGGCCGGCAAGATGGCCGCGACATCTTCGACCAGATCGCCCACGGACGTGTCCTCGTTTTCTCCTACGGGCGCGTCCAGAGAAACTGGCTCTCTCACCATCTGCAGCATTGCTCGAATCTTGTCTTCACCTATCCCCATTCGCTCCGCCAGTGTGGTTGCGTCGGGTTCATGTCCCGTCTCCTGCAGGATCTCGCGCGAGATTCGCTTAAGCTTGTTGATCGTCTCGATCATATGGACCGGGATTCGAATGGTACGAGCTTGGTCCGCAACCGAGCGGCTAACGGCCTGCCTGATCCACCAGGTCGCGTACGTGGAGAACTTGTACCCGCGTCGGTATTCAAATTTATCGACGGCCCGCATCAGGCCGATATTGCCTTCCTGTATCAGATCGAGAAACAGCAAGCCACGATTCGTATATTTCTTTGCGATTGAAATCACCAACCTCAAATTCGCTTCGATCATTTCGCCTTTCGCTCGCCGTGTGTTCAGCTCACTCGCGGTCATCGAGCGGCAGACTTCTCTGAATTTGTCAAACGGCAGCACAAACCGCTTTTGCAGTCCGACCAGTTTCTCCTGCTCCAGCCATACCGCAGAGAGGTTTCGTTCCAGCGCGCGAGCGAACGGACGCCCTGCTGCGATGGATTGTTGCAACCACATCGGGTCGATCTCATTGCCCCGGAAATGTGCGACAAACGTGTCGCGCGGCATGCCACACCGGTCAACCACGATCCGCGCAATCTCGTGCTCGATTGTTCGTACCTCATCGGCGAATACGCGCAGCGCGCCGCACAGTCGATCGACCGTTCGCGCCGTGAAGCGAATTGTCGTCAGTTCGGACTCGATGGCTGTTTGTGCTTTGCAATAGCGCCCGGAACCGTAACCGTCCGTTTCGTACGCGTCACGTAGTTTGTCGAACCAGTCGGCCACCCGTGAGAAAGTCGCCAGCACTCCGCGCCTCAGGGTCTCCATGTGCAAGTGTTTTGCCGACGCAGCTTCAATATCGCCTTGATCGTCGCGGCCTTCGCTGAGCACCGGTTCGGCTTCGACGCGTTCCTCTGCGGCCACAGCAACGTCATCTGTCTCCGGCGCGTTGGGATCGATGGTGCCATCGACGAACTCTTCGATGCGCGTTTCCCAACTGGCAACGCCGTCAGCGATCAACAGTATGTCGGCAATCGTTGCCTGTTGTCACGCGTTAGCTTGACCGCGTCGACTTCGTGCGCGGCGCGTCGAGGTCCACTGCCCCGGTAACCGCATTCCGCTACAGTGATAATATCATTACGATCCACTACAAATGCCGATATCGTCGACAATCATTCGCACCTGTCACACTACCTTATCGATCTAAAGCACAGCTCATATACACTTCGCAATATCTCTGCACGCACATGTCGCGACAAACTTCTTCGCGTAGCAAACCGAAGTGTCCGGGACCCCGAAGGTGCGCTCGCTCCTCACAAAAAGAACTACGCTTGCTGAGCTTCATTCAGACGAGGGCAAGCTGCGCGTCCATTCTTCATCGGGTGGGGAGGCCCAAATAGTTTGATGAAGCCTCACGACCTCGACGCGGACCGCCAGCGTCATTGGAACCTTCGTAACCGTCGCACCAGACTCGACGCGCGTGATTCTGAATTGGCAGCTAATAGTCCCTTCACCCGGGCCTTGAAGCTCCACCGATTTTCCGACACTAATTTCCTCAAGCGGCTCGGGAAGAGCGACTTCGTGAAAGGGAGCGTCCGAAGAAATGCCATGTGCGTCTGATAGATAAAACTTGTAGACGTATTCCATCGATTTGTTCTCGCTGACAGATCATTGAGATGCGTAAGCAAATAACCATTTGTGCTCGTTCCTGATCGGTTCGCTGATCGCACAACGAGACCACGCCTGGCCATGCCTGATGAACAGAACTGTCCAGCGAATGGCGGCGCCTCGAACCTATGGAGCGGCCTGCGCTCGGAACGGTCTATCAAGACCCTGCGCGCCATCACATGACTTTGCCGGCGCGTTCTCCCACTCATCGCTTAGACGACTGGTTGGCAATGCCATAAAATCAAGAAACGAACTTGCGTAGCGCCGAAGGCAAAGGCAAAGGCGCCTATGGTCGCGACCTGATCGAAATCCGTGAAACCGTGTTGGGTAGTTCGCGCGACGGCTTGACTTGCCTGCAAGGGCCAAGAAATACATTGGGAACGAAGCAACGTTGAGACGCACAATTGAAACCGGCAAAGCAACAAGCGAAACTCACGGTGCGCTTCGTTGCACCCTTTTCCCTTCCGTTCCTGAGACAAAAATTCGCTCCGAAGAGCGGCGAATCGGCAACTTGTACATCATGGGGATGCACAACCACGTACTAAAAACACCATTTCAATATGTGTATTCAATGGTAACTTTATTATCATTCTACCAACATGACAATTTATCGATAACTGACGCTCGTCACGCCTGCCCTTGTGGACAAATCTCGGCTACAGGGCAGCCGCGCGGCGGTCAAATCGAAGTGTGGCAACGAATACACAACACAGGCGTTATAGTCGCAGCGGTGCTGTAGGCGGAGATCTCGATCTTTGCTGTCGGATGCCGCGACATGCCGAGTTCGAACAGCAATTGGTAGAAGTCGCACAAGCTCAACTGAAACGAGAAATACCCGTGAATGTGCAGCTAATGGCTCTTCGTCGAGCATGTATGCGACAGTCCCAGCAATGCGACAACGCTCCGTTGCAGCGAAAGGCAACGATCCCTGATAACCGAAGGAAATAGCGCAGTTCTATTTACAGCTCCAGGCAGTGCGTTTCACAACTCGCGGTATCGTGCGGACCTAGCGATCGTGTGTGACAGTTACGAAAAACGGAGGACATTTTCCTGCATGGAGTAAAGGAACAGCCTGAAAGACTACTCCGCCGCATGCCAGCAGCAGGAAGGGGTGGTGACCTTCGCATCAGATCGCGCCATAGACTTGGAAGATGTGCCTCAGGCCGTTTTTCGACGTGGCCGTGCACCGACGGCGCTCTTGGTTTTATACGTGACACCGTGCTGCTCAAGGTATTCGCGAATCAATTGCCGCACCACCTGTGAAGGCGTCAAATCTTGCGCTGTGCACAGTTTTTCGAACGCTTCCTTCTTCACAGGATCGATCAGAATCGTAAGTCGAGCGCTTTTTGTTTCCATGACAGGGGCAAAGTCCAGATATGTTAATCGAATTATAATACATCGAGTGACCCGGGCCATCTTCGTGGCGACGAAAGCGCACGGCAGAAGTCAATCCCCACGCGCTTGCCCGCGCTCGGCCGTTGATCTGCTAGCGTCCACAACGCGTGGCGATGGCGCCCTAAAGTTCCGCCCTGGCGCGCAGAAAATCCTACCCTGTCCGGGTAATCGACACACCGCCTCGTCCCTGTGCCGGGACGGAGACTAATCCTGCCTTCCTTAAGCAGGTCCTGAGCAACCGGCCAGTCAGGATTGGTACGCCGTGACGGTATCCTGCGTGGGCCAAGCACTCAAGAGCCCGATGACTAATGGAACACGGTGCTGCTTTCGTTGGCGCTTCCGCCGTCATTCGGCTTCCTCGATAGTGCGCCTGCCCAAAAGGGCGGGAACCTGTGCGTGTGCAGCCTACACAGCAGATGAGTGGGCTCAACACGCCTGTTCATATCGATTCCAGTTAAATCTCTTGCCGTACTCAATGCGGGTAGCCGTAGCATGAAGGTTCACTGCGTGTCCGACCGCGAGCCCGCGCGCCCGCTCGAGCATGGCCGCGAGCGAAGGAAGTCCGTCGGTGTCGTCCTTCCACGCAAAAACGGTCACGTTGTGTTGACTGCCCTCCGACGGGGCTAGGGTCACCGCGTTAGCGAAGACCTCCCTGAGTGAGCGCAGATAGCGATGGAAGTTCGGTTCGTCCGTCACCAAATTGACTGCAAGAATACCGTCATCGATCAATCGCCGACGACAGGCTGCGTAGAACGCCCTGCTACCCAGTTCGGCCGGTAAGACATCGGCATTGAAGCCATCAACCAGCAGCACGTCGGGCCGGTGATCAGGAACCAAAACCGTAACGTACTTCGCGCCATCGGCACAAATCACCCTGAAGCGTTCATCATCACGAGGTACATGGAACTGGTCGCGCAGTGCGATCACCTGCGGATTGATTTCGACGGCGGTAATTGTGGTGTCAGGCAAATGGCGGTAGCAATATTTCGCCAGCGAACCGCCGCCCAGACCGATCATCGAGATTCGCCGTGGGGACGGCCGGAACAACAGGAAACCCATCATCGTGCGCGTGTAACCCAGTGCAAGGGCATACGGATCATGCCGCAGCATGGTGCTCTGGACCCCACGCGCATCGAAGTACAGCGAAATAACCTGCTCGTTCTGTACGACCACCGGCTTGTTCAGAATTCTCTTTCTTTTCTTGAGCATATTTGAGCGCGGGTGGTTGCGGGGCCGATCTACGGACGCGTGCGTAGTGTCTTGCACCGATCTGATCAGGAGGATTCCTGCACTCGCAGAATGGCCGAAAGCATCTCAAGCGCCGCCACTTCGTCGGGACCCTTTACCAAGATGCGCACAAGCGTTCCCTGCTTCGCTCGCAACGACATGACCGACATGACATCCTTGGCATCGACGGAGCGGCCGCTCGCGATGCAGACGATATCGCTGACAAACCGGGCGGCGGTCACAGCAAGCCTTGCAGACCCGTGTCCGTTCAACCCTGATCGCCCGCCTACCTGAATCAATGCCTCGACCAACCCGTGCCCCCTCATGCGTAATCCGTGACTCAGGGCTCTGCGCCCCTACCGGTGGTGTTCAGTGCATGGAACGTGCGACAACCTGAGCAAGAAAAGCGCGCAGCAGTGGATCCCACATTTCCTCCCGCAACGCGATGTCAGCTGTATCGAGCCGTCGCATTTCCGGATCGAGATACACCGCGCGAAGCGATTTCGGGTGAGGAGGACCGCGAAAGAATTGACCGTCATCATCCAGAAAAAGACACGGCCTTTGCCTGTAGCGCGCGCCGAACAAGGAGGTGGCGTCCTGAACATGGCGCGCCGATTCCTTCCGATAGACAAAGATGACGTTGACCCCGCACTTTTCCAGGCGCTCACAGAGATCAGAGAACCGGTAGAGCATCTGGAATCCGCGTTCGCCCGCCTTACCCACGCCGATGACGATCAGTCCGTGACGGCCCATCACGTCCCGTAAAAACAGGTGCGTGTAGTCATGGGACAACAGCGGAACACTCGTATCAATCACGTCGATCTCCCCGCAATGCACTGGTGAACGGTACGCTTCACTTGATCTGCGCGTGATCTGATCACTCAGGTTCGCTAAGCAGCGAGGCACGCCCTGCTGGTACTAATCATAAGCATTCTAATGCAAATTTAATGCGTATTCTATTATAATACCATACACATCAAAGACCAATAGTCGATTTCACGCCTCGACAGCGAGTTCGTTCAAGCGAGGAGCGGATCGGCGTCTGTTCAGCTGTCGGTGCTTGCAGCGCGGGAGCAGGCGATCGACTTGATCACGTCGCGAGCCAAATTGAACTCACTCGTCTTATCGAAAAAGTAGTTCGCTCCGGCCGACAGGCAGGCTTCGCGGATCACCGCGCTTGAATAATTCGTCAACACTATCGTGATGACCGGCCGACTGCTTTGCGCAAGGCCCGCGAGAACGTCCATGCCGCTGCCGCCGGTCAATCGCAGATCCACAACCACGACATCTGCGTTCGTGGCTGCAATGCCGCTCAGGGCGTCACTCGCCTCCTCCGCCTCGCCGACAATCTCAACTCCCTGGATGGCCCCGATAAGCGCCGCGATCCGTTGTCGGACCAGGGGCGAATCATCAACCAGAAAGATTTTCAACATGGCACTGAACCGTGCGCCTTCATGCATCTAAGTTCCTTCGCCTGCACATTTACAACTGTCGCACTAGCGCTCGATCCGGTAGATCTGGCCGCGCAGATCGTCAATCAATGGCACGATCGCCAGCACGATTAGCAACCCCGCCAGGGGAATCGTTGCCGCGTATCCAATGTGCTTGAATCCCATCGCCCCCGTGACGCCCCCGACGAAGAACATGGTCAGCATTGTCCCGTGTACTTTCAGCTTCGCCCGATTCGCCAGCACAAAAGGCGTGGCAGCGTCGACCCTGGAGGAATTCCAGTAGAAGAGCTTGCCGAGTTCGATGCCGATATCAGTCACGATACCTGTCATATGAGTGGTACGGATTTCCGCGCCGGATAGCTTCGTGATCATCGCGTTTTGCAGTCCCATGATGAAACAGAGGAGCACGACCGTTGTCGGCACGAACAGGGTTTCCCACAGAGCCAGATGACCACCGAGCAGCCCAAAACACAGGAGCAGGCCAGCTTCGATCAGCAAGGGCGAAGCGTACTGACTGTTGAGGCGTCTACGCCGCCCCCAATTGACGAGCACCGCGGAACAGGCGGCACCCAGCAGAAACGAGATCAGCGATCCGGCGCCCGCAAGGACGAGCGACAGGTTCCCCAGTGCGGTCTGGTCGGCAATCGCGGACACCACGCCGCTCATATGGGACGTGTATTGCTTGACCGCGAGATAACCGCCAGCGTTGGTCGCACCTGCCACGAACGCGAGCGAAAAGCCAAGCTGCCTGTTGGTCTCAGTGCTGCGATCCTTTCCCGTCAAGGTCCGGAAATAGTGTGCTGGCATCAGGTATCGACTCGTGTGTTCGTGGGTCCGAAGTGCGCTTCGGCGCAATCAGGGACCGGTGCAGCAAGCTGGTTTTCCGAGGATCGACACGCAGGATAAAACCCTGCATTCCGACGCCCCGAACGAACCTGGCAGGTTCTTCGCGAATGTCGACAGTTCATCACGTGTGGAATCGGGTGCATAAAGCTGCTAGTATGATAACGCAATTATCATAAACTGGTAACTTGATACACCTGCCGAAGAACCTCCAAGAGGTGAGCAACGCGCGGGGATGCTGCGGTTGCATACGCGGCGGCAAAGATGCAGGGTCGACTCGTTTCATGGTGGCCAGAGGATAAACGGCCGGTCTAAAAGGCCGGTCGCCCACCCGCCATATTAAGGAGAAGTGCCATGTCGCTTGACGGCACGCTTGAAGAGCACCGGATAGCTGGCGTCTCGTTGCGTAATGGGATGCATACGGCGATGCACGAGGGGATGCACGCACGCGTGAGGCTTGTCACGTCGGCATTTTCCAACCAGCGGTGTTGCGCGCTCGGACGCTGGATTTACGAAGATGGCGCACGGTGGGACGACGTTCCCGAGCTTCTGCAATTGGAACTGGCACACGCAAGCTTCCATACCGTGGCGCTGGTGATTGCCATTGCCATCACGCAAAAGAGATTCGCCGAAGCGGCGGTGATGCTCGAGCCGGACGCGCTGTTCGAAAACGCGGCGCGTATGCTCGCTCACGCGGTGTCGCGTTTTGAAAATCGCCGGCGAACGGGGGCATCTCCCAGGCCTATCGCGCACGTGCAAATCCACTAAAGGCTGTCGCGACTCATCGGTCGCGGCAACACTCCGGTTCAGGGCAACCGGTCTGCGTAGTTTCAGGAGAACATTGGAGTGTCAGCCGATCACAATCAACTCAGGCATGCCCTGGCCGAGCAGTGGGGAGAGACGTTTGGAAAGCCCGTGGTACGCGATGAACTGTGCACGAGGTCGCTGTGTTTCGATGCTTTCAGCATACAAAGCTCGATGCGCAGAAGTGATCCGCTCGAACTCGACCTCGCGTACACGCGGGCGATGATGTCGTTCCAGCTCTTTCAGTCCGACCCCAAGGACATCCTGATCGTGGGTCTCGGCGGGGGGTCACTGTCCAAATACTGCTTCCATAAGTTTCCGTCGGCACGGGTGACCACCGTCGAAATCGACGAAAGAGTGATTGCGTTACGCGAACGCTTTTTCATTCCGCCTGATTCAGGAAGATTCCAGATTGTGCACGCCAATGCGGCCGAGTACCTCTCGGACAAGGTTGGCGTCGCGGATGTGATCCTGCTCGACGGCTTCGACGCGTTTGGCCTGCCCGCCAGCCTGTCGAGCCAGTACTTTTACGATTCCTGCTACCGTGCCCTGCGTAACAACGGCGTCCTCGTTGCCAACCTGCTGAACAACGACCCGCAACTCGCCACCTACCTCGGCCGGATACGCGGTGCGTGCGCCGAAAAACTGTTTCGAACCATGGCGCGACGGGAAGGCAACACCATCGCCATAGGTGTCAAGCAGGAAAACGTGCCGGGATGGCTCGACCTCTACGCCCGCGCGGAAGCCATTACGACGTCGATGGGTCTCGACCTGTGCCGGTATGTAAAAAAAATGGAACGCCACCACCGGGTAGAACCTGTTTCGAGATACCCTTCATCCGACAAGCTCGCTGTTGAACAAGACATTTGACGGCACCGGAGGCAACACCAATGGAACACTTCCTGGTTATCCGTTATGTGCTGCTGGTCGTCGCGGGCTGGCTGGTCGTTGGGGTGCTCGGGCTGGCCAATCTGAGCCGCACACGCGTGGTCGCGCATGGCCTGTTTCCTGTCGGTGCGGTGCTCGGCCTGCTTCTGTGCATACTGGGCCTGACTGGAGTTTTCGCAGCGCCCCAGGAAGCCACCCTGCCGCTCGGGTTGCCGAACCTGCCATTTCATTTAAGGCTTGACGGCCTGTCGGCGTATTTCCTCTGTGTCCTCGGCGTGGTGAGCACGGGCGTGAGCGCGTTCTCCGCCGGCTATTTCCGTAAGGGCGAGGGCACTCCGCCCGGGTTGCTGTGTTTCGAGTATCACGTGTGCCTCGCGAGTTTGGCGATCGTACTACTGGCAGACGATGCGTATTGCTTCATGGTTGCGTGGGAGACGATGACGCTGTCGGCCACCTTCCTGGTGATGACCAATCACCGCATCGCCGAGATTCGCCGGGCAGCTTATCTCTATTTCCTGATTTCCCACGTTGGCGCGCTGGCGCTCCTGCTGTGTTTCGGCCTGCTGCAGGCCAACACGGGCGACTACACGTTCGCCAACATGCGGCTCCAGCATCTGGACGTGTTCTGGGCTTCCGTCGTGTTCCTGCTGGCACTGTTCGGCTTCGGCGCGAAGGCAGGGATTTTCCCGCTACATGTCTGGTTGCCCGAGGCGCATCCCGCTGCGCCATCGCCAGTATCGGCCCTCATGAGCGGCTTCGTGCTGAAGGCCGGCCTCTACGGCGTGCTTCGCACGGTATTCGATCTGCTGCACGTCCAACTGTGGTGGTGGGGCGCGTTCATGCTCGCACTCGGCCTCTTCACGGCCTTGTTCGGGGTGGTGTTCAGCACCGTCCAGACGGACATGAAGCGGCTGCTCGCCTACTCGTCCATCGACAACATCGGCCTGATGTTCGTCAGCATGGGACTCGCTATCCTGTTTCGCGCGTATGGCATGAACGCTCTGGCAGCCTTGTCGTTGACGGCGCTGCTGTATCAGATCGCCAGCCACGCGACGTTCAAGAGCCTGCTGTTCCTCGGGACCGGTTCAGTGCTCCACGCAACGGGCGAGCGCAATCTCGGGCACCTGGGCGGTCTGATCCGCTTCATGCCGTGGACCGCGTGGGCGGCCCTCGTGGGGGTGTTTGCCAGTGCGGGCCTCCCGCCGTTGAGCGGCTTTGTCTCCGAATGGCTGCTGCTGCAAAGCTTCCTGTTCACGCCGGGCTTGCCGAATTCGTTCCTGAACATGGTGGTGCCGCTCGTCGCCGCGCTGATCGCGCTGGTCGCCGCGCTCGCAGGCTACACCATGGTCAAGTTTTTCGGCATCATCTTTCTGGGTCAGCCTCGCGAGGCGAAGCTACGCGACGCACGGGATGCGAGCCTATGGGAGCGCGCCGGCTTCGTGTGGCTCGCAGCAATATGCGTGCTGCTCGGCCTGCTGCCAGTGCAGTTCGTGATCGCCCTGGATCGCGTCACCCAGCTGCTGGTGGGGGCAGGCATCGGATCAGCCGTCGCGCGGAATGGCTGGCTGCTGCTCGCACCCACCAGTGTAGACCGGGCCAGTTACATGCCGGCGGTGTTCCTGCTGTTCTTCTTCGCCTGTTGTGGGCTCGCGTGGCTGCTGGTCCGCCGTCTCTACCATGGGCGCCTGCGGCGTGCCATACCCTGGGCGTGTGGCTACCCATTCGTGAACGCGCGCATGCAGGATACGGCCGAAGGGTTCGGCCAGCCGATCCGCGAGATCTTCACGCCTTTGTTCAAGATCGATCGGCAACTCCCCTCGCCATTCGACACGCACCCCGTGTATGCCGTCACCGTGACAGATCGCACGTGGACCCTGATCTATGAGCCTCTGGCGCGGTTGGTCAAGCGCATTGCTGCACTCGCCGGGTTGCTCCAAACCGGCCGCATCGCGGTCTACCTGATGCATAGCTTCCTCGTACTGATTGTCCTCCTGATGCTGGCAAGACGATGATCACCTTCTCCGGATTGCTCTCCCAAGGACTGGAAATTCTGGTTGCCCTTGCCGCCGCGCCCTTGCTGACGGGTTGGGTCAACATGTGTCGCGCCCGGTTGCAGAACCGCCGCGCACCGAGTATCTGGCAGCCCTACCGGATGCTCCACAAGCTGTTCAACAAGGAGTCGGTTGTCGCCGACCATGCCAGTCCCGTATTCCGTGGAGCGCCCTATATCGTCTGGGCGTGCATGACGCTTGCGTGCGCGATTGTGCCGACGCTATCAACGGACCTGCCGCTGTCGCCGGCCGCCGATGCGATCGCCCTGGTGGGCCTCTTCGCACTTGCCCGGGTCTGGATCTCACTGGCTGCGATGGATGTCGGCACCGCGTTCGGCACACTCGGCGCGCGCCGCGAGATGCTGGTCGGTTTCCTCGCGGAGCCGGCATTGTTGATGGTGTTGTTTTCGGCGTCCCTGATCACGCAGTCCACCTTGCTGACCAGCATCGTGGCAACGCTCAGCCACCGCGAGCTCGCGATCTATCCGAGCCTCGCGTTCGCGGGGATCGCGTTCACGATGGTGTCGCTTGCCGAGAACGCGCGGCTTCCGGTCGATAACCCGACCACGCATCTTGAACTGACGATGATCCACGAGGCGCTGATCCTTGAGTACTCGGGCAGGCACCTTGCGTTGCTGGAATGGGCCGCGAGCCTCAAATTGTTCGCGTACTCCTGCATTGGCCTTGCCTTGTTCATCCCGTGGGGGATTGCCGAAGCGGGCAATCCGCTCGCCCTGCTTCTTGCGATACCGGTGCTTTTCATCAAGCTGCTTATTGGCGGCATCGTGCTCGCGGTGATCGAGGCGAGCAATGCGAAGATGCGCATTTTCCGCGTGCCGGAGTTTCTCACGACGGCTTTCCTGCTGGCGGTGATCGGAATGCTCGTCCACTTTTTGCTGGGGGCATGAATGCACGGGTTCGCCACGCAGATCATCAACTTCCTGGCCGCGATCATGCTGCTGCTGTCGTTTGCGATGCTTGGCCAGCGCCGGATCCTGTCGCTGATTCACCTCTACACACTGCAGGGCCTGACACTCGTCTCAGCCAATGTGGTATTGGGATTTGTCACAGCCGACATACACCTGTACATCTCCGCTGCGCTGACCCTGTTGCTCAAGGTAGGCCTGATTCCCTGGATACTTTACAGGCTGGTGCAGCGTCTGAACGTGAAGACGGACGTCGAGCCACTGCTCAATATTCCGGCGACCCTGCTGGTAGGCATTGTGCTCGTGATCATCGCGTTCAACGTGGCGTCGCCGATCAGCCAGTTCTCCTCGTCCGTCGCGCGCGGCACGCTTGGCATTGCGCTCGCCTGTGTGCTGCTGTCGTTCATGATGATGATTACGCGCGCGAAGGCGATACCGCAGGTGATCGGCTTCCTGTCGATGGAAAACGGGCTGTTCTTTGCCGCTGCGGCTGCCACCAATGGCATGCCGATGATCGTCGAGCTCGGCATCGGGCTCGACGTGCTGGTGGGCATTCTGATCCTGGGCGTCTTCATGTTTCAGATTCGCGAGCAGTTCGACAGCCTGGACATTCATCACCTTGAACAACTCAAAGATGACTGATGCTTATGTCTTGCTACTGGTTTTCGGGATCCCGCTACTCGCCGGCGGGTGTCTGGCGCTCGTGGGACAGTACCATTTCGCTCCGAACCTCAACGTTGGGTTCAGTTTCCTGACATTTATGGCCGCCATGCTGCTCGCCGCGCAAACCGTGGCGCACGGGCCGGCCTTCGCGTTGGGCAAGCTCTTCTTCGTCGATCCGCTCAATGTGTTCCTGGTCGCGCTGACGGCCTTCGTCGGCTGGACCACATCGATTTTTTCGAGGCCGTACATGCGGATCGAGCGTGACCGCGGCAAGATGACCGGTGGACGCATGCGCCTCTACCACAGCATGTACCAGGTGTTCATCTTCGCAATGCTGCTCGCGCTGCTCACCAACAACATGGGGATCCTCTGGGTCGCCATGGAAGCGGCCACGCTCGCAACCGTGCTGCTGGTCAGCGTGTACCGGACCGCGGCAAGCCTCGAAGCCGCGTGGAAATACTTCATCCTGTGCGGCGTCGGCATTGCGCAGGCGCTGTTCGGCACAATCCTTCTCTATCTCGCTGCGAGCCGGCAACTCGGCGGCGGCGATGCGCTGCTCTGGACCAGTCTGAACGCGGTCAAGGGGAGTCTCGACCCGACCATCATGTCCCTCGCGTTCGTGTTCCTGCTGATCGGCTATGGCACCAAGGTCGGCCTGGTGCCGATGCACAACTGGCTGCCCGATGCGCATGCCGAAGGTCCGACGCCTATTTCTGCCGTGCTGTCGGGTTTGCTGCTCAACGTTGCGCTCTATGCGGTGTTGCGCTGCAAGGTGTTGGCGGATGGCGCACTTCAGAACGGTTTGCCGGGACACCTGCTGATCGGCTTCGGGCTGGTTTCGGTGCTGGTCGCGACCTTTTCGATGTTCCGGCAGAAAGACGTCAAGCGGCTCTTTTCGTATTCGTCAATCGAACACATGGGCCTGATGACGTTCGCCTTTGGGCTGGGTGGCCCCACCGCGACCTTCGCGGGTCTGCTGCACATGACGGTTCATTCGCTCGTCAAGTCAGCCATCTTCTTCACCGTTGGACACGCGGTCCAAAAGGCCGGTACCCAGACGATCGACGACATCCGCGGATTGTTGCGCGTGAGCCCAACCGTCGGGTGGGGCATGATGCTGGGCGCGCTCGCCATTTTGGGCATGCCGCCATTCGGCGTGTTCGCGAGCGAGTTCCTGATCCTGACTACCGCAATGAGCACACTCCCGTGGGCCACGCCCGTCCTGCTGCTCGCGCTTGCCGTGGCATTCGCGGCCATCTTCGTGCGCGTGCAGGGTATGGTGTTTGGGGACACGACGGCCAAGGCTCTTGAACATTCGCCGGCGTTGCTGCCGGTGTTCGTCCATCTCGGCATCGGCCTGATGCTGGGACTCTACATTCCGCCGTATCTTGCGACGTGGTATCGGCAAGCGGCGGCCATGATTGCGGGGTAACACATGCGCATCGAGGCATTCGAATTTTCCAATCAGGTCCGCCTGTATGGGTCTGCGGATGGGTCTTCGGCTTCTCTGGCGCGAATCGATTCCAACACGTGGACCCGCACCGCCGGCACCGTGCGCGAGGCAGGCGGCCGGCTGATCTCCTTATGGGGTGCCGAACAGGCCGCAGGCATGTTCGCGATCTCTGCCGCTTACGCGCTGGAAAACGGCATCCTTTGGCTTCAACTGCCAGTCGGTGACGGTGACGGATACCCGGATCTGTCGACCGTCTTTCCGTGCGCGACGCGCATGCAACGGGCCGTCTACGATCTGCTAGGGCTGCGAGCGATCGGCGCCGAGGATAGCCGGCCGTGGCTGAACCATGGCAACTGGCCGGCCGACTACTATCCGCTGCAAAAATTGTCCTCCGGGACCGAACGCTTTGAGTCGCAGGAAGCGGACTATCCGTTCGTGCCGGTCGCCGGAGACGGCGTCCACGAGATTGCGGTGGGGCCGATCCACGCAGGCGTGATCGAGCCGGGACACTTCCGCTTCTCGGTCGTCGGCGAGAAAGTGCTGCGACTTGAGGAGCGTCTCGGCTATGCGCACCGGGGCATCGAACGACTGTTCGAGAGCACGCCCTTGCTGCTCGGGCATCGTCTGGCTGGACGGGTCGCCGGAGACACCACGGTCGCCTTCTCATGGGCGTACTGCATGGCGGTGGAGCAAGCGTTGGACGTACGCATTCCTCCGCGCGCGCAGTGGCTGCGTGCGCTGTTGCTCGAGCGCGAGCGCGTCGCCAACCATCTGGGCGATCTCGGAGCGCTTGGCAATGACGCTGGGTTTGCGTACGGCCTGGCACAGTTTTCCCGCCTGAAGGAAGACTGGCTGCGCCTGAACGACCGGGCCTTTGGACACCGCTATCTGATGGATCGAATCGTGCCCGGGGGTGTCGCAACGGACATCGATCCGCGCTTCATCACCGCGATGTTGACGCAGTGTGACCAGATTGACGCACAGGTTCGTGTGATGCAAAACATTTACGACGATCAGTCTGGTCTGCAGGATCGCTTCGCAGGCACAGGTCTTCTCTCCGCGAAGGTAGTGAAGCACTTCGGTGTGTGCGGGCTGGTTGGGCGGGCAAGCGGCCAGAAAATCGATGTGCGCGTCGATCACCCGTACGCGCCATACCACGAGGTTCAGGTGCAGATGGTCAGCGATGATCGGGGCGATGTGGCAGCCCGGGTCGCTGTCCGTTTCAACGAGATCTACGAGTCCATCCGGTTGATCCGGACCCTCCTGAGCGATCTGCCAGGCGGCGACATCGTCACGCAGATTGAACACAGCCGGCCGCCATCCTGCGGGGTGGGCTGGATCGAAGGCTGGCGCGGCGATGTGTTCGTCGCACTCGAAACCGGGGCCAACGGGACCATTTCGCGCTGCCATTGCCATGACCCGTCGTGGCAGAACTGGCCAGCCCTGGAGCACGCGGTCATCGGAAATATCGTTCCCGATTTTCCGCTGATCAACAAGTCGTTCAATCTGAACTACGCCGGACACGACCTGTAATGTGGCAACTTCTCAAACAGATCGCCAAGACCGGCACGCCAACTCAGCGCCTGCCCGAGGGCGATGACGCATGGCGTACCGAAGGCCAGCGGATCCAGCAGGAAGTACTCGACGTGCTCGGCCGGGCGCTGTGCATTCGCGCGATCGATGGAGGCTCTTGCAACGGCTGCGAATTGGAGATCCACGCGCTCAACAATCCGTACTACAACATCGAAGGGCTGGGTATCAAGTTCGTCGCGAGTCCCCGCCATGCCGACATGCTGCTGGTCACCGGCCCGCTCACACTGAACATGAAGGAGGCAGTATGGCGAGCGTACGAGGCGACGCCACATCCGAAGCTGGTCGTCGCGCTCGGCGAGTGCGCGTGTACAGGTGGCATTTTTAAGGAAAGCTACGCCGTGTGCGGGCCGCTCTCGAATCTGCTTCCCGTCGACATCACCATACCGGGCTGCCCGCCGCCCCCCATCGATATCCTGAGGGGCATTCTCACCGCGCTTCGTGTGAAACACGCAAACCTCCCGCCATGATCTCCGCTGGCGACGTGAGCCGCTGAGGTCAGTCGTGGGCATGAGCTTCGCGCCGGGGACGCATGATGACCATCCCGTGTGCCACGGTGATACTGACGAGGATAACGAACGATGACTGAGAGATCGGGAAATCTGAAAGAGATCAGCGGTGCTCTGATGCGCAGGGCATGGCCACAGGTGCTGACGATAATCGTCTTCATGGTGGCGATCAGTCTGCGCTTTCCGTTGTGGTTTGTGATGCTCTCGGACATCGTCAACGGCGCGGCGGCGGTATACCTCGCGCAATGCTTGGCGTCCCGGCCATCCAGCCTGGCTTATGACCCGTTCCTCGGCGCCGTTCTGATCGGCAGCGGCCTGGCCTCGATCGCCCTGACGCTCAAGTGGTGGTTCGTGGAACAACAAATGAAACTCGCGCCGGGCGTGCTTCTGCATCTCGCCGGCCATGCCGAGGCGGCTTCAAACCCGACTTTGGCGTGGTCGAGCGTCTTGACCCAATGGGGTTCCTGCTCGATCTTTCTGGTGATCGTAGCTGTGTGGGGGCTGGGTAGTGGGCGCGTGGAATGAACGCCGAATGAGCTGGGCACAGTCAGTCTACGTGCTCCGCGCGCAGGCAAAGGCATTTTGCGCCTGCACGCGGAAAATGAATGCGAACGGTCAACGTTGCCAGCGTTCAAGGGGCACCGGCAACGCGGGCTAGACGTGCACCGGACTGACAGCCAGCGAAGCGCGACCGATGATAAACGGCTGGGGCGGGGAAGGTTTTGATTCAGTCGACGGCGTACCGGATCCCACTGCGCGACCAGCGCCGGTTGGCGTCGACGGTCGGACGACGAGGACCGGGATCTGGCTGTGCGTCAGCACCTTCTGGGTCTCACTGCCTAGCAACAAAGCTCGCAGACCGCCTCTGCCGTGCGACGCCATGACGATGAGATCACAGTTTCGTTCCGCTGCAACGCTGATAATCGCCTCATACGGGTGATCGCGATTCCTGGCAACCGTATCGCACTCGACACCGACCTGCGTGGCCGCTTTCGTGACCGCCGCGAGATAGTCATCCGCATGCTGTCGGGTGACCTGTATGAATCGCTCCTCAGAGTCCGCGAGCATTTCAATACCATACGCGAGAACATGGAATTCCGGGATGACATGGAGCCCCGTGACTATGGCTCCGCTTTCGCTAGCGAGCGTCACCGCCATCTGAATGGCAGCGTCGGAGAGTGCCGACCCGTCGGTCGGCACTAGCAAATGCTTGAACATACGTTTCTCCCCGCGGACAGACTTGTTCGCCTTGACGTCCTGTTCTGAGCCGACCGCTTGAGCCAGCGCGCGTGAACCGGAGCGACTTCTTTCAGTATAGTCAGCGTGACGAGAATTTGGCAGGTTGCTATATCCGCGACAACGTGCCGCGCGCGGCCCCAACTGAAGATGGGTATAGTCATCCAGCGCTGTGTGCAGTTTCAGGTTCGCTCAAGATGCACGCGGCGCACGGCCTGCGGCTTGTCGCAGGCCGCCTCCCATTCGGCCAATGAGTGCCGATATCTTGCACGAAATCATACGTCGGGCCAGACACGTTCGCGCGTCGAGCGTCTTCACGAAAACCTGTAATGACGCCCGTCAAGTTCATTCTCCGCTACACCGCCGTGCCGTTGATGGCGATTGTTGCCGTTGTCCTCTGGGCCTCGCTTCACGCATCCGTCGAAATCGACGCACGACAGTACGCATCACTGTCGGATGCCTATGCGAGCTTTCCCGTGGATCTCAGGCGCGACATTGCGGATGCGATGAAATCGGGGAAGCTGAGCAAATGGGACTATTCTTCGCTTGTTCGACATTCGCTTGACGATGGAATTGTTCTCGACTGGCCACCGGAAGACAAGGCAGACATTACAGGTGAACGGGCAAGACTGGTCGCGCTCATGAAAGCAGACAGGCTTTGAGCCGCGCTACTCACTGGGTTTTCGATATTGGCCTGCTGACGGTCATCGTCGAATCTGGTTCGGACGGCTTCGGCAGCTTTTTCCCCGCTCGCCCGGTTTGTCACTCAGGGACGCCGCACGCTAGCGGCAAAAGGGAATTCCGGTAGACTGGATCCAGCCCATCCAATGCGCAAAAAGGATGGACAGGAAAAGCGAAATCGACAGGCCGACACGCGTCGCCAGCGACCAGACCATCCTCTGCATGTTCCTCCAACGACGCATTCAGAACCATGGAGTTGTCGTTTGGTGAACGGCCGCGGGCCCAAATCCCCGTCCCCACAATGCACTCCCAAGATTCGCATCGCTGCACAAGGACGTCAGCAGTTCGACAAACGTCGTGACAGTAAAAGTACCATGGTTGTCAAATCTTGAGGAATGCCCGGCTGGCTCAGACGAGGGGTAGCCGGCCATCCAGTCAATCACGGCGTTTTCGACCCGAGAACATCGCGCCCACCAGGTTCTCCCGGTGCCGCCAGCTAGCCAATAACACGCCTCCCACGTGAATTACCGCGCAGGCAAGAACAGCATTCGCGCAGATTTCATGAAGTGCTTCCAAGGCTTTCGAACCCCAGAACATATCGCTGGTCAGTAGCCACCCGGATACTCCCGTTGACACCAACAACGTCAATAACACAACAATCATCGCGCCACCAGCCGGATTGTGTCCGTGATAACGGCGCTCGCGTCCCGCAGCGATATCCCGACAGTACGCAACAAACACACGCGGCTGTGGCACAAAGCTAGAAAAGCGCGCGTGCTGCGTTCCCGTGAACCCCCATGCGATTCGAGCCGCTACCAGCCCGAGCACCACATAGCCGAACGCATGATGAAGCGCTCCGCCATCGTCGCTCAGTACGTAAGCACCGGTGAACGCAAACACCACTGACCAGTGAAAGACGCGAACAAACAAATCCCAAACGGGAACTGACTGTCGGGTATTGCTCTTGCCGAGCGTTTGCAAGTTCATTCGTTAGCCTCCTCTTTCACGGGCTTGCCGTCGATCGGATCTACAACCATTTCGTGCCGCTTCGCGTTCTTGTCCAAAGCATAGACTTCATAACAGGTCCCTTCCGCCTTTATTCGCTTGACCTGGTAGCCCTCTTTTTCGAACTGAGTAGTGACGTCCCTCTCTTTCATCCATTTCGCCTTTGGTTCGTTGGTACACGTACCGGTTGCGTGAGCAGCGAAGGGCAGGACGACTAATGCGGCGAGGGTCAGTTGACGAACGGTCACGATCTTCATGTTGATTCCTATGACAATGATTAAGGTTTGTTTCGTTGGCGCACGTGCGCATGCTGCTGCTTGACCCTGAAGGGAATCTTAAGGAGAGTGCATGTCGCATCAACCCCTTGAGCCGAGTTAAACTCCTGACATGCCTCGCGGCCCTTTAGGGCTACAGTACCGCGTCCATCACACCCTTCCTTGAGTTATGCCATGCGTGTACTTTTAGTCGAAGACGACGACTTGATTGGAAGTGGCATCGAAGCTGGTTTGCGCCAAGCAGGCTTCGCGGTCGATTGGGCGCGGGACGGGCGCTCGGCAGATCTCGCGCTCAGCACGACTGAATACGAACTGCTCATTCTTGACCTCGGATTGCCAAAAATTTCCGGCATGGATTTGTTGAAGGGGTTGCGCACAAGGCGCAACGACATACCGATTCTGATTTTGACTGCGAGAGATACCCCGGTCGATCGAGTCGAGGGGCTGAGCGCCGGCGCCGACGACTACCTTGGTAAGCCGTTCGACCTGAACGAGTTGATCGCACGGTGCCGGGCGCTGCTTCGCCGCGCTCACGGCCGCAGCGTCGAGGAAATTCAATACCGTGATCTCTCAGTCGACCCATCGGCGCTGGCAGTCACGCGAGGCGGTCAACGCTTGGCCCTGACGTCACGCGAATGCGCCGTTCTGGTGGAACTGCTTACACATCAAGGGGCGGTGCTGTCGCGCGCGCGACTGGAAGAAAGCCTCTATGGCTGGCAGGAGGAGATAGAAAGCAATGCCATTGAGGTTCACATCTCCAACCTACGCAAGAAGCTGGGCGCCAGCCTGATTCGGACCGTCCGGGGCGCCGGTTACGTGGTGGAGAAAGCATCGTGACCGGTTCGATTCGCCGCCGCCTGATGCTCCTCGTGCTTGCCAGCGTTACCCTCGTGTGGGGCATCACGCTGGTCACCAGCTATCGCCAAGCAACGCACGAGGTCGATGAATGGGAAGACACCCGCCTTGAGCAAGCCGCGCGTACCCTCTTGCTCGTTGATACGGTCGACCTTGCGACCCTCGCTAAATTCGGCTTCGGCTCTTCCGATGATGATGGCGACGACGAGTTATCACATCGCCTGTCATTCGAGGTTCGGGCCCCGGATGGTCACCTGGTGGCTGCCAGCCCTGGCCTGCCTTTGTTAGGCCCGGCGAACCTCCTGTCATCGCAAACCGTCGCGGGGTCCCAAACCCTCCGGCTCGGCAAGCTCGCCTGGAACACCTACACGCTGCATGATCCGCTGCGTAAGCTCAGCGTGCGCGTTTATGAGCGTAGCGATCGCCGCAGCGACCTAGCGACTGGGGTCGCGCGGCGCGTTGCACGGCCTCTCGCTTACGCGTTGCCAGTTCTGGCGCTACTCGTCTGGGTGAGTATCGGCAGCAGTCTCGCGCCGCTCAGAACCCTCTCGACGGCGATCCGCACCCGCAATGCCGATAATCTTGATTCAATTGACATGCGCCGCGCTCCGGCAGAAGTGCGCCCGCTTGTCGACGCCCTGAACCATCTGCTGATGCGACTTAAAAAGTCGATCGACCGCGAGCGTGCGTTCACCTCGGACGCGGCCCACGAACTGAAGACACCGCTCGCGGCGATCAAGGTTCAAGCACAGGTCGCACTCGGCACGCAGAATCCCGCCCAACAGCGCCTCGCCATGCAGCGCGTGGTCGAAGGTGTCGATCGCAGCACCCATCTCGCAAATCAACTCCTGCTTCTGGCGAGGCTCGATGAAGCGGACCAAATACCGGGTTCACCCGTTGAACTTAACACTGTCGCTCTCCAAAGCATCGCAACGCGCACGGTCGATGCGACGCGAAAACGTTTAACGCTGTCGCTGCTGGACGATGCACCCTGCACCGTTCACGCTGACCCCATCCTTTTGCGCATCTTGCTTGATAATCTGATCGATAACGCGATCAAATACAGCGACGCCGGCGGGCGCATCGAGGTGGTTGTTCGGCGACAATCCGAATCCACCTTGCTCTCGGTCCGGGATAACGGACCTGGCGTCACAACGGCAGACCAGGCGCGCCTGAGCGACCGCTTTTTTCGAGTGGTGGGAAGTTCCCAAAGTGGCAGTGGACTCGGCCTTTCGATCGTCGCGCGAATCGCTGCGCGCTTTGACGCGCAGTTGAGCTTCGCGGGAGGGATTGATCAACGCGGGTTACGCGTTGATGTTAGCTTTCCAAGCAACGAGACCTTGCGAACGAACTGACCGATCGCGATCGCATCAAAGAGCAAGCACTCCGATCCGACAAGGTTTCCCAAGCGCCACGTGAGAATGCCTTGAAATGCGCCCACGACCCGCGAACGATTGCGCTCTTGGGAGAGCGCTCACTGGGATTTTGAGGTAACTCACCCCATTACTTTCGTGGTCCGTCATTTCCTTGTCGCGGATGTTGACCGGAATCGAGGGAAGAATAAGCGTGGTCATCTCGAGAGTGCGGTCGCAGGCAATTGTCATAGCCACAAAACCCTCTTCCGAAACGCGGTCAGCTAGGTGAATGTTCGTACTACGTTGTGCCCGAACCGTGGTCTTCCATGCGGCCTTACGGGGTGCGGGATGGTATCGATGATCTATGGCCGATGGCCGCTTGCACCGGTCGCGAGATCATGACCGAGGTCCTCGGGTATCTGCGCGCCAAAACCACGCCGGCGGAAAAAGCGTCTCAACTCCTCGACCATGCCGTATGCATTCCGTGCCTGATGCCCTTCATCACCAGTCAATTCCTGCCGCGCGAAAGAGGCGATCGGCCAGACGTGCTGCCGAAAGGATCCATGAATCTTGCCTTTACCGGCCAGTTTTGTGAGTTACCACATGACGTCGTCTTCACCGACGAGTACTCGATTCGCTCGGCGCAGACGGCGGTCTATCGTCTGCTCGGCATCGACCGTTTATCAGGGCAAGTTTGATCGGCATGTTCTATTTCAGGCGTTCGAGGCCCTCCACGGCCGGTAGTCTCCACGTAATTCTGACGATCTGCGAGCAGAATCATCACACTTGCAACGCGCCACGCAGTGCCCCAAAATCTCGACGCGGCACGTGCGAAGGCGTTTCCGCAGTGGTGAACAACGGCTTGTCGAGATAGTGTGTGGCGCCGGTATAGTAGCTATGCGGCAAAGCGTGGAGTTCTTCATTGTGGGACCGGGCAGCGCTGTTGTACCGTTCTCGCGCGCGGCCGATCTGCCTTTCCTCATTCGACAGCTTGGCCTTGAGATTTCGATACTCTGGATTGACTCGAAGCCGCCGGTTTTCGTCCAGGCCAATCAAGAGACCCGAGAGTAAATCAGCCAGACGCGTTTGCGCCGCCTCTTCCCTTTCAAATGCGACTTTGTCGTTCAGGATATCCAGGGCACTCGCCTCCGACGCATCGGAACACGCGGCTTCCACGGATCCAAGATCGAACTTGTAACCCACTCCCATCGCGCGCACCATGCGGATCAACTCTCTCGAGCTATCGACACGCTGCTTATATTGATCGAGTACCTCCGCAAGCCCTACCCTCACCTCGGCGTCTCCAGGCGGCGCCATGTCCGCACCACACGCGCCGAATAGCAGCGAAACAAAAAAAGCGAGAATGATCCGATGCCCTTTCATTGTGGTTTCCATTGGTGTCGAGAAGCGGCCAAGACTGCCGTCTCACGCGGATCCCGCGCCGCAGGTGCCGGAGCGAACCTTGGCAAATGCCCACCGACCGATTCCCTATCGCCCTGCTCCGCCACTTCGTGGCACATTTGACGCACATCGGCTTGTAGTTCCGTGGAACCCATCATCGATGCTTCTTGCCGATTGCGTTTGACCCTGATCAAGCGTCATTGCGTCAGAAGACCCGAGCCAGCCGCATATCAATCCAATTGCACTGTCTGCGTAAGCGCACATGCACGCTAGCGGCCACGAGCTGTTCGGTATTTTCCGGAGCAGTTAGTTACTCGGCGTCTGCATGGTTGACATAGGTCAAACTCCAGAAGAGGGGGTACGTCTACAGTCATTTCGATGCTTGACCTGTGCGCTGCGAGCGCGCCAGATCGCTGCCCTTGCCTGCGGCAGCCCCGCGCGACACCGCCCACACCCGGTGAACTCGCCGCTCCCGCCGTTGGCTCGCCCGAGCCGCCGGAAAGCAAGCACGATCGACTTGAAGGAAAGCCATGGATACTCGCTCCCGGACAGACCCTGCTGACAACGACAACCGCGCGCATCTGCCGCTTCCGGTTGGCCGTGCCGACAGCGACCCCTTCCGTGCACTGGATCATACGAAAGAAGCCGCAATAGCTCGCGTCACGGCTGGGTTGTCACCTGCCGCGTTATCGCTGGCCTTTGCCGACTGGTTTATCCATCTTGCGGTTGCGCCAGGGAAGCGGGCTGAATTAGCTTCACTGTATGCCGCTAACGTCGGCCAGATACGGAACTATGCGCTTCACTGGCTCAAAGGCGACGCCGCTCCGCCACTCTCTGAGCCAGTGCCCGCAGACCATCGGTTCCGCGCCGGCGCATGGCAGACCGAGCTCTATCGGTTCTGGTCGCAAGTTTTCCTTCTTACCGAACAGTGGTGGCAATGCGCCACTCATGACGTACCGGGCGCGACGAAACATCATGAAAACGTCATAGGCTTCGGAGCACGTCAGTTGCTCGACATGGTCTCGCCGTCGAATTCGCCATTCACGAACCCCGAAGTCATCGAGCGAACCGAAGCCACACGCGGCACCAATCTGTTGCGAGGCGCGTGCAACATGCTGGAAGACATGCGTCGTCAGGCGAACGGCGAGGCGCCCGCCGGTGTCAAACAGTTCAAGGTCGGCGCCACGCTCGCGGTAACACCCGGCAAGGTGGTCTTCCGCAATCATCGGATCGAACTCATCCAGTACAGTCCGACGACTGAAACGGTCGTCGCCGAGCCGGTGCTGATCGTGCCTGCGTGGATCATGAAGTACTACATCCTCGATCTCTCGCCGCACAACTCGCTGATCCGCTTCCTCGTCGATCAGGGGTACACAGTGTTCTGCATCTCCTGGCGCAACGTCGGTGCTGAAGACCGGGACCTGAGCCTCGAGGACTACCGCACGCTCGGCATCATGGCCGCGCTCGACGGCATCAATAAAATCGTGCCGGAGCGGCAAGTCCATGCAACCGGTTATTGCCTCGGCGGCACGCTACTGTCGATCGCGGCTGCCGCAATGACCGCGGCCAGCGACGAACGGCTGGCCTCGGTGTCGTTGGTCGCCGCGCAAGCGGATTTCACGGAACCTGGCGAGCTGCAACTGTTTATCGACGACAGCGAGGTCTACTTCATCGAAAGCATGATGTGGTCCAAAGGCTATCTCGATGCCAGCCAGATGTCGGGTTCGTTCCAGATGCTCGAGTCAAACGACCTGGTCTGGTCGCGTCTTATCCGCGACTACATGCTGGGCGAGCGCGCACCCATGTTCGACCTGATGGCATGGAACGCCGATTCGACCCGCATGCCGTACCGGATGCATTCGGAGTATCTGCGACGGTTGTTCCTCGACAACGACCTTGCCGCGAGCCGATATCAAGTCGATGGACGGCCGATCTCGCTGCGCAACCTCCGTGCACCGATGTTCGTGGTCGGCACGGATCGCGACCATATCGCGCCGTGGCGCTCGGTCTACAAGATCCACCACCTGTCCGGCACCGATATGACATTCGTGCTGACAAGCGGCGGCCACAACGCGGGCATCGTCAGCGAACCAGGACATGCGAACCGGCAGTTCAGGATCAAGCACACCGCGCCCGCCGACCTTCGTGTCGGGCCCGACGAATGGCTTGCCTCAGTCGAACCGCAAGACGGGTCATGGTGGTCCGCATGGACCGGCTGGCTCGCCGCTCAGTCGAGCGCGCAGACCGTTGCACCACCGCACATGGGTCCGCACGCTAAAGCCCCCACGGCACTGCCGGACGCACCAGGCACCTATGTGCTTCAGGACTAGGAGCGAGCCATGGAAGACAACCTCCTTCACAACCGCACCTTCGATGAACTCGCGATCGGCGAGTCGGCATCGCTCGTACGCACTGCCGGCCTGGACGACATCCAGTTGTTCGCCGCGATCTCGGGCGACGTCAATCCCGCTCACGTCGACGCCGCTTTCGCCGCTAACGACATGTTCGGTCATGTCGTTGTGCAGGGCATGTGGACGGCCGGGCTTATCTCCGCGCTGCTTGGCACCAGATTGCCGGGGCCCGGCACGATCTACCTCGACCAGGACCTGCAATTCCGGCATCCGGTCGTACCCGGCGACGTCGTGACGGCGACGGTGACCGTCAAGGAAAAGCGTTCGGACAAGCGAATTGTCCTGCTCGATACGCGTTGCACCAACCAGCGGGGCGAGACGGTCCTGATCGGCGTGGCCACGGTGATTGCGCCGGCTGAGCCGGTCGTATGGCCGCGAATCGCACGCCCGGATGTCTCGGTGCGAAACCACGACCGTTATGACGCGTTCATGCGCGAGGCACGGTCGCTGCCCTCCCTACGCACGGCGGTCGTGCATCCATGCTCGGCTGAGGCGATCAAGGCCGCCATCGAGGCCCGCGACGAAGGGATGATCGAGCCGGTCCTTATCGGACCGGAAGCGAAGATCCGGGCCGCCGCGGAACTGGCGCACGTCAGTCTGGACGGCGTGACGATCGAAGTCGTCGAACACAGCCATGCGGCCGCTGCACGCGCCGTTGAACTGGGCGCGGCGGGCAAGATCGCCGCGCTGATGAAGGGCAGTCTGGAGACACACGAATTGCTCGCGGCGATCGTGGGCTCGGCGTCCGGTTTGCGGACCGGGCGGCGCATCAGTCACGTCTACGCGATGGACGTTCCCGCCTATCCAAAGCCCCTCTTCATTACAGATGCCGCGGTCAACGTCACACCCTCGCTCGAGCAGAAACGCGATATCTGTCAGAACACGATTGACCTGCTGCACCTGCTGGGCATCGAGCAGCCGCGGCTGGCCGTGCTCGCCGCGATCGAGACCGTCAACCCGCGCATGCCGACCACACTCGACGCGGCAGCCCTCACCGTGATGGCTGCACGCGGGCAGATCCGCGGTGCGCTCGTCGACGGCCCGCTCGCCTTCGACAACGCCATCAGCCTGGCCGCGGCGAAGACGAAGGGGATCGTCTCGCCGGTCGCGGGCCAGGCGGACATTCTCCTCGTGCCCGACCTGGAAGCGGGCAACATGCTCGCAAAGCAACTGATGTACTTCGGCGGTGCCGATGCCGCGGGCCTCGTGCTCGGCGCGCGCCTGCCGGTCATCCTGACAAGCCGCGCCGACAGCCTGCGGGTGCGGCTCGCGTCAGTGGCGCTGGCAAGAATCGTCGCCCAACGCACGCTTCGCCCGTCGGCCTTGTCATCATGAGCGCGCCACTGCTGCTTACTTTCAATCCCGGTTCGTCGTCGGTCAAGATCGGCTTGTTCCACGTCTCAGCCGATGGCGCGACGCGAGTCGGCCAGGGTTCAATCGATTTCCGCCACACGCCGTTGTCGTTGCATCTGGTCAACGGCGATACCATCCACGACATCGCGCTGAAAGCGGCCGTCACCGAAAACCTGCATGAAGTGCTGGACGAAACGCTGAACTGGTTCGCCACGCACTTTTCGCTGACCGATCTCGTCGCGGTCGGTCACCGGGTCGTGCATGGGGCGACACGTTTTCCGGACCCGTCGCGATTACCGGCGAAACATTCGCGGCCATCGAAGCGCTAACAGCAAGTGTGTCCGAGCCATGGCACGCCAACTCTGTCGCCGGGCTTAAACCCCGAGACGCCTTCGCCGAGTGTCGCCACAGTGCCGACAATTTCGTGACCCGGAATCACCGGCCGCTTCGGATCTGGAAGCTCGCCGTCGACCAGATGAAGATCCGTTCGGCACACGCCACACGCGTGTACATCCTGCGCGTCGCGCTCAGTCACTTCGGACTTGGCTATGCCATCACGTTGCTGCCGTCGGACGCTGAACCGGACGTTCTCGCGCAGGGTACAAGAGCGTCTCCTCCATGCAGCCGAATCGGAAGGCGTGCAGGCCGTATGCATAGACGACCTCCACACGCGAGAAGAAATCGCTCAACTGATAGCCGAGGCCGATCGCATTCAGTTCCACGACCCTCGATTTAGACGCGAGCTGGCGAGTTGGATTCACCCGCGGCGCTCGCACGACGGCATGCCAGCTTACGGTTCGAGTGTGAACAAGCTACTGGATATCGCGGTGCCACTGGTTGCTTCGGCCATTCGTACCTTCGATCTGGGAGGCGGCATTGCCGCAGCGCATGAAAGCCTTGTGGCGGCATCGCCCATCCTCTTCGCATTGGCACCGGGGTTGACGATCCTCAGTCGTGGCTCGCCGCGGGGCAAGCTCTCGAACGCGTGTTGCTGACCTGCGTCGGGGCAGGACTCACTGCGTCTTATCTGAACCAGCCCGTGGAAGCGGAGCAACTGCGCGAGTCACTCAGGCGAGTTGCCGGGATGAGCGCGCAACCACAACTGTTGCTGCGCATGGGACGCGGTCCACATACCGTCCATTCGCCCCGCCGGCCGATCCAGGAGGTGGTGTCGTGATTCCTCGTCGACACGCTGCGCTTGATTTAGATCAACGACGTGCGATAGCACGGGCGCAGCATGGTTTCGTCGGCTGCGTCTAGTCCGCTGCACTCCCGTGAGGATTTGATGAAACCATTCTTCAGGTTGGGCAACGCGTTACTCAAAGACGTTCGCCCGCGGCTTGTAGTCGGCGACGCCTTGCCACACATTGCTTTGCCCGAGCCTGGCCGTTGCGGCGGGCGGCCGATCATGGAGGCGTTTTCGCTGCGCCGCACGACCCGCGGCTTCGCGTCGACTGAGTTGCTCGACATACTGCTCGGTGACCTGCTGTGGGCCGCGAACGGTGTCAACCGCGAGGACAACGACGGCCGTACCGCACCATCGGCGCTTGGTGTTCACGAGATCGACGTCTACGCCGTGCTCGCGCGCGGGCTCTATAGTTACGAGCCGGTTGGACATTCGCTCGAACTCGCCGTCGCGAAGGATCTGCGCGGACTCACCGGCTATCAGGACTTCGCTGGCGACGTACCACTGGATCTCGTTTATGTAGCGGATATGTCGCGCATGCGCGACGTTCCGGCCCAACAGCGCGAAACCTTCGCCGCTGCATGCGCAGGTGCGATGGTGCAGAACGTGTATCTATTTTGCGCCTCGGCCGGACTCGCTGTTGCCGCACGCGGATGGTTCGACCGCAGCGTACTCGCGGAACACATGCGACTCGCACGAGATTGCATGCCGGTGCTTGCGCAAACCGTTGGCTATCCGTCACCGTCCCGTACCTGAGCGAGGGACGTGGTCAATCGACGAACACACTATTGGAACCTTTATATGCAGTTACTTCAGCCATTGCGTCATGCCAGTATCGCCGCCGTGTTGCTGTGCATAGGGACGCAGGCGCTCGCCGAGCCGGAACCGGTCTCGCTCGTCGATCAGCAGCACTGCATGTTCTGCCACACCGTCGACTCGCCCTTTCTTGCGCCATCGTTTCAGCAGATCGCCGAACGTTATCGCAACGTTCCGAACGCCGCGTCGATGCTCGAACACAAATTGCGGCTCGGCGGCCCCGCACATTGGGGCGATATGGCGATGCCGGCAGCTGCGGAACGCGGGGGTCCGCTTTCGCGAGAGGACGCCCACACGCTCGTGCAATGGGTATTGAGTAACTAACCTGATGTTATGGAGGACACCATGCGTATCACGATCAAGCTGGACCAGCCCGCAGACCCCGACGCGTTTGCGGTGCTTTGGTTGGACCTGGAAGCGCGTCACTGGTCGCGGGAAATGCATTGCGGCGTCGACATTCCGTCCTGGGGCCTTGTGCGCACTGCGCCCGGCGCAACGCTCATCTGCGCCCCGGATTCAACAGACGCGCTGTGCGCCATGAGCGGCCTCGATCTCGACGATCGTACTCGTCTGGTCGAGGGTCAGTCTGGACATGTGGTGTGGTATGGCAACTCAAGCTTGAGCGTGCGCCTGGATCACTGGCACGTGCAATGCATCGAGCCCGAATCGATTGAAGCCGAGAACGAGGTGTTCGACGAATAAAAAGCGCGTGTCCCCCAACGATGCCGGCAGGGGTACGTTGCTTTCACCACTCGAGCGCCGAGATGCGGCGGGGCGAGAATTCCCCGTTCAAAACCGCGACCCTGACCTGCACCATGCAGTGCGCCCCTTCGTCAGTCCAGCGCATCTGTCGCTTCTTGGCCATTCGGTGGCTGACGACCTGGTTCACCGCGGACTCGGCGATGCTGCTGCTGATCGGCAGGTCCTTGCGATGCCGAGCGCCGTAGTACCAACGTGTTCGCGTTGTTCCTCAGGTACCCGCAGACGGTGTTCAGGTTCCACCACAGCAGCCAGTTTTTGCAGAAAACCGCACACGGACCATGAACCCGGATTCGGCTATTGTTATATCACGCGTAGTGGTTCCTGGCAGCGTAGCTGAGCGCGCTGTAGTGC
>Ga0185299_10001855_pt1 | contig 36495 bp, 20 predicted proteins | sample PaiPotPPA55metaG_FD_128002 | JGI IMG/M metagenome (GOLD analysis project Ga0185299, IMG submission 128002) | Iron sulfur acid spring bacterial and archeal communities from Banff, Canada, to study Microbial Dark Matter (Phase II) - Paint Pots PPA... ...
CGGTGTCCCGGAAGCGGATGCCGCGGTCACCGGTGTCCCGGAAGCGGATGCCGCGGTCACCGGTGTCCCGGAAGCGGATGCCGCGGTCACCGGTGTCCCGGAAGCGGATGCCGCGGTCACCGGTGTCCCGGAAGCGGATGCCGCGGTCACCGGTGTCGAGGATGAGCACGCTCAATCCGCGCCTCCGAGGTGTTCGTCCAACGCCCGCGCGATGATCGGCAGCACGCGGGGCGCGATCATCTCCCGGTGTGTCGACTCCACGTCGTAGGTCGTGATGGTGCCGGAGACGTACGGGCGCCAACCGTCCGGTCCAACGATCTCCGGGCTGTCCACGGTCGCATTGAAATAGAGCATGTCGCCATCGAAGATCGGGCGCTGGTATCCCGTGCCCGCGGTCACCGACGAGTTGTACGAGTCGGTGATCCGTTCGATCGTGGCCTTGTCGACGATGGGTGCACCGATCTGGTCGCAGATCAGATCGGCCGCCTCCTGAGCCGTCGCGTCGGCGGGCACGTCGCCCATGCCGAACACCGAACCGAAGGTGTGCACGATCTCACCGGCGGTGAGGGTTTCGGCCGCGTCGGGTCCGTTATCGGTGCCGGAGGCGTCGAGCAGCGCCAGGAGATCGACCGCCTCTCCGGCCGCCCGCAGGCAGGCCGCCGTCGCGTGGGCGATGATGCCGCCGAGCGACCAGCCCAGCAGGTGGTACGGACCGCTCGGCTGCACGGCGCGGATCTCCCGGGCATAGCGGGCGGCGTATTCATCGATCGAGTGCGGCGGCGGCTCCAGCCCGCCCAACTCGGGTGCCTGGAGTCCGTAGATCGGTCGGCCCGGTTGCAGTGTCTGCGCCAAACCCCAATAGCACCAGGATGTTCCGGAGGCCGGGTGAATGCAGAACAGTGGTGATCCGTCGCCGCCGGTCCGAATCGGCAACAGCACGTCCAGCGGCAGCGTGGTGGGGACCGCTGCGCCCGATGCCGTCGGGTCGTCTACCACCGCGGCCAGCCCGGCCACGGTGCGGTGCTCGAATATCTGCAGCGGACCGACGGTCATGCCGTGGGCTTTCGCGAGCGACATCACCTTGATGGCCGTAATGCTGTCTCCGCCGAGGGCGAAGAACGAGTCGTCCACGCCCACCCGGTCGAGGCCGAGGACGTCGGCGAAGATTGCCGCGAGCCGTTCCTCGGCCGGCGTGCTCGGGGCGCGATACGCCGTGGCATCGGCGCCGAACACCGGCTTCGGCAGGGCAGTGCGGTCGAGTTTGCCGACGGCATTGCGCGGGATCGCGTCCATGACGACGAACGCCGCGGGAACCATGTACGAGGGCAACATCCGCACCGCGGCCGCGGTCAGCCGCGCGGCATCGAGTTCGACGGTCGGCTCAGCGACGACGTAGGCCACCAGCGCCGGAGAGCCCGCCGGTCCGTCGACTCCGAGGGTCACGGCGAAGGCGACGCCATCGATACGCCCCAGCGCCGCATCGATTTCGCCGAGTTCGATGCGCAACCCGTGGACCTTCACCTGGAAGTCTTCGCGGCCGACATACACCAACTCCCGGGCCGAACCGAATTCGTCGGTGTGCGGCATCTCCTTCCAGCGCACCAGGTCTCCCGTGTGATACATCCGGTCCCCCGGTGCGCCATAGGGATTGGCAACGAACCGGGTGGCGCTCAATCCCGGCCGACCGTGATACCCGCGGGCGAGCGCGGGGCCGGTGAGATACAGCTCCCCGACGACGCCGGGCGGTACCGGGCCCAGGCGGCCGTCCAGTACCAGGGTGGCGGCCCCGCGGATCGGCCTGCCGATGGTGATCGGCGCGTCGGCCGTCAACGGCCGCGATACGGTCGCCCACACCGTGAACTCCGTCGGGCCGTAGACATTCAGCATGGTGCGGCCCGCCGACCACTGCTCGACAAGGTCGGTACTGACCGGCTCACCTCCGACGACCAGCATCCGTACTCCCGGCGCCCCGGCCGGGTCGAGTGTCGCCAGCGCGGTCGGCGTGATCTCCACGTGTGTGACGCGCTCTCTCGCTATCAGCGCATCGAGTTCGGGGCCCCCGAACACCTCCGGTGGTGACACCACCACGGCACCACCCGATCCGAATGCCGACAACACCTCGAATATCGAGGCGTCGAACGCGGGCGAGGCCACCTGCAGCACCCGCGCGGTCTCGTCGAGGTCGAGCGACTCACGCAGCGCGGCAATCAGATCGGCGACACCGCGATGGGTGACCGAGACGCCCTTGGGCATTCCGGTCGATCCCGAGGTGTAGATCATCCAGGCGGCATTGCCGGGCCGAATGGGCCGCAACGGGTCACCGGCGATCGGCGCCGCGCTCGACCCCAACTCGGTGTCGTCGAGCGCGAGCCAGTCGATATCGTCCGGTAGTAGCGCCCGATGGGCGCGGACGGTGAGACCGATCGCCGCGCCCGAATCGGTGAGCACGTGTTGGATGCGGACCGGTTGGGTCGGGTCGACCGGCACGAATATCGCCCCGGTCTTCGCGACCGCCCACAGTGCGACCATCAGCCGAGTGGATCGCGCCAGCGCCAGCACGACGACAGTCTCGACACCGACGCCGCGGCCGATCAGTATGCGGGCCAGTCGATTCGACTCGGCGTCGAGCTCGCGGTAACTCATCGTGGCGCCGTCGCAGACCACTGCCGGGCGATCGGGCCAGGCCAAGGCTGTCGCCGCCAGCACCGCGGGCAGCGCCACCGGCCGCCCGCCGTCCGGCCCCTCCACCACGAGGGCTCGCTCACCCTCATCGAGGATGTCGGCATCCCCGACGGCGACCGCGGCGTCGGCGACGAAGGCGGACAGCACACGCTGCCAGCGCGTCGCCAGCGACGCGGCGGTCTGCGGGTCGAACAGATCGGTGGCGAAGCTCAGCCGAGCGGTCATTCCCGCGGGATCTCCCGCCTCCGAAAAACGCTCGCGCAGTTCCAGAGTCAGATCGAAGGGTGACAATCCACGATCGATGTCCTCCACCCGCACCCGGACCCCGGGAAGCTCCAGCGCCGGCTCGACAAAGTTTTGCAGCGACAGCAGGACCTGGAAGATCGGATGGTAGGCAACCGATCTGGTCGGGTTCACCGACTGCACGATCCGTTCGAACGGCACATCGGCGTTGATGAAGGCGTCCAGGTCCACTTCCCTGACACGGGACAGGAACTCGCGCAACGAGACGTTCTGATCGACGGTCGTGCGCAACACCAGGGTGTTGACGAACATGCCGACCATATCGTCCAGCGATTCCACGCCGCGCCCGGCCGCCGGGGTGCCGATGACCACGTCCCGCCCGGCACCGAGCCGGGCGAGCACGATCGCCAGCGCGGCGTGCACCAGCATGAACATACTGATCTTCTCCGCCTTCGCGAATTGCACCAGCATGGCGTGCAATTCGGCGTCGACTCGAAAATCCAGGTCCGCGCTGCGCAGGGACGGCACCGCGGGGCGCGGGCGATCGACGGGCAATTCCAGCACATCGGCGAGGGCGGCGAGCCGCTGTGTCCAGAATCGAATCTGACGGGCCGCCAACGACTCCGGATCGCGCTCGCCACCCAGCAACTCGCGCTGCCACAGCGCGTAATCGGGATATTGAACCGCGGGCGGGCGCTGGGACGTGCCGGCCGGACCGGCCACATAGGCCGCCATGATGTCGGCGGCGAGCGGAGCGATCGAGGCCCCGTCCGCGCTGATGTGGTGCACGACAAGGACGACGACGTGGTCCGCCGGGTCCGTCCCGGCGACCCGGTACACCCCGGCCCGCAGCGGGGGTTCGTTCGTGAGATCGAAGCCCGACCACGCCAGTTCGCGGATTCGTTCGTGCAACGGCGCGCCCTCGTCCACGTCGGCGATGTCCAGTTCGAGGGTCACCGAATCGGCGGCCAGCACGACCTGATGCGGCCCATCGGAATCGGACGGGAACACGGTGCGCAGGCTCTCGTGCCGTGCGATCACGGCGGCCACGGCCCGTCGCAGGGCGTCCATATCCAGTTCGCCGGTGAGCCGCAGCGCGACCGCGATGTTGTACGCCGCCGACGCCTGATCCAGTTGATTCAACGCCCACATCCGCCGCTGCGCCGGCGAGAGCGGGATCCGGTCCGGCCGAATCCGTGGCACCAGCACGGGGATACCGGCCGCCGCCCCGTCGGCGGGGATCAGACGGGTGGCGAGCTTCGCGACCGTCGGCGCGTCGAACAGGTCCCGCACCGTGGCGGCCGATCCGAGTTCCAGGTTGATCCGCGCGATGACTCGCGTCGCGATGAGCGAGTCGCCCCCGAGCTCGAAGAAGGACTCGTCGACACCGACCCGCTCGCGGCCCAGGACCTCCGCGAATATCCTTGCCAGCGTGTGTTCTTCGGCGGTTTGCGGCGCACGGTATGGGTGAGCGCCGCCGGAGAAATCGGGCGCCGGCAACGCACGACGGTCGAGCTTGCCGACCGGGGTCAGCGGAATCCGTTCGAGTACAACGATAGTGGCAGGCACGAAGTGTGCGGGCAGTGCCGTTGCCGCTCGCGCTCGCAGCCGCTCGACATCCAGCTCGATTCCTGCTTCGGGAAGGACATACGACACGAGCAGTGTGCCCCCGGCCGGCCCGGCACGATCGACGGTGACCGCGAATTTCACCTCATCATCGCGCGCCAGCACGGCGTCGATCTCGTCGAGTTCGACGCGCTGGCCGCGAATCTTGACCTGGGTGTCGTTGCGGCCCACATACTCCAGCGTGTAGCCACCGTCCGCGCCGTCGATCCAGCGCACGACATCACCGGTCCGGTACACGCGTTCGCCCGGGCTGCCGTAGGGCGAGGCCACGAACCGGCTCGCCGTCAGGCCGAACCGATCGAGGTACCCGCGTCCCAGCGCGAGACCCGCGAGATACAGCTCCCCCGGAACGCCGGCGGGGACCGGCCGCAGCCACGGATCGAGAACCGCGAGCGACGCGCCACGTATCGGCCCGCCGATGGCGACCTGTTCGCCCGCAGCCAGGCGCGCTACGGTCGCCCAGATGCTGAACTCGGTCGGGCCGTACAGGTTCATCATGGGCGCGACGGTGGACCATCGGCGCACCAACTCGGGCCCCGCCTGCTCACCTGCCACGGCGAGTAGCCGCAGATCGGCCGAATCGGCCGGGTCCAACGTCGCCAGCACCGACGGGGTCATCACACCGTGGGTCACCCGTTCGGTCCGCAGTAGCCGCGTCAGCGCCGGCCCGGAGGAGACGTCCGGTGGCGCCACCACCAATCGGGCACCGCAGGCGTGCGCCATCAGCAACTCGAACACCGAGGCGTCGAAGCTCGGTGAGGCGACCTGCAACACCCTGGCCGTCGCATCGAGTCCGAGCGACTCACCTTCGGCCGCAACCAAATCGGCGAGACCGCGATGAGTGGTCACCACCCCCTTGGGAGTACCGGTGGATCCCGAGGTGTAGATCAGGTACGCCGCGTGCGCCGTCCGTAGTGGCGTCTGCCGGTCCGCGTCGGTGATCCGATCCCGGGAGCAGGCGCTCGTCTCGCGGGCCGTTTCCGGGGCGTCCAACCGCAGCCAGTCGATCGTGCCCGGCAGGGTCTCGCCGGTGACGCTCAGGGTGATACCGATACGCGCCGTCGAGTCGGTGAGCATGTGGTCGATCCGCTCGGGCGGATAGTCCGGGTCCACCGGCAGGAAGGCCCCGCCCGCCTTGGCGACCGCCCACACCGCGCGGACCCATTCCGGCGAACGCCGAAGTGCCAGCGCGACGAATACATCCGGTCCGACGCCGCGGCGGATCAGCAGACGTGCGAGCCGATTGCTGTCTGCATCGAGTTCCCGATAGGTCAGTGTGCGGTCCCCGCATCCCACCGCGATCGCATCGGGGTCGACCGCTGCGCCGGCGGCCAGAATGTCCGGCAGCAGCCGGGGCGGAACCGAGGGGGAACCGTACCGTGCCAACAGGTCGGCGTCCTCTTGGTCGTCGCAGTACCGCACGGCGGTGACCGGGGCCGACGGGCTTGCGGCGAGTCGGCCGATCATCCGGGCGAAGCGATCGCACAGCCGCCGCACGTCAGGCCGCACCGGCAGATCGGTCCTGGCTCGCAGGGTCACCCGGATCCCGCCGACCGCTCCCGCCACACCCGGTGTGGGAATGACCATGAGGGTCAACGGATATGGTGGCGAATCGACGGTCACGGTATCGGCGAGCCGAACACCGGTCGCCTCGATCGCCCCCGTGAGCGCCGCCGGATCGATCGGATACGACTCGAAAGCGACCATGGTGTCGAACAATTCGGCCTGCCCGACCCATCGCTGAATCTCGGCGAGCCCGATATGACGGTGGTCCGCCACCGCGGCCTGCTCGGATTGGATGCGGGCCAGCAGCTCGGTCACCCGCTCGCGCGGGTCGAGTCGTATCCGCACCGGGACGGTGTTGATCAGCAGCCCGACCAACTCTTCCGCACCGGGAAGTTGCGGTGGCCGAACCGATACGGCGGCCCCGAAGACGATATCGGTCCGCCCGGTGTACAGCGCCAGAACCATCGCCCACCCGGCCTGAACGATGGTGTTCACCGTGGCCCCGGCCGCGCGCGCGGTGGCCTCGAGCGCCGTGACGGTCTCGGGCGGCAGATCCATCGATACGGTGTCGTCCTCGCCGTCCGTCCGGCCTACCAGTGTCGAGACGACCCGGGTCGGCGACTCCAGACCCGACAGTGCGTGCTGCCACGCCACTTTCGACTCCTCCGCGTCCTGTTCGGCCAGCCAGGACAGGAATCGTCGATACGTGCCCGCTGTGGACAATGCCGAGGTATCGCCCGAACTCCGGTACAGCGTCAATAGTTCGCGCAGCAGCAGCGGGCCCGACCAGCCGTCGAGCACGATGTGATGGTTGGTCATGACGAGTGTGTACGCGTCGATATCGGTGTGGGCCAGGATGAATCGCAGCAGCGGCGGGTGGGATAGGTCGAATCTCGTTGTGCCGTCGGCCGCGAGCACTCCGTCGAGCTCGCGCGTGCGCTCGTTCCGGTCGGCGATGACCGTCAGATCGAGTTCACGGAAGGCGATTTCGGCATCGGCGAGCACCACCTGCCGCAGGCCCTGCCCCGTCTCGACGAACCCGGTCCGCAGGGCATCGTGGCGGGCGAGGAGAGCTTGCGCAGCGGCACGCAGCCGGTTGCCCTCGACCGGCCCCGTCAGGGTGAACCGCGACTGCACCAGGTAGTCATCGGGAGCCTCGGTGTCGTAGCGGGCATGAAAGAACATCCCCTCCTGCAGCGGCGACAATGGCCACACGTCGACGAGATTCGGATATTCCCGGTCCCACCTGTCGATCTGCGCCTGCGGTACCGGGGTGAGCTCGAAGTCCGAGGGGGTATGGCCGCCCGCGCCGGCCGACCGCGCATGGTCGGCCAGTGCGGTGATCGCACAGTCCCACAACTCGGCCAACTCGTCCACATCCGCACGATCCATCACCCGTGCGGCATAGGTCCACGTCACCGCGAGACACGCACCGTCGGTGGTGTTGCGCACCGCGGCGGTAACATCGATGACCGTCGAGCGCGGCGTCCGGTCGTCGGCGGTGGCCACGAAACGACGTGGCAGCCATGGCTGCTCGTCCGGGCAGGCGGGGCGGTCACCCGTCACACCACGATCGAGATAGCAGAACGCGATCTGGGGCGTTGGGGCGGACTCTAGCGGACTTCCGTTCTCGGCCAATAGATTCCGGTTCAGCAGGCCGAAACCGATACCGTGTGCCGGCACCGCGTGCAACTGCTCCTTGACCGCCTTGATCGCGGCACCGGCGGCCGCGCCGCCGGCGAACGCGGAATCGAGATCGATGCCCGCGAGATCGACGACAACTGGATATTCGAAACCGAACCATCCGACCGTACGCGTCAGGTCGGCGCCGGGCACCACGTCGTGATCCCGGCCGTCGCCGCGCACTGTCAGCATCATCGCGGTACGGCCGTCGCCCTTGCGGATCCACCAGGAACTCGTTGCCATGACCAAGGCCGCCAGCAGGATATCCTCGGGCCCGCAATGGAATCGGCTCACGGCGGCGGTCAGCAGGGTGCGGGTCCGATCGGAGCCGATCGTCGTGTGCAGCCGCGCCGCGGTCGCGACGGTATCCGCGTCCGGATCCAGTTGCGGGGCACCGATGCCCGGGTCACCGGACGCCAGAATCCGCTGCCACGTCGGCAGTTCGCCCGCGTGCCCGGCCGCCTGGTCGCTCAGCCCGCGCGCCCAGCGGCGGAATGACGTGCCGACCGGCGGTAGCGCCATCGATCCGGGCTGCCCGTTGCCTGCAACGGCGCTCAGCCCGCGCGGGTCCCCATAAGCGGTGGCCAGATCCGACAGCAGGATGTGCCACGACGCCGCGTCCACGACCGAGCGGTGCAGGACGATCCACAGCAGCGACGGGCCGTCGGCCCGTTCGATGACCGCGAACCGCGCAACGACGCCCGCGGCCGGGTCCAGCAGGTCCGTCGCGCGCCGCAATTCGCGCTTGCATACCTGGGCGAGGTCCGCTCGTGCCGAGGCGACGGTGATCAACGCGTCGGCGTCCACCGAACCGCGCGGACGGACGGTCATCGCCCACCCGCCGTCCCGCCGGTACAGGCGCATGCGCAACATGTCGTGCTGGTCGGTCACCGCGAGGACGGCAGCCGCGAGCTGTTCCCGGTCGATTCCGGGCAGTGTGACCAGCACGGCCTGGCCGAGGGACTGCCAGCGTTCGTCCGGCCCGGCCATCTCCAGCATCGCCGGGGTCGGGTCGACCGTTCCGACGCCGCCGCCCCGCAGCTCCTCGAGCGCGTGCTCGTCGACGTCCACCGCCGCCGCGGCCAGGCCGGCAATCGTCTTGTACTCGAACACATCTCGCGCGGAAATCTGCAGGCCTGCGGACCGGGCCCGCGACAGCAGTGCGATGGCCACGATGCTGTCGCCGCCGAGTGCGAAGAAACTGTCGTCGACGCCGACCGAGTCGAGACCGAGCACCTCGGCGAACAGCGGCGCCAACGTCGTCTCGTGCGGGGTCGACGGCGCCCGCCCGGTGGTTGCCAGCGCCTCGAAATCCGTTGCGGGCAGCGCCGCGCGGTCGACCTTGCCCGACGGTGTGCGCGGTATGGCGTCCAGGACCGTGATGACGGTCGGAACCATGTACGCGGGCAGTACGGCGACCAGCGCCACCCTCAGCTGTTCCGGACGCACCTGCGCGCCGGGCGCGCCGACGACATACGAGACCAGGGCGTCGCCGCCCGCGCCCGTCTTGCTCCCCACGGTGACAGCGTCGAAGACGTCGTCGTGCCGGCGCAGCACCGCGTCGATCTCGCCGAGATCGATCCGATAGCCGCGGAGCTTGACCTGAAAGTCGTTCCGGCCCGCGTATTTCAGCGTCAATGTGCCGTCGTCGGCCGACCAGCGCACGAGGTCGCCGGTTCGGTACATGCGAGCGCCCGTTCCGTGCGGATCCGCAACGAATCGACCGGCGGACATCTCGGGGCGGTCGCGATACCCGCGGGCCACCCCGGCGCCCCCGATGTACAGCTCGCCCATGGTCCCGAGGGGAACGGGGCGCAGCCACGAGTCGAGCACGATCGCGGTCGCACCGCGCACCAGGCTTCCGATCGATACGGGCCGGTCGGTGCGCAGCGGGCCACTGAACGTGGAGGTGATGGTCGTCTCGGTGGGGCCGTAGGCGTTCACGAGCCTGCGTCCGGACCACATGTCCACGAGCTCGGGCGGACACACATCACCACCGACCTCGATGGCACGCAGCTCCGGCAGCCGCGCGGGGTCGAGCGTGGCGGCGACCGCGGGTGTCGTATCGAGATGGGTGACGTGGTGTGCGCGCAGCAACCGTGTCATGTCCTGCCCGCCGTAGGCCGACGGCGGAATCACCACGAGCCTCGCGCCGGTCGCGAAGGTGACCAGCAATTCCTCGATCGAGACGTCGAAACTCAGCGGAACCACGTGGGCGACAATGGAATCGGCCGATACCCCCAGTGCGTCGCGGCAACTCGCGACCTCACTGGTCAGCCCCCGATGCGGAACCATGACACCCTTCGGCAGCCCGGTGGAGCCGGAGGTGTAGATGATGTACGCGAGTTGGTCGACGGTCGTGCCCACGAGTCGATCGGCGTCGTCGATCGGCGCGGGTGAACGAGTCGCGACCCGTTCCTCGACCGCCGGATCATCGATGGCCCACCACCGCACGCTGCCCGGCAGCCGGTCCCGCACCGAGGTCACGGTGAGACCCGCGGCAACCCCGCTGTCGGTGACCATGTACTCGATCCGGTCGATCGGGTAGGCCGGGTCGATCGGCACGAACGCGGCCCCGGTCTTGGCGACGGCCCACACCGCGAGCACCGACTCGACCGAGCGGGGAATCGCGATCGCCACGGTCTGTTCGGGACCTATCCCCTGCGCAATGAGCACCCGGGCCAGGCGGTTGGAATAGTCGTCCACCTCGCGATAGGTCAGACCGCGGTGCGCAGTGCCGCCGTCGAGGTCGGTGCCGGGTGCCGGATCGACCGCCCCGACGAGTGCGATCGATGCGGGATCGATCGCCACTCCGGCGGCGAGGATCTCGGCGAACGTCCGGGGCGGCTCCGCCGCACCCTCGTGGGCAGGCAGCAGGAGCGAGCGCTCGAGATCGGACAGCGCGTCGAGGGTCACCAGCTTCGCGGTGGCGTCGGCGGACAGGAATCGGTGCAGGAAATCGAGGAACTGTGACCGGTAGGCCGTGAGCTCGCCGTCGCGGTACAGGTTGGGGTTGGCCTGGAGGTCGATGTGGGTGCTCTCGCCGCCCACTCCCGGATAGATGTTGACGAACAGATCGTCGATCGGCCCGGAGGTCAGGACATGCAGGCGCCCTGTCACCGGGCCGAGCTCGATACGGGTGTCCGCCATCATCAGATTCACCGTCGGGCCGAAGGAGGCGATCTCGTCCATCCGCCACCCGAGGTCGCGCACGATGTCTTCCTGGCGGTACCGCTGGCGGCGCAGGGCGCCGGTCAGTTCGGTCTGGGTCAGTGTGATGGCCTCGCCGACCGTGGCATCGGGCCGCAACCGCAACCGCAACGGAACGACATTGGCGATCATCCCGCCCGACCGCCGCATCGATGCCGTAGTGCGCGCCGAGACCGGCAGGCTCAGGACAACCTCCGTGGCACCGGTCATGGTGCCCAGGTAGGCCGCGAACGCCGCGACGACGATGGGCGCGACGCTCGACGACTGTGCCCTCGCGACCGCGTCCATCAGCTCCGCGGTCTCGCGCGGTAGCTCGCCGCCGGCCAGGATCGGGTGGGCGTCCGCGGCGGCGGCCCGGCCGGCGAGGCTGACGGGATCGGCCATCCCGGCCAGGTGCTCGCGCCAGTGTTCCCGGTCGGCCCGGAATCGGTCCGAATGTCGATATGCCGCGTCGTCTGCGACGATCCGAGCCAGGTCGTCGGCGGTCGCGGGCGGTGCCTGGACGCCGCGCAACGCGGCGTTGTACAGCTGGGCCGTGCGATGCGCCATCGACAGGGCGCCCATCCCGTCGATCACGATGTGATGAAAGCGCGAGTACCAGAACAATCGTTCGTCCGATAGACGCAGCACGGCCGATGAGACCAGGCGGTCACCCAGCAGGTCGAGCGGCGCCGAAAATTCCGCACGCATCCAGGCGTACGCGGCGGACTCGGGATGCCGGTCGTGACGAAAGTCCAGCACCATGTAGCCGTCGTACAAGCTCGTGTCGACAACCTGAATCACCTGATCATCGGCCTCGATCAGGCGCAGATATCCGGTGCCGAATTCGCGGCCGGCCCGGCGTGCCGATTCCGCCAGCAGTTCGATATCGACCGGTCCGATTAATTCGACGTATTGCGCGATGGAGATCGGCATATCCCCGGCTAGCTGTTGGGCGAACCATATACCCTGCTGTGCCGCTGATAACGCAAACGCGCCGTCGGACATCCCCGAGCTCGACGACACGGAGGGAATAAATATTTGACGCATGATCAATCCAACGTTCGGAGAGGTGAAGTCGACAGAGACAGATCCCCGATGCCTGTCATGAATGCGACGACGTGGTTCGGCAGCCGATCCCGGTCTGTCCGTGCCATGCGAAACCTCGTGATTGGTGATTTCTCTGCGTTCGACGCTGAACCGCAGGTGTATGAGCGATCCTCAGAGGCCCTGAAGTTATCCGGGGCGGCGAGAATCTCTGAACGGTGCGAGGTCTGCGGAGCGAATCTGCTGCCGGGTCGCGGTGCGTCGCACATCCATATTCCCCATCCCTCCACCTGTCCGGGCTGGCTACTGCCCGGCAAGCTAAATATTCTGTGCGACCCCCGACCGGCCGTACAGCAAGTGGCTGTAAGTAGCAGCTTAGGCGCTGCTCATCGGTTGTCTAGGGGTATTTGGTCCCGAATGAGACACTGTAGACAACCGTTACTGTGGATCGCGGACACGTTGCTCACGTAGAGCGCCGTCGGGGGGCCGCGCAACCCGGCTCGCCTCCGGGGCCGCTGCGCGAATCGCCAGTGGTCCGGAGCTGGTCGCGCTATCCTGAACGCACCCTCCACGAGTGGCGACAGGCCACCGACGAGGTGGCGATCCCGGCTCTCCGGACCGCCCCCGAGACTTGCGAGGCCGGTATGACCACTCCAGCAAGTGTTCCCGCCATCAGCGCCACATGGGTTCGGCGGACCCGTTTCGTCTATGACCACGTGTCGACGTACTACGACCGCGGTCAACGCCACATGATGCGCTTGAAGAAAGCCGCGGTGCATGAGCTGGATCTCCGTCCCGGCGACCGCGTGATTGCATTTTGCTGTGGGACCGGCCTGGAATTCCCATTCATTCGGGAACGCATCGGCCCGGAGGGGGAGATCTTCGGCGTAGACTGGTCGGATGGCATGTTGGAGCAGGCTCGCCGCAGGGTCTCGGACAATGGATGGACGAACGTAAAATTATATCGAGGAGACGTCAGCGCAGTACCGGAGAGCGTGCTCCGGGCGGGGTCCTACGACGCGGGGATATGCACTCTCGGATTATCGATCATCGGTGAGCCGGAAAGAGCCTTCCAAGCATTGAAGAATGCCGTGCGAGGCGGTGGGCAGATAGTGATCGGTGATGTCTGCTCATTCTCCGGCGTGCGGTCGGTCCTGAACCCGATCAACACCGTCATGGACCTGATAGCGGGCAATACGCATCGTAGCCTGGCCCGCAGCCGGAAATTCGCGGAAGAATTGTCCTCGGAGTTGCCGGGAGCAAAGCTCGAATGGCACCTCGGCGGTTCGTATTATATCGCTTCGGGCAGACGTCCCGACTGAGATTCATGCGCAGTCATCCGAGTCAACGAGTCCAAGGTCAGAAGACGAGGTCTTCGATGCGCTCGGACCCGGAAGTGACCTCGAACTGGTGCCGAATGCCGACGTGCTCGCTCAGCAGCCGGGCGATCAACGCGGCCACGTCGGCACGCGGGATGCTTCCGCCGCCGATCCCGTCGCCCAGTTGTACGCGCCCGGAACCCGGCCGGTCGTTCAGTCCCGAGGGACGCACGATGGTCCAATCCAGTGCGCGCGCACGGAGGTTCGCATCCGCTTCGCTCTTCAGGCGTAGGTAGACCTGGAACGGATTGGCCGAGCCGTCGTCGAAGTAGTCGGCGCCCATCGAGGAGATCAGCACGTAGCGGTTGACCCCAGCCTTCTCTGCCGCATTGGCCAGCAGGATCGGACCGTCGCGGTCGATGATCTCCTTCTGCCTGGTGGTGCTGCCATATCCGGCACCCGCCGCGAACACCACGGCATCGGCACCGGACAGGGAGTCGGCAAGCGCCGGCACATTGATGGTCTCGATATCGAGTATCAGTGGCGTGCCCCCGGCTGTGGCTACCTCGCGGCCCTGGCCCGCGGAGCGCACCGTCCCTACCACTGTGTGGCCTTGCTGGCTCAGAAGCCCTGTCAGCAGCAGTGCAATCCGGCTGTGCCCGCCGACGATGACGACCTTCATGTCTCCACATCCATCCGTATTCGTGGACCCCATCACCGCGGGCCCCAGTAGTCCGCTGCGGACGGACCGCGCTGCTCGGCGAATCGGCCGCTGGATGCTCCGGTCACGTCGGCGATGTGGCCGCTCAGCTCCGTAGAAGGGGACACGGCGTTCCTTCTCTCCTCAGGGAATGCTGTGGAAAAGCGGCGCTGCCTGTCTGCGGGCAGCGCCGCACGGGCGGGGATCTATGCCTTGCCGAGCAGCTCCCGTACATGCTGGACGATTTCCTCGTTGGTGTAAGCGTGGCCGGCAATACCCCAGCCGCCGGCGACGGCCTCGGTCAGTGCGACCCAGGTACGTTCCTCCAGGGTCGGGTCGCCCGCGGCCTTGGCGACCAGGGCGGTGAAGTCCTTGACCAATCCGAGCTGCTGTTCGCGGTCCAGCGCGCCGGTATTGGTCGTCACATTCACGCGAACGCCTGCGCTGCCGCCGCCCGCGGTCGAAAAGGAATCCGGGTCCAGTTCGTGGATGAACGCGGCGGTGTTGTCGAGAAAGAAGGGGATCCTGGGCACCTTCTCCCACCGCATGATCGTCTCAGCGAGTTCCTGGGCGAGCGCATGCTTATCGCGGAACATTCCTGCCGGGGCGTACACGTCGATCATCGGCATGGCGGTGTCCTTTCGGGTCCGCGGCTGTTGCTGACCAGCACTGGGAGGCCGGCCCTCGCCGCGTGCGTGGCGACCGCCTGCGCGGCGGGTCCCGCCCCGATGGTGCCAATTGTCTTGAACTGCATGGGACATGCTCTCCTTCCGGTGTTTTCCTCTGGTGGTGGCGGCTATTCCCCGAGGAAGGCGTTCACCTCGGCCGCGAATTCGGCGGGGTACTGGAAGAGGAAGGCGTGGCCGGAGTCGGGGTAGATGACGACCCGGACGTTCGGCAGGTGCCCACCGAGTAGGTGGGTGTTCTCGGTGGGGACCATGGCGTCGCGGTCGCCGTTGGCGGCGAGGACCGGCTGCTCGATGGCGGCGAGCCTCACCAGTCGGCTGTCGTCCGGGATGCCCCAGGCGGAGATCGCGGTGTGCTGGGCGTCCCGGGCGGCCACGTCGGCCGGTGCATCACGGTCCTGTTGCCGGGTGAAGATGCGCTGGATGAACTCCTTGCCCTTGGCCTGACTCGTCTCGGTGGGCCGGAAGAAGAGCAGAAGGAGGTCTTCGACGGTGTTCTCGTCGCGACGTGCGGCCGCCAGTACCTCGCCGGTCCAGAGGTGGAAGTTGCGGCCGCCCTGGGGACCCGTTCCCGCCAGGACGATCCGTCGGATCTGGAAGGGCCGGATCAGAGCGATCTCCTGGGCGACGAAGCCGCCCAGCGAGAAGCCGAAGAGGTCGTAGTGCATCAGGCCCAGCGCGTCGATGAACGCCAGCGCATCCAGCGCCATCTCTTGCACGGTGCCCGGCACGGTACCGGTCGACCCGCCCACGCCGGCGTTGTCGACGAGGATCACCTCGTGCTGTTCGGCGATCGGGTCGATCAGGGCGGGGTCCCAGTTGTCCAGGTTCCCGCGGTAGTGCTGCAAGAAGACGACCGGGACGGTTCCCGGCCGTGGGGTGCCGAAGCGCCGGTACGCATAGTGGACGCCGTTGGCGCCCTCGACACTCTGGTTTGGCGCGGTGAGCTGACCGATTCCAGACATGATGACGTGCTCCAAATGCTAGGAAGAAGAGGTCTATTACCCGGGATATCTACGATTGCTCGCCGTCGGCCGGCGGGGCATCCCGTAGAGCTCGTAGTTCCGCCCGGCCGCTCATCGCCCGGCTGGTGTGGCACGTGTGTCACGATTGCCCGAGACGTTGGGCGAGCTCGGCGGCAAAGGCGAGAACCTGCCCATACGGCCGATGGTAGAGCTCGATCTCGCGGATCAGGCCACTCTCGCTGAGAGCGAGGATGGTGACGCCGTTTACCGGGTTGCCCTTGAATCGCCCCGCCCACTCCATGTAGGTCCTGCCCGCGTCCCGCGTCTCATGAACGAAGTCGAAGTTGTCGTACAGGGTCCGGGTGGTGTTGAAGAAGTGCCATACCGCGGCCGGGCCCACGACTGGATCCTCGGCCGCGGACAGCCTCAGAGCCACGTCGGGGGTGCAGGCTGTCGCGAAGTCGTCCAGGGTCGGGCGGGAGATGATCGCGAGCCACTGGCCCCCCGGAGTATCAGCCGCCATCTGGTCGACGAAAACCTCGGTGAGGAAGTTGTCGACCTGTTCCGCAACGACCTGGTACTGCTCGAAATGGGGGTAGTGGCCCGCATTCTCTACCAGAAAATAGCGGGCCGCGGCGAAGCGGGGCGAGACCTGTTTCCTGACCGAGTCGGGAGACGCTACGTCGTCTTCTCTGCCCGGCAACAGCAGCACCGGCCCTCGGTACTTGCTCGGCGCATTGCCATCGGGGTGCCCGTTGTTCCATGCCTCCGCGATCGCCTTGACCGCGTCGGGCCGGACCTTGGCCGCGACGGCCGCCATGTGGTCGAGCCCCTCCTCGCGGAACCCCGCGGTGACGCCCGCCAAGAGCGCACGCATGGCCTCGACGTTTCCTGCGGCCTTCGCGAAAGGTTCGAGTGCATTTGCCGGGAGGTGGGTCCCGGCCAGCGGAATCGACGCGATCAGTACCAGGCCCACGGTGTCCGGCCGTTTCGCCGCGACCAGTTCGACGATCGGGGCGCCGATGCTATGGCCCACGAGCACTGTCGGCTTGGCCAGCAGATCGACGACCTTCCCGACCTCGTCGGCGTAACGATCCAGGGTCAGCGGACCTTCCGCGTCGGTGCGGTCACCCATGCCGGCGAGGTCCAGCGCCACGAACTCCACGTCCGAGGTCTCGAGGGACGCGATGACGTCGTCCCAGATCGCGTAATCGTCCAGGTAGCCGTGGACGAACAGCACGACCCGGCGACCCCGGCCCGTCCGCAGGAAGGTGATGTCCGTGTCAGGGACTGTCTCCACGGCTCCGTACCTGATTCGGGAAGTCATGATTCACACGATGACTCGCCGACGGCTGACCGGGCATCCCGTGGTGTTCGTAGTCAGCCAGGCGAAGTCCCTCCTACGCCGAGGTGATCCGCTCTCGCTGGCCCGACAACTCACGCCGGGAGTGGACATCGAGCTTCCGGAACACCTTTCGCAGGTGGTAGTCCACGGTATGCACGCTGAGGTAGAGCTGGCCCGCGATCTCCGCGTTCGTGGCCCCGCCTGCGGCCAGACGGGCAACACGGGCCTCCTGGGGAGTCAGGTCGCTGCCGGCGTTCCGAGCTCGTGCTCCCGGCTGGACCGGACTACCGGCCGCCGACAGCTCCTGCGCTGTTCTGGCGGCGTATCCCTCAGCGCCCATGGCGTCGAAGAGTTCGTAGGCGACCCTCAGTTCACGACGGGCCTCCTTGATTCTGCGCTCCCGGCGAAGCCATTCCCCGTACAACTGGTGGCTTCGCGCCCTGCGAGCCGACCCGCGGGCGCACTCGTGATGCTGGATGGCCCGTCGGTAGAACTCCTCCGCCGCCGAAGGGTCGGCAGCGGTCAGAGCCCGAGCGCGGGCGAGGTCGCCGAGCAGGCCCGGAGCGGGTGTCCTGTCGGCCAGCCGGGACAGACGTTCCGTCAGGTATGTCGCCTCGTCGTCCCTGTCGCAGCGGATCGCTGCCTCGACCATGTCGGCAAGGGCGAAATTGATCTGGCATGTGTCCCCGATCTGGCCCTCCACAGCGAGGTATGCCTCGTGATAGCGGCCCCGGCTCAGATCGACCACGCTGCGCGCGTAGTCACAGAAAACAAGTTGATACCCCTGGCCGGTGCGGAAGGCATGTTCCTGGACGGCTTCCGTCAGCGTGCGGGCCTCCTCGAATCGGCCTCGCCACGCGGCGATGAGCAGGGCGCCGAGGTACAGCTGCGAGCCTCGGGCCTCCTCCAAAGCGGCACGCTGGTCGAACAGGCGCTCCGACTCTGCGAGGCGTCCGGCGATCAGTTCGGACAGTGCCGTGTGGCTCAGAGCCAACGCCATCGGGATGACGGCGCGCTGGCGCCCGGCTTCAGCATGTAGCCGCCAGGCCAGCTCGTGCAGGGCGACGTCGTCGCCGAGCATCGTCGCGTGCGAGCAGGCCGCGGCCAGCAACTGGAACATTTCGGGAGCTGTCGCTCGTTCGTGCCGTACCGCGTCGATGGCCTGTTGCAGCATCGGGCCGGCACTTTCCAGCCCGTCGAGATGCAGCGCCGTATCGGCTTCGAGCACCACATCGCCTGTCGTGGCCGGCATCCCGGCGGGCAGCGACAGGGAGCGAACCGCCTCAGCGACGCTGAGGCGTGATGCCCCCTGCGGTGCGAGTGATCCGCTGATCTGCGCCTGGACGAATGCCTCCACGAGGATGTCGCGAGCCAGACGGATGTCGATCGGGCCCAGTTCCCGGGCCGCCGTCGCCAGTGCGTAGGTCGCGGCCGCCGGAGCGCCCGTCAGTCGGTGGATACGCGCTTGCACGCGCTGTATCAGGCCGTTGTCACGCCGGTCCGCGCTGTTGGCGGCCGCTTCGTCGAGCAGGGCCTGGGCTCTCCCTGGCGAGCCGGCGACAGCACTGGCCTCCGCGGCACCCAGGAGGCGACGGGTACGGGTGGGCAGGTCGGGTGTCAAGGACGCTGATCGTGCCAGCAGGGTCGAAGAGCCGGTCCAGTCACCGCGATCACGGACGCGTTCTGCGGCGCGCTGGAGTTCAGCGGCCACGATGTCGTCCGGTGCGGTCGCCGCAGCTCCCAGGTGCCAGGCGCGCAGGTCGATCTCGCCGAGGTCTCCCGCGACCTCCGCCAAGGCGGCATGAACCCGCGTACGCTCCGCCAGCGGGGCACCATAGTAGATAGCCGACCGGATCAGCGGGTGGCGGAATTTCACCGTCTCGCGGATCGACAGGAGGCTCCGCTCCTCGGCGACCGCTGCGTCGCTCGCGTCGTAGCCCAATTCCGGACCGGCCCGCCACAACATGGCGGGATCACTTGTGGGATCAGTCGCGCAGGCCAGCAGCAAAGTCCGGGCCCGCGAGGGCAACGCCGACGCTTCACGCAGGTAGAGTCGTTCCAGCGCTCGTCCAAGGGGAATGGGTTCCGGTAAGGGTGCCGCACCGCTGAGCTGATCACTGCTCAGTTCCCTGCCCGCCTCGATCAGGGCCAGGGGATTGCCACCTGTGGAGGCGACGATGCGGAGGCGAACATCCCGATCCAGGACACCGGGAACCACCGATTCCAGGAGCTGGCCGGCCGCATCCACACCGAGACCGGCGACGGTCAGTTCAGGTAGACCAGCCAGGTGGTCGACGCGGTCGACCTGGTCGCGTGCGGCGAACACCATTGCGACCGGGTCGGCGTACAGGCGGCGGGCCACAAAAGAGAGCGCCGCGGCAGACTCCTCATCGAGCCAGTGGGCGTCATCCACCAGGCACAGCAGGGGCCTGTCGGCGGCGCGCACGGCCAGCAGGCCGAGCGCGGAGAGCCCGACGAGGAAACGGTCGGGCGGGCAGGTCTGCTCCTGGAGCCCGAAGACCTGGCAGAGTGCCTCATGTTGCGGATCGGGCAGCTTCGGCAGGTAGGCCAGATATGGTCTGAGCAGTTGGTGCAGTCCGGCGAAACCAAGTTCGGCCTCGGATTCCACGGCGTCGAAGCGCATGATCTCGAAATCGCTGTCGGCCAGGGACTGCAGGCGGTCCAGGAGCGCGCTCTTACCGGTTCCGGGCCCGCCCCGCAATACGACGACGGTGCTCACCCCACCTCGGACGGTGTTGAGGACCGCCGTCAGTCGATCGCATTCTTCGTCCCGTCCGAACAGTTCGTCCACCGGTCAACTTTAAGGCTCTCGAGAGAGATGCCATGTGATCGAACGATATTTGACGGCATTCGAACGCGGCACTCTCGGGGATGAGCCCCCCAGTTAGCATCGCCGAAGGCCGCGACTTTGGGTTCACCGTGACGGCAACGCGCTGAGCACCATGCGGGTCAGCGTGGCGAAGGACGTGTCGATGTCGTCGGCGAACTGGAAGCCGCCCTGCGACTCCAAGGTGGCGAAGCCTCCGATTCAACGAACCCTCTTCGCCAGAACACGCTCTCGCGACCAGGATGGTCCGCCACATCGGGCAGCCTGCGACGGCCCGCGCTGATCTCGTAACTCAAATCGGTGCAGGCCGAGGCAAGTTCGGCCATCCGCTGCCACAGGCGATGCCGGACCGGCTCCGGCCGATCCTGCTCCAATGCCGCATGAGCCTCGACATAGAACCGGGCCAACCGATCGACAACCATCCCCACCGTCTCATTATGCAGATACGCGAATTCCCATTCGGATAGTGGGGAGAAATCAAAACCGTCGCACGCTTCCAACACATTGGATATGTCATCAGGCGCTGCAGTTTCAAATAGCCCGGTCCGAGTGTTGAGCTTCTACCCTTCGACCTCACCCCCGGATTGTTCAACGAGCCAGATTATGCGGTTGTATCACTGAACGGACAGCATCCCAGCATCCGTACAGCTCACGTGCCCACCCGGCGCCCGGATCCATGACCAGCGCTGCAGTCCCCAGCTTCGTCTGTGGATACGCGCAGACCGAATGCCTGGCACACCGAACCCATCTGACATCTGGAGCTGCGGCAGTTGGACGGAGCCACCACACGTCTCGGCGGCCACATCTGCCAGTCGTCGGGTCGAAGCACCTGCATCTCTATCACGCCACCCCCCGTGTTGCCGTATCCACTTGTGCCGCTGGATATGTCGCGGAATCCGCAGACAACACCCAACGTAGAACAGTGTGACAACCGAATATCACAGTGATTTGAGGTCACGTGGTCTTGGCATGCTTCCCCGGGTGTCCGCCTATCGGCATGACGGGGCGTTCGAGCAGCCGGTCCGACCCCGACCTACTTCTCCGATTCACCGAACCGTCCCGTCCTCGATCGCACCGGCGTCCTGTACTGGAGGTCAGTGGGGCCGGTCTCGCAATGGAGCTTCGATCCGGGTCGGACCTGGCCCGGCCCCTCGAGGCGAACGACCAGCCTGTGCGTCGATGGCGAGCTGACGTGACGGCCGAGCACGCCGACAACGCAGTCACAGCCGGTTCAGCCGCGCTCGTCGCCGAGGGCAGCGGCGATAGCGGCCGCGATCTCGGCATCCGGACCGCTCCGAGGAAGGAAGTACAGCCAATCGTCGATGGCCCGGACGAAAGTCCAAGCCGTCGTCAGCTCTAGGTTCAGACCGGCGGCGTCCGCTACGGCTTCGAGTCGGCGACGTAGTGCGGCTGGGCCGTCGAGTTCGTGGAATCGGTTACGTAGCAAGGGGATCACTCCGAACTCTGGGTCGCCGGAGAGCACCTTCGGATCGATCACCAGCCACGGCTCGCGAGTACCGCGCAGCACGTTGAAGTAGTGCAGATCCTCGTTGACCATCAACGCTGCGGGCCGTAAGTCACGGCACAGGGCGACGGCCCGATCGACCATCCCGGCGGGTATCACATTGCCCAGCTGCGCCGCCTCGACAGTCAGCTCTGCAGACCAGCGCTCGGCCTGGGCTGCGAGCGATCGGTGCAGGGGCGGCGCGGGAATGGCCAGTCGTCGCAGCAGTCCACCCGCAACGATCACCGCTGTCCCGATCGGCTCGCCTGACAGATCCCGGTCTGCGTCGAGGCGTTCGAGAAGTAGCACGAAATCCTCGCTGTCGTGGTCGAGAAGCTCCACCGCGCCTTCGCCTCGCCAGGTTGCCAGCGCCAATGCTTCATCCTGTACCTCCGCATGCGGCCAGGACAGCTTCAGAACGGCTGCGCCGCCGCTGGCAACACGCACCGGCACCACGAGTCCGGAGTAGCCGTGCATTGGTACACCGTCGAGCCGCAACGTCCACCGCTGCATGTACTGCTCGACCAATTCCGGCAGGGACGCGAGCCAGCGTTGCTGTTCCGGAGTGCGAAATCGGGCGGCGAAAGCACCTGGAACGGAGATCATTTCGTCAAGGTACCCGGCCGCGGTTGCAGTATCCGGATGTGGGAGTCGGCCTGCGGTTCGCCGCCACCGGCGACTGGATTGCGGCTCGTTGTGCATTCCGGTCGCCGGTGACGACTCGTATCCGAACCAGTGCCGGGTAGGGCGAAGATCAACCTCCGAGCACTGCAGGGGTATTCGGAACAGGGTGCCGGTTCGGATGGCGCAAGATCGCGCATCGACACCTCGCGTACCGGGCTGCCCTACGAACTGTCATCCTGAGAGTTGCCGCCTGCTGCGGGCCGCGCGCTCGTCGGCATGAGCGTGCATTCGTGACGCCGAGATGATCTCGGCGCGTTGATCTTCGGCCGCACCGTCCGGCCGCTTCGAACCGCCCGCCACGCGGCATGAGCGGATATTCGCGAGTGGCTCACAGACCCGGGCTGAGCCTGTCGGCAGCGTCTCTGCCGACAGGCTCAGCGCTCCGTTCGGGTCGTGTGGCAGGTGCGGAACGGTCAGCGGCGGCGGTAGAGGCGACCTGCGGCGTCGAGGCCTGTGATCGTGCCGTCGTCTGCGAGGGTGAAGATGCCGCGCTGGCCCCTGAGTCCGCCCTCGGTGACGATGTACTGTCCGCCGGGCAGCAGACCCATCGTGGCGGCGGGGAGGTCGGCGGGAATCTCATTTTCCATGGCGGCGCGGACCTCGGGCTTGATCGCACAGGCCATGGTGAGCCCGGTGCCGGTGTTGTCGACGGTGATCGTCATGAACTCGTTCTCGTAGTGACCGGCCACCCGTCGAGCCTGCTCGGCGTCGTAAGGCAGCGGCTCGGGGTCTCGCTCGACGACGCCGAGATAGTGCTCCATCGCCCAGCGCGCCACGGCCTCGTTGAGTTGGAGCCCGCTGTCCGGTCCGGCGTTGGACATCACGGTGACCGCGAAGCCCCGCTCGGCGATCATCTGCAGGTCGGCGAACTGGCCGTTGGAGGAACCGGTGTGCCCGAAGGCGCGCTCGTCGCCGACCGGACGCAGGAACCAGCAGATACCGAAGCCGTCGCCGAGCGAGCTGCCCGCCAATTCGACCGTCCGTCGGCGCATGGCCGTGAGCGTGTCGGCGGACAGCAGCCGCTGTCCGGTCTCGGTGGTGCCGTCACCCAGGTGGAAGCGAGCGAAGCGCAGCTGGTCGGCCACGGTGGAGGCGAGGCCACCGCCAGGGTTGTTGGCGCGGGTGTCGTTCCACTGCCGCGCCACGGCGAGTTGTCCATGCTCGTCGTTGTTGTGGCCGACGCTGAAGCGCCGCAGCATCGCCTGGTCGGGACGGTAGGTGCTGTGCGCCATCTGCAGCGGAGCGAGCACGAGGTCCTCGACGGCCTGCTCGAACGTGCTGCCGGTGACCATCTCGATCACTCGTCCGGCCAGATTGAATCCGATTTGGCTGTAGGAGGCGCGGCCGTTGACGGGGCCTATCGTGGGCACATCGGCGATCAGGTCGACGTAGCGGGCCAGCGCGTCGTCGCCGTCGCCGGTGTTGTTCACCATGCGGGTGTCCAGGCCGGCAGTGTGATTCATCAGGTTCAGCACCGTCATCTCGGCGGGCGCTTCGGCGACGTAACGCCGCACCGGGGCGTCCAGATCGATCTTCCCGGCCTCCACCAGTCGCATTAGCGCGGTCGCAGTGAAGGACTTCGAGACCGAGCCGAGTTTGAACAGCGTGTCCTCGGTGACGGGCAGCGGGTTCTCGATGTTAGTCACGCCGTAGCAGGCAAAGACCTCGCGACCGTCGACCCACACGCCGACCGCAGTGCCGGGAACCCCCAGCTTGTCGGCCGCAGCGGCGAGAAATTCAGCGAGCTGAGCGTCGGTTGTCGTCATGACTATTGCCTCTCTTCATCATCTGCGCACATCGTGCGCACCATGCGCACACTGTACTCACGATGGAACGGTGTGCGCAAGTGTGAACCATGTGCGCTATGCTGCTCAGGTAGGGAGGCAGCGATGACAAACCCGAACCAGAACCCCGAACAGGCCATTTCCGCAGCATCGGTATGGACGCGTCCGCGGCGCGCGCGAGAGCATCTGACCCGCGAGCGCATCGTCGCCGAAGCCATCGCCTTGCTAGACAGCGACGGACTGGAGGCGCTGACGATGCGGACGCTCGGATCGCGCCTCGGCGCCGGGGCCACCTCGTTGTATCGACACGTCGCCAACCGTGATGAACTGATCGAACTGGTCGTGGACGAGGTCTACGGCGAGATCGAAGTGCCCGACCAGAGCCACGCCAGGGCATGGCGGGATGCGGTGGCGTACTGCGCCGACAGCGTACGTGCGATGATCCTGCGCCATCCGTGGACGGCCACCCTGCTGGGCGGCGTCGGGTTGGCGTATCTGGGCCCTAATGTCTTGCGGCTCAACGAGGAATTGCTTGCCCTCTTCGAGTCGGGAGGATTCGACGTCGCCGAAGCGGAATTGGCGCTGAGTGCGGTGATGTCCTATATCATCGGCATCAGCATCACCGAGGCGGCCTGGCTCAGCGCCATCGCACGCAGCGGACTCACCGAAGACCAGTGGATTACGGGCCTGCGCCCCGCCATCGAGCACGCCACGGAGAACCACCCACACCTGAAAGCCTCAGCCGAAATACACCACCGAGACCCGAAACAGGGTCGCGAAGAGAACTTCCGCTACGGCCTGGACCGCATGCTCGACGGCCTGGAACCCCGCCGCTAGGCACGGAACCGTGCAACCAACACCCACAGTGGCGCACTTACCGCAAGACGCAGCAATCCGTCCGTGCTGAAATCGGCATTACGGTTCGTTGTGGACGTCGAGATGGTCTCGGCCCGTTGATCTTTGGGTGTATGAGGTGGCGGTCCGAACCGCGCGTTCAGCGGCAAAGGCGCGCGTTCACGGACCGGTAGGATTCGGCCGTCATCGATCGGGAGGGTCGGCGAGTCGGCAGGGCTGCGCAGCGGGATCCGGAATCGTGGGCGAGGCAGCGTTTCGAGCCGCGCCGTGTGGGCTGATCAGTAGACGCAATACGCTATGGAGCTGGACCTGGACACCACGTCGTTGGCCGGGGTACGGGCCGAGGTGTTGTGTCTGCTGCGATATCGGCCCCGACACCGGTGTCGGCGACATCGGAGTTGAAGATACGGTGCAGGTGACCGCCGAGCTGGCCGGCAACGCCGTCCGCCACGCGCTGGGGAGTCAGCCAGGACACCGACAGTGAAACGGTGTGGGCCGAAATCGGCCCCCAGCCTGTGACCTGCGCGCCGACGCGTACATGCGTGGTCAATCCTGCTGGGACAGTTTGGCGTTGAGTTCGTGGGCTTCGGAGAGCTGATCTTCCAGGATGATGATCCGGCATGCCGCGTCCAGGGCTGTGCCCTGATCGACGAGCTCGCGGGCCCGCTCGGCCAGGCGCAACTGGTAGCGGGAGTAGCGGCGGTGCCCACCCGCTGAGCGTTGCGGGGTAATCAGGTTCGCCTCGTCGAGGCTGCGCAGGAATGCTTGGGTCGTGCCGAGCATGTCCGCGGCCCGGCCCATCGTGTAGGCGGGGTAGTCGTCGTCGTCGAACTTCTCGTTCGCGGTCGTGGGGTCAGGAATCGTGGTGCCTCCAGACGACGAGTGCCCCCGGCGCCATATGGCGCCGGGGGCACTGAGGGGAATTACTAACCATCTTCGAACATGTCACCGACACTTCGGTGGTCGCCCGAGCATAGGTACTCGCGGGCGACGTAACGGCGGGCAACTCCTCCCTTCTGTTCACTGTGTTACTTCATCTTTCGTGCACTTCACCTTGCGTACCCGACGGGCCCGGAACCAGCAACTTCCTGGTCCTGCGTATGCGGGCCGCCGTCCTCGACTTCACGGGTAGTTCGTCATCTCCCGTGCCATCCAGACTTCGTTCTCTTCTGACATGAGAGAAATTACCTCATGTCTCGACGAATGTCTACAGCCGACAGAGAAGATTTTCCGTACCCGGCGTGTCATATTCCCTGACCTGCAGCGTCTCCGAACGTGGGAAGACGTTCCCGATGCCCGTCACAACGCTCTGCGCGAGCTGCATGGCGACCCGAAGCCAGGTTCGGGCGCCGCAAGATGACGCGCTATCTGCGCCGCCAGGGGCATCGGGCGGCGTTCTGCACCGTTGGTTGAGACCGGATCATGCGCGAACTCGGCATGAACGGTGCCGTGCGGGGCCGCAAGCAGTGCGCCACGATCCCGGCAAGAACGGAATGCACGCCAGGGACAAGCTCAACGGCTAGGTCACCGCTGACGCACCGAAACGTATGCGGGCGGCCGAGTTCACCTACGTGTCGATGCGGACAGGATGAGCGTGGCGTTCGTGTTCGACGCCCATTCCCGCGCGATCGCATGCTCGGGGGTGATGCCGCCGGGTAGTGGCTTCTCACGGACGGCAGAACAGATCCGACCGGCTGTCGCATACTGCTGAGTATGGGCTTCAAGGAGCGCCGGCTGCGCCGGTCGATGCGTGATCCGGTGCGGGGTGAATTCCGGCCCACCGGTTCATATTTCCCGCATCCGGGCCGGGTGCCGATGCAGGAGATGCTCACCGGGGTAGTGAGCGGCCCCGGCGTTGGGCCGGTGGCCGGCGAGGCCATGAACGACCTGCGGCATGGGCGGGCGATCGGCCGCGATGTGCTGCCGGTGCTGGTCGACCGGGCGGACCCGGCCAAAATGCTCGTGCTGTGGGACGAGCTACCTGCCTACGACAGCCGCGCCGAGGCCACGCAGCAGGCTCAGCAGGCCGCGGAACAGGCTCGGCAGGCCAGGCAGACTCGGGGGACGGCGGAACAGGCCACCGTCGATGCGCCCCCTGAGGTCGATCCGCCCCCGGACTGGGCGCGGACGCTCATCTCCGACCTCGTCGATCGCGCAGTGATGCCGGGCGGTCACCTCGCCGACATCACCACGACCATCGAGTACGGATCGAGTTCGCACGAAACATGGCACCCCGCGACCGCAGTATTGCGAGAAATTGCCGAGGTACCCCTGCCTCCCGAATTCCTGCCCGGTCCGACGGCAACGATGTGCATGCTGACCCTCGACGTCAGCCCGCCCAGCGGGGCGCCGTACACCGTGCAGGTGCGGCAGGGTTTCCGCAGCGCCGAGCGCCGGGCACAGATCGCCGTGCCCGGCGCGTCCCTGCCGGTGCTGATCGACCCGGACAATCCCCGGAATGTAGCGCTGCGGATACCGTGAGCAGATGAGGAACCAGGTATTGTTCGTCGCACTCGGCGTCGTGAGCGGGGTCATCGTGACCCTGCGCGCACACCGCGCACCGACCTCACCGGGCTGGGACAAGCGAGTAGGCCGCACCCGCTTGCGCAGGTCGGATCTCCCCGTCGGATTCACCGCTGCCCTCCTGACGGCACTCGGACTACGCGGCGCCGGCAAGAACACCGCGGCCCGACTGGTAGCAGCCTGGGGTATCGGAGCAGGAATCGGAGCCGTCGGCACCGGAATCGCCGAACCACTCGAACCGGCTTCGCGCTAGAGCCCGCCCTCCGCCGTCCCATGATCGTCGGACCCGACCGGCCACGGCGAGCGAGCCCCATCGCCATCGCCATCGCCATCGCCATCGCCATCGCCATCGCCATCGCCATCGAAGCGAGGCTCCTTCTATAAGCGCACATCGGCATGAGCGAGCGGTCCGCGAGAGCAACCGCCGGATCGCGTCGCCGGCTATTCCTGAACGAGGTACCGGTACACCTCGGTTGCGTCCCTGACCTCGATAACGGAACCGTTGGTGCTGTCGGTTGTGAAGGTGTAGGGCTGCTGGTCGCCGTTCTCGGCATACGCCACCCCGGCCCAAAAAGTCACACCGATGGCGCCTGCTCGCACGACCAGTACCTCCCATGCGGCGGTCAGCTCGTCTTCCAGCGTCGGTATCGGACGGCGATCAGTACCGCTGCCGTAGATTTCGCCGTCGAAGTTGCACTGCGCATTCGAGCGTGCGTCGTCGAACGACGCCGAGTCGTCGGTCGGCGCGGCTGATTTTCCACCCGATGCGGTCGGTGCCGAAGAAGCCTTGGTGCGCAACACCTTTAGCGGGCCCATCGGTGGGGCGATGAAGCGGATGATGATCCGCTCTCACCTGGGCAGTTGTGCGGCATTGGCGGCGACCGCGGCCAGCGCGAGAAGTGTCGCGGTGATCACCGCGATGTGAGTGCGGCGGTACTGGGTTGCCAGCACCGCGAAGAACTCTCGCAGGAAGGCCGCCGGAATGAAGTAGCCGGCGGTGCGCGCGCCGACGACCTGGGCGTCGATGCCGAGCCGTCGCGTCAGTTCGGCCGCGCGAAGCACGTGAAAGTTGCTGGTGACGATCGTCATTCGGATCTCTTCGGCGGGTATGCCGCGCAGGGCGAGCTCCCGCACACAATTGCCGATGTTCTCGGCGGTGTTGCGGGAGTGCCGTTCACGCACGATGGAGGTCGCGGGAATCTCCTTCGCCGCGAGATACCGCGCCATCGCATCCGCTTCGGAGGTCGCCTCATCCGGGCCCTGCCCGCCGCAGGTGACCACGACCGGCAGCCCTCCCGCCCGCACCGCCGCGCGATAGGCCCGGATGCCCCGATCCAGGCGGGCTGCGAGCAACGGCGTCACGGACCGCCGGTTCAGACCGCATCCGAGTATCACGACGGCATCGGACTCCGGATGATCCGGCAGATTGCCGTAGAGCAGCGCATATCCACCGAATGCGACCAGATGCGCCACCAGGTAGACCCCGACCGCGCACAGGACCACGGTCAGCTGGGTCACCCACGTCGGCACGGCCGGACCGGCGTAGACCGCAACGCTCCCGATGAGCAGCAACAACAGCAGACCTATGCCGACGATCATCGGGGTCACGGTGATCGGCGCGACACCTTCCCGCGACATCACCGCGACTCCGTTGACGATCAACGCGATACCCACGACCGCCGGCGGAACGGCAACCACGACACCGACACCGAGCCGCGGGATCGCACCCGCCGACAGTTCCAGGACGATGACTGTCGCCCCGGTCACGAGCATCGATGCCGCCGCCAGGAAAACCAGGCCCGTCGACAACCGGCGTGGTTCCCGGGCTACCCGGACCGCACCCGCGACCGCCAGCACCCCACCCGCCACGACAACGACCGCGCCGATGAATAGCTGTGCCACACTGTGCATCCGCCTTCGCCTCCCAGCCGCTGTTTGATGTTGTCTCGTCGCCGGCCGCTTCGCGTCACCCGCGTGGGCGTCCCGAGTTTACGCAGCAGACCGGCGCACCGACGATTTCCCGGTAACAGCCGGGTGAAACCGGGAACCATGTACGCCAACCACATCCGGCGGCAGCTCCCGGGAAAGGCACCCGTACGGGGCCGGGTGATTCATTCCGAGATTCCGTCACGAGGTCTTCCGATGATTCGACACTGTCTCATCGCGAACGGCGGAAACGCTGCACCGCAGTGTCTTCCTGCCGTGTTTCGGCGGCCCCCTGTCTCGGGTCCACGCGCTCGAGCTTGGTCCAACCGGTCCAGCCTCGCCTGTTCAGCAGCTCGATCAGTCGACGGGCAGGCGGCGCGGTGTCGAACGCCAGCGTGTCGAGCAGCGCAACCAACGACGGCTCGATGTCGCCGCCGACGTAATCCTCGCCCTGCTCGTCGGCCAACTGCGTGAGGTAGCCAGCCAGCTTGTCGACCAACTCGATCAACATGGGGTCGTTGTCGGTCCGGTCGAGGGCCCGACTCAGGGTGAGATAGAAGTCGATGAGCTGCGGGTGGGCGATTTGCTCGCGCTTGCGTGCCATCAACTCCGGGACTCGCTCGGCGCAGTGCGCAACCAGCGGGATCCAGCCGTCGCCTTCGACCTCCACGATCCGCTCGTCGACACCGAGCGCCCGCAATCGGTCGAGGAACTCCACAACCTCCGGCGGCAACGCCAGATTGTCCCCCGCAACGAGGCGGGCGATCCGCTCACGGTGCCGCTGCCGCTGCCGGATCTCCGCCCGCAGCCGCTTGTCGATGTCTGCGACCGCCGCGGCGAACTCCTCCACGTCGGCCTCGAGCAGCTCTCGCACGCGCGCTAGCGGAACCCCGGCCTCGGCGAGGGTCCGGATCTTGATCAGCTCGACCACGACGCCGGCGTCGTATCTGCGATAGCCCGAGTGGTTGTGTAGACGGTATTACATTGCCATACGGTTTTATATTTTTGGGTTTGGGGATCCCACTGCTGCACATAGCCACATTGCTGTGCGGGAATTTGCTCCTGATAGTGGCGGACGGGGTGGCCGGCTGTCTTGCTGAGGCTGGCGTGGTGCGATCCGCCCGCGGATCATCCAGCTGACCACCCAGCGCAGCAGATCGGGTTCGGCGGCCTCCTCCTCCTCCCCTACATCAGGAAGAAGCCGCAATGCAGTCAATCGATCGCGAGAACGTATCTGAGATCGGCCGAGTCCAGCCGACACCGTTGTCGTTCCACCCGAAAGCGCCCGGCCAGCTGGGCGTCCAGAGGTTCTTCTGGTCGGTGTTGGGCGCCGCCGCCGCGGTCAGCATTTCCGGCAATGCCGCGCACGCTGTCCTCAACAACCCTGTCCATCCTGCCGTCGCCGTCGTAGTAGCCGTCGTGCCGCCGGTCGTTCTCCTCTCGGCAGTCCATGGCGCCGCCCTCTTGGCCCGCACCGCAGGCTCCGCGCGGGCAGTGCACTTGATGGCCACCGGGCATGACCCTGTTGATCGCCGCGGCGGCCTTCCGGCTGTCGTTCACGGCCCTGCGATCGCTTGCGATCGTCGCCAACGTCCCAGCCGGCGAAGCCTGGCTATGGCCGGTGATCATCGAGGATCCATGACGCAAGCGACGGTGGCATTGCTGGCGTTGGCGCAGTCGCGCAGTCGTGCGCACGATCTGGCACAGCCGTGCGCACATGCTGACGACCGCGCCGTCGACATCTGCGCAGTTGCAGTGGACCCCACTCCCGAGCCAACAGACAGTGCAGGCACCACAAGCGCCACGGGCGACCGGTGGACCGTCCTCGCCGAAATGCTTTGCGCCCACGATCCGAACCGGCGCCGCGACCCGATCGAAGTCGCCCGAATTCTGACCCGGCACCACGAGGACGGACTCGGGCCCAGCGCGATCGCCCGGGAGATGGATCGAAGTCCCTCGACGATCAGCCGAATCATCAGTACAGCAGCGCGGATAGAGCACCAGTATCCAGTCCCCGGCCTCGGCAAGGCAGTCAATTCCGTCCTCGCCCGAGGAACGACCCGCCAGGCCGCATGAATCCGCCGACTGCCAGCAGGCCGTTTGCACGAAAACCAGGTACGCAGTCGCAACACTCTCGGCGTGTCGATCATCGAGATGCCGAGAGTGTTTTCAACCCAGCAAATACTTCGCAACGGATCAGGGTGCCGATCGGATGCGTGTCCTGGGCCGTTGATTGTCCTGTGCCGGTTGATCTGAGGTAATGTCAGTGCGCCCGAGGCTTTTAGCATAAGCGCGTTGTTTAGGGGCGCGTTTCGGCTGCTCCGCCCCGTACGCCCCAGTGGGCATGCCAGGTGGAATCTCACAGTTTCGACGGCTACCGGAAATACCTTCCTTCCCAGTAACGTCAGCACGTCTGCCAGCAAATATCCGGTGAGGTTGGGCTCTTCGGTGCTACGATTAATTTGTTCAACCTCGGTGCCGATTCGGTACATTTTGTGCGGCTTCCTCAGGGGCGTGGCGCGTTCGAAGCAAGGACACAGGGTGGGGAAGCAGATCATCGAGGTTCCGCTGGACGATAAGCGGACGATCCTCGTCGAGGTGGATGAGGCGGACGACTACAACGGCGGCACGTTGGCGCCTATTGCGGATCCGGGCGAGATCTTGGCTCGGGCAAGCGGTTCGGTTCGGTCGGCGATCGATGAAGTCATCAAACCTGCTGTGGACATGATCTTCGATCGGCTCGGTCGAGGTGCGCATGCCCCGGAATCGGTCGAGCTCGAATTCGGCCTGAAGTTGGCTGGAAAACTCGGAGCGGTGTTCGCAACCACCGAGTCCGAGGGACACATCAACGTCAAGATGACGTGGAAGCATCCGCCGTCCGCATCGTCGAGTCCGTCTGCTTAGGAGTCTCCACCGTTGAGTTCTTGATCGGATCCGGTGTCGTGGTGAACAACTGGATGTGAGGCACGGCGATGGTTCTTGGTTCGTCATACGCCGATATCGGCCTGGTTCGTCTCACCTTTCAGATGCGACCGGTCGGTGCAGGGTTTGTCGTTGGCGATCGCTACATCCTCACATGCGCGCATGTCGTCAACGCATCTCTTGGCCGCGACCTGTTCACCGACGACCGTCCCGATGGGCTGGTTTGTGTCGACGTGCGGATCGACGGGCAGTGGCACTCGGTCGATGTCGTTGTCGTGGAATGGGTTCCTTGTAGCAGGCAGGGCAACCGCGGTGACATCGCGGTTCTCGAGATGACGAGCGTCCCGTCCGAGGGTATCCGCGCGGTGCCGTTGCGCAGGCTGCGGCGTAGCGAGGACCACCCGTTCAGTGTGCAGGGGTTTTCGGATGGCGTGCTGATCGGGGCAACGGGGTGGATCCGTTGCCGGTTCACCTTCGGCGAGGAGTGGATCCAGATCGAGGACGACAAGGTGACCGGGCGGGCGGTCGCCAGAGGGTTTTCGGGAGCTCCGATCTGGGATGACGCGCTCAATGGTGTTGTCGGAATGGCTGTCGCGCAAGACGTCAAGGTGCCGGCGGCGAAGATTGCCGCGATGGTGCCGGTGGATGTTTTGGCCCGGTACTGCCCGACGCGGATGCCATCACGTCTGGCGATGGACCCGAACTTCGAGACGTACTGGGCTCCCAGAGCCCGCGGTGTGGAGTCACCATCAGTGCCTGGATCGTTCTTCACCGATCGACAGCAAGCCCTATCCGAACTCGTGGCATGGTTGATAGCCAAAACAGACCCCCCGGATAATCTTCGGGTTGTCGGGGGCGGCCCCGGCTCAGGGAAATCGGCGGTACTTGCCCAGCTGGTGGCCCGGTCTGAACCGAGTTTTCGCGCACAGTATCCGCTGGCGCCGCACGATGCTCTGTCGGGGCTACCGGCAGCGGCTGTCGATGCGGCCATCCATGTCCGCAACCTCGATTCCGGCCGTATCATATCCGCCTTGGCCAGTGCACTGGATTCGGACGCGACTGATGTCGACATGCTGATCACAGACTTGGCCATGCACGGCCGACCCGCGACTTTCGTGGTCGACGGTCTCGACGAGTCGAGTGATCCGCAGACCGTGGCAACCGATCTTCGTAATCTCGCCTGGCGCGCAAGGGATCTCGAACTTCGACTACTGGTGGGGACGCGCCCCGCTTCTGAACGCATGCTCTACCGAAGACTGGGGACCACCGCGGCCGAACGCACAATCGATCTCGACGCGCCACGCTATTCCGACAAGGCCAGCCTGAAAGAGTATGTGCGGCGCAGACTAACACTCGAAGACATACCTTCGCTGGAACCCGGACAACGAGATACGCCCTACCGTGATCATCCCGACGAGGCGGAACTGATCGCCGGAAAAGTCGCGGACAGAGCCTACCCATCGTTCCTCATTGCGACACTCACCTCAGTTGAATTGGTCAGCCGGAACAAGGTGGTCGATATGAGCAAGGACGGTTGGGATAAATTCCCGAACACAGTCGCCGATGCAATGCGCACCTACATCGAGCAGTTTTCGCCCGCCGACCAAGACAAAGTCATCGATCTGCTCAGACCGCTCGCCTACATCTACGGTGACGGTTTGGCACCGGGCACCTTGTGGACCTTGCTGGGCGGTGCGTTGGCACGACGAGCGAGCCGCCGATACGATGCCGCCGCGATCGATTGGCTACTCGACAACGCCGGCGATTATCTCCTTCAGGTGGCTGGTAACCCATACCCAGGCGAGACTGAAATGGTTTATCGGCTGTATCACCAGGCGCTCGTGGACTATCTGAGAGGCCAAGACAGCGACCGCGGGATCAACATCGAGGAACGAACATACCGGCAACTGCTCGCCTCCGTGCCACCACGTTCCCACCGAGCACCAGACTGGGAACAAGCCGACCCCTACATCCGCACCCATCTGGCCGATCACGCTGCCGCCACCGGCCACCTCGACGAACTTCTCGACGACACCGAATTTCTGATGGCCGCGGACCCGGCAGCATTAACTGCCTGTCTTCGACAGCACCCCGAAATAAACAGTCCCGCGGCACGGACGTACCGCGCGGCCGCCAACGTTCTTGGCGATCCGACAGGTCGCCTCCTGCAACTCCAGCTGCACGCGGCCCGCCTCGGCGAGCGCCGGCTCGGGCAGAAACTCGCCAAGCTCGCGGTACCGACCGTGCCCCACTTCATCTGGACCCACGAACCCGACTACACCCTCGAATCTGCGCATAACGCACACATCGGAGGTGTGTGGATGATCGCGATGGCCGAACTCGACGGCCGCCAAGTCGTTGTCAGTGCTAGCTCCGACAGGACGATGCGGCTGTGCGACCTTGCCACAGGCCAACCTATCGGTGTCCCTTTCGTCGGCCACACCGGGGATGTCACCGCGGTTGCCGTGGCGATACTCGACGGCCGTCCCGTTGCGATCAGCGGCGGCTTGGACACCACACTGAGACTGTGGGATCTTGCGACGAGTGAACCCATCGGGCCTCCGATCGCCGGTCACACTGGCACGATCAACGATATTGCGGTAGCTACCTTGTCAGGTCGCGACGTATTCATCAGTGCGAGCGCTGATGCGACGGTACGGGTATGGGACCTGGCCACTGGCAACCCCTGCGGCGACCCGTTCATCGGTCACATCGGTGAAGTGCAGTGGGTCGATGTCATCGACCTCGACGGCCGCCCGGCCGTCGTCAGCGGCAGTGTCGATTCCACCATTCGCGTCTGGGATCTGGCCATAGGTACTCCCGTCGGCTCTCCGATCATCGCGCACCCAGGCGGGGTGTGGGCCGGAGTAGGAACGAAGCTGGGTGGTCGTCCGGTTGTGGTCAGCGGAGGTGTCGATGCGACCGTTCGGGTATGGGATCCGGCCACCGGTGCTCCTGTCGGCGCCCCTTTCGTCGGCCATGCCTTCGGTGTGTGGGCACTCGCAGTCGCTGACCTCGATGGCCGACCGGTAGTGGTGAGCGGCAGCTTGGATATGACACTGCGGGTGTGGGATCTGGTCACGGGTGAGCTTCTCCGCACCCCCATCACCGCCAACGCAGGCGGGGTGTGGACGATGAGATGCGCCTTACTGCACGGACGGCCGGTAGCTGTCAGCGCGGGCGGGGACTCGGTGGTACGGGTATCGGATCTGGACACAGGCGCTTCTATCGGCAGCCCGCCTCCCGGCCACAGCCTAGGTATCTGGGGAATCGCCTTGGCCGAACTCGACGCCGGGGTTGTGGCCGTCAGCGCCGGGACCGACTCGACGATACGCCTGTGGGATCTAGCCACAGGTGATCAGATCGGCAACCCGCTCATAGGCCACACCGGAGGGGTCTCGACGGTCGTCACCACCGATCTGCTCGGCCCTCCTGCGGTGCTCAGTATCGGTGGAGATGCCACCATCCGACTCTGGGATTTGACCACTGGAATCCAGTTGCCCGGCTCCTTCATCGGCCACACCGGCGGTATCTGGGGAATCGCCTTGGCTGAACTTCATGACCAGCTTGTTGCGATCAGCGGCGGCGCCGATGCGACTGTGCGGGTGTGGGATCTGACCACAGGTGATCAGATCGGTGCCCCGTTCGTCGGTCATACCGCTGGAGTTCAGTCCGTCACCACTGGGACCCTAAATGGCCGTCCGGTGGTGGTCAGTGGTGGCCTCGATATGACGATACGAGTGTGGGACTTGGCCACCGGTACCCAGATCAGCGATCCGTTGATCGGCACCACGGGGATCTTTGCGCTGACCATGGGCGAACTGGGAGATCGTTCGATTGTGGTCAGCGCCGGTGTCGACTCGGTGATACGGGTCTGGGATTTGGCCACTGGCACTCAGATCGGCGACTCGTTCATCGGCCACGCCGGAGGACTCTGGTCGGTGACCATCATCCAACTCGGCGGCCGCCCGGCGCTGATCAGCGGCGGCGACTCGACCGTGCGGGTGTGGGATCTGGCTACCGGCAGAACGCTAAATGTGATCCACCTCGACGTCGCAGTATTCGAGATCGCAACCACCCCCGCCAACCAGATCATCATCGGACACGACGCCGGCCTCACCGCCATCCAACTTTGAAATCGGCAACCCAAAACTGCGCTGTCCAGCAACTGGTCATACTCGTTTCAAAGTTATCAGCCGCGAACTCTTGATACTTGGCCAGCTTCGATATCCTGTGCTGGGACTTGAATGTCAACCAGCCCAATGGTATTGAGTACCGTTGGCCGGTAATACAATCGCACCAAGTCTCGGCGGCAGACCCGACTACGTTGTCACTGACGGCGCTCACTGAAATTCCCCACTGACGCTCACCGAAATTCCCCATTTGTCCCGTGTGGCTCCGCCGTGAAGGGCGGGCCTCCTTCGATGCTGGTGGTTACCACACCTGACCAGCGTTTTT
>Ga0185299_10001856_pt1 | contig 36482 bp, 39 predicted proteins | sample PaiPotPPA55metaG_FD_128002 | JGI IMG/M metagenome (GOLD analysis project Ga0185299, IMG submission 128002) | Iron sulfur acid spring bacterial and archeal communities from Banff, Canada, to study Microbial Dark Matter (Phase II) - Paint Pots PPA... ...
AATGTTGTGCCTCACGATCGCTGCGCTTGCGGGACTCGTCGCCGGCGCAATCGTGTACCGCTTCATGCTCAAGCTCACGCGCGCCGCAGATTCGCTCATGCTCGACGCCGATTATCGCATCGAGGGCTGCGTCGGCACTCTCAGCATGCCGATTCGCGAGCAGGGAACCGGCGAGGTCATTTTTTCACTCGGCGGTGTCCGCCGATGCGCGGGCGCTCGCAGCGAAGCACGCGACCCAGTAGAGAAGGGCGCAGAAGTGGTGATCGAGCGCTACGACAAGGGCATTGCGTACGTGAAAAGGTGGGACGACTTCACAAAGTAGCGCCGCTGGCGTTGTACGGGCACAGCACGGCTGTGCCTGCTCCGACGGCCATAAAAGTTTCTCCGGACGCATAGCCCCGCAAAACAGTCCGGGAGGGTCGCAAAAAGGGAGATCTATATGTTCGATCAAATGACGGTATGGGTCTACGCCGGCCTGGCTGTTCTGGGCCTGCTTTTCATCATGGGAGTACTGGCGAAGTTGTTCCGCAAAGCGGGCCCGCACGAGGCGTTGATCATCTACGGCCTCCGTGGTACCCGCATCGTAAAAGGCGGCGGCACGATCATCTATCCGATGATCGAGCAGTGCCGCGAGCTGTCGCTGGAGCTGATGTCCTTCGACGTCGCGCCCCAGCAAAGCCTCTACACCAAGCAGGGCGTCGCCGTAACCATCGAGGCGGTAGCCCAAATCAAGGTCAAGTCCGACCCGGAATCGATCCGAACGGGAGCGGAGCAGTTCCTGACCAAGCGCCCCGAGCAGCGCGAAGGTTTAATCCGCCTAGTGATGGAAGGCCATCTCCGCGGCATCATCGGCCAGCTCACTGTGGAGCAGATCGTCAAAGAACCCGAAATGGTTGCCGATCGCATGCGCTCCACCTGCGCCGACGACATGAACAAGATGGGTCTCGAAGTCATCAGCTTCACCCTGAAAGAAGTACGCGACAAGAACGAATACATCACCAACATGGGCCGGCCCGACATCGCCCGCATCAAACGCGACGCCGAAGTCGCGGCAGCCGAAGCCGATCGCGACATCGCCATCAAGCGCGCCGAATCGCAACGCGCCGCGGCGGTCGCCAAAGCCCAAGCTGACCAGGAGCGCGTCGCCGCCGAAACTGCTTCGCTCACCAAGCAAGCAGAAGCTGAGCGCGACCTCGACATAAAGAGGGCCCAATATCTAGAAACAACCAAGCGCGCCCAAGCGCAGGCCGACAAAGCCTATGAAATCGAAACCAACGTCCAGCAACAGCAGGTAATCCTGCAAGCCGTGCGTGTCCAGCAAGCGGAACGCGAAGCGCAAGTAAAAGTCCAAGATGCCGAAATTGCGCGCCGCGAACGCGAACTGATCGCCACCGTGCTGAAGCCCGCGGAAATCGAGCGGCAACGCATCGAGACCCTCGCCGAAGCCGAACGCCAACGCCTGATCAAGGAGGCCGAAGGCCGCGCCTCTGCCACACGCGCGCAGGGCGAAGCCGAAGCCGAGATCATCTTCAAGAAGGGCGAATCCGAAGCCCGCGCGATGAACGTCAAGGCGGAGGCCTATCAGGAGTACAACCAGGCTGCCGTCGTGGACAAACTGATCACCGGTCTGCCGGAAGTGGTGCGAGCTCTGGCGGAGCCCCTCAGCAAGATCGACAAAGTAACCATCGTCTCCACCGGCAACGGCGATGCCGCCGGATCGTACAAGCTGACCGGCGACATCACCAAGATCGCAGCGCAAGTTCCTGCGCTCTTCGAAGCCCTCTCCGGCATGCAAATGTCAGACCTGCTCAGCAAGGTGCGCCTGATCGGCGACAAGGCGCAAAAACCAGCGCCACCTTTGTCCGGTAATGCATTGCCAGGTAATTCGTAATGATCGCTTCCGCCGGGGCGGATTGGGAATCTGCCCCGGCGCTTCCTTCTTGCGAAGGTTTGGGGTGGGGGAAGATCATGACCGTCAGAAAGATTGTTCTGATCTTGTGGGTGTTGGCCGCTGCGCTTGGCTTATTTCTTGCGATCCACTTTTCAGGCCACGCGTCGCTGATTTTGGAAAAATGTTTAGCGACCGGTTTGGCAAATGTTGCCAGCAATTAGGAGCTATTTAAGGAGAGATCTCATAAATCGCGGTGATCGGAGGTTGGTCTGACATTTCGAGCGGTTCAGGGGTCGGAGCTTTAAGCTCCGACAATCACGGCCTAGCAAGATCGGGCTTTAGCCCCTGAGGAACTGGTTTTCTTCCAGTCGAAACTGTGTATGAGATCACTTTTGGAAAACAGCTAATGCATTTTTGCTTTGTGAAAGTAAAGGAGAATCATCATGGGACTTTTAGAACGCGTCAGCACTCTAATTCGCGCAAACATCAACGACGCCATCGATCGCGCCGAAGATCCTGAAAAAATGATCAAGCAGGTGATTCTCGACATGGAGAATCAATACATGCAGGTCAAAACGCAGGTCGCGGTTTCCATCGCCGACCAGCACATGCTGGAGAAAAAGCTGAAAGAGAACGAAGACGCAGGCAGCGACTGGATGCGCAAGGCCGAACGCGCAGTGGACAAGGCCCAAGACGATCTGGCGCGCGCAGCCCTCGATCGCTACCAGACCTCGCAGCGCCTCGTGCAGAGTTTTCGCGAACAGGTGGACGATCAGAAAGCCCAGGTCAACGCCCTGAAGGGAGCCCTCGTGAAGCTAGAGCAGAAGCTCGACGAAGCAAAGTCCAAGCGCGACATGCTGCTAGCTCGTCATCGCTGCAGCATCGCGCTGCGCAAAGCAGCCAGCGCGCAGACCGCGTTGGGAGACAACGCCAAGAGCGCCACCTTCGACCGCCTCAAGGATCGCGTGCACCACACAGAAGCGACGGCCAGCGCCGGAGTCGAGCTGGCCACCGACGATGTGGCCGAGCGCCTAACGCGCCTCGACCGCGACACCGAAGTCGAGCGCCTCCTCGAGGACCTGAAATCGCGCCGCCTCCTTCCCGGTTGACAACGCACGCGCTCAGAAAAAGCGCTGGCCCGCCAGCACGACTGTCATCCTGAGGCTACCCGACAAGGGTAGCCGAAGGACCTCAACCGATCATCGGCAACCAATCTCCCCAACGAGACGCGCAGCAGCCAACCGACGCAGCCTCTCGGCGTCAACTCTCGCATCTACAAGCCATCAACGATCTTGCGCGCCAGCGGCACCACGTCATCCAGGCCGCACGGACAAGTCATATACATGATGCGCACCACCTTGTCCCCCTTGCGCACAAACAGCATCGCTCCAGCAGCGTCGAACGCTTCGTCGCCCAGATTCGAGATCGCGGGCGTTATCCCCGGGCCCAAATTGCCAAGCGCCGCCCTGTTGAGCCGCATCTGCAGCTGCGCGGCATTATTGTCGATCGAATAAGAAAGCACCGCAGCCTCACCTGGGTGGCCGCCGGCGCTGTCTGGAGCCGCGGCAGTCCCATGGAAAACGGTCTTGCCGAAATTCTCCATCGTGTCCTGATCCGCCTTGCTCATTCGATTTTTCTGTAACGAAGCGAGGTGTTTTGCGGTTAGATCCCCAGGATCCCCACCGACCGAATACGTACATCCCGGAGCGTCGCCACTTTGTGCCTCGGCGCGCACAATTTCCATCTTCACGACCCGCCCTACGTCCGCTTTCGACAGCAGCGCGCAACCATCGATGCGCCGCAACGCAGCATTACTCTCTCGCATTTCCTCAGAGGAACGCGTCAGGCCCATCTCCTGCGCCTTCTGATGCACGCGGTGCCCGATGTAAATCAGCGCCCCAGCGGCCAGCGCGCCAAAAACCACAAACACAATCACCACGCCGATCAAAATCTTTACCAGTGCGCTCGCCCCAGAGGAAGCATGAGGTGGCACCTGTCCCGGCGCAGAGTACGCCGCAGGCGGAACGGCCGCGATCGGCGGCGCAGCGCCCACAGTGGGCGGAGCCGCCACGCTTGCTTGCGCAACATCACCAACGCGTGTTCCGCACTTAGCACAGAACGCCTGCCCATCGCCCAACGCCGTACCGCAATTTCTACAAAAACCGGCCATAAATCCCCCTTCGATGCACGCCGTCGATTTGGCCCAAATCCTGACAGCATCCTGCCAGACACCAACTCCGATGAGCAAGCAACTTCGCCCGGCCCGGGGCCATTGTAGGCGCCCGACTACAGTCAGGCGCTGCAACCCCGGGACTGCAAGTCCTCGTGAACTTGCGCGACTCGCCGGGCTGAAGCCCGGGTCCTACAATGCTTTCAACGCCGCGCCAAACCGAACTGGACAATCCGCCGGTCGCCGATTCACATTCGGCAGGCCCCTATCGGTCATGCGAGAATACCTCGCGTGAATCCCTGGATCCTCGCGGCGCCCGCCGCGTTCGCAGGCGTCTCGGCGCTGACCGCCTATGGAGCCGTCTACCCGCGAGCGCAGCTTTTCGGGCCAACCACGTGCCGCACGACCTCGCCGCGCAAGCTGGCGATCACGTTTGACGACGGGCCCAATCCGGCGATCACGCCAAAACTGCTCGATCTTCTCGACCGCTATGACGCGCGCGCGACATTTTTCTTGATCGGTGTTTATGCGCGGCAATGCCCTGACTTAGTTCGAGAAATTTCCGCGCGAGGTCACGCGATTGGCAATCATACGGAGACGCATCCTAATCTTTTCTTGCTCGGCCCGACGCAGATCCGTGACGAACTACGGCGGTGCCAGGACGCCATCGCGGCTGCGTTAAACGCAAGGCCGACTTGGTTTCGCCCGCCGTGGGGACTCCGCAATCCCTGGCTCGCCGGCGCCGCCCGCGAACTCGAGCTCCGAACGGTCATGTGGACGCTGATCCCGGGCGACTGGCGCGCTCCCAGCTCCGAATGGCTCGTTGGCCGCATGCAGCCCATCGCCGCGCACGCCAGCCAATCGCAGCGACAGGCGCAGGCGTATGCGACTCGGGGGCATGCGACCCGGACTGGCGATATCCTCTGCCTCCACGACGGGAGCCACCGGGGGCAGAACGCCGACCGTACCCGCACGCTTGCGGCTCTCGAGTATTGGCTGCCGCGATGGCGCGACCGCGGGCTCGAATTTGCTACAATCGACCAAGCGGTGATCACTCCCGCGAACTGACTATGGATGAGAGAGCTTTTTACACCGAGCGCGAAGAAACTCGGAAGATCAAGCTGTTGTGCCCCAGCTGCCGCGGCGAATTTGAATTTCCCGTTCGTTGGAAGGTTTGCAGGAAAAAGAAGGAACTGCCCCGCGGCGCCGGCGAGGAAGACCGCAGGAAATTCGCCAAGGCTGCTTCTTACATGGTGCGCCTGGATGACCTGGTCGCTTGCCACAAGTGCCGCAAGCGTTTCGAGCTTACCGGACAATCCACGGTGCTCATCTCCGACACGCTCGGGGATCCCAACGCGGACCCAGAAAATTTCGGCAACCGCTAAAGAAGACCAATTGTTAGTGATCTGAAGCGGGAGACTGAGTCAGTTGTTTACGCTTGGGCGTGCCGGGCACAGCCGTGCTGTGCCCCTACATCAGCATCGACTCAGTTCAACTGAGCTCACAGCGAATCCCTCAAATCTCCGGATACATCTCAAAAAACGCTTGAACCGACTCCTGAAACGTTGCTTCAATTTCTTCTTTGGTTCCTTCGATCAGGTGCATGGTCACTCGTGCCGTCCGGCCATTTTTCAGCACCACCGTTGCATCCTTGACTTCGCCCAGGTCTTCTTCCGGCAGCAACCGCATCCCGTAGATCAGCGCCAACTTTGCCATGCATACCTCCCTTTTATGGCGTACAGCCTATCTCTGGGATATTGGACGGTCAAACGCTGGTTCGGCGGTTGGCGGGTCCGCCGTGCTTGGCAATTTTGACGTGTCTCCGAATGAAACGCCCGATATCGCACACCTGCGTCTTGCCGATATGGAGAGGGGCGTGTTTTCTGGCTTAGCCGGTTGCCGCTCAAGCGCCAGTTTCGAGCACGTAGGTTCCGCCGGGAGGAGCTAGCCCCCCCTACAAACGTTCCTATTGCTTTTCCTTTGCTCACAAGGTAGGCCGACTACCCCACCCCCCTGGTTTTTGCGCTGTGACTTGAAAACAAAGGGGATGCACTTTTAAAACGGCCTAGTGATTTGATTCTAAATGGTTTACGGGGCGGGAAGCTGTCAGACACTTCGCCAACGAAACCAGTAACGTAACGTAGTTTGTATCTTACCATGTGGCTAACAGAGGTCAAGGAAAATCGGATTTATTCGGGCTGAGGGAACCGCCTGCCAGCCTTCGAAGCTCAGGCTAGACGGTCGGCGGCCACTACACGGGGTTTAGCCAGCGAAAAACGCTCCGGAGGTTTCTGCATGTTCCCTTGCCGGCCCGAACGCGTATACTACGGGCATCCGTACCTCTTTCGCTAGCATCGCACTGTCATCAGGGGAGAATGCCCATGCGCCGCACACGTGCACTTTGTTTCACCTCCATCGGGCTATCGATCTTTTGCCTTTCTAGCGGCGTCGCGGGGGCGCAACAGCCGGATGGGCCGCAGACTTCAGCGCCGGCTCCGGCGGCCCGACCAGCGCAACCCGCCGCGGTGCGCGGGCCGGCCGAACGCATTGACGTGCCTTCGGGGACGCGATTTGCGGTCGTGTTGGAGAACGGAATCTCCACGCGGGGCGCCAAACCCGGCGATTCGTTGTATTTCCGCACGGCTTTCCCGATCACGCAGAACAATCGCATCGTCGTGCCTGTTGGTTCCTATCTGCGCGGCGAACTGGTGGAATCCAAGCGCCCTGGTCGCATCAAGGGACGCGGCGAATTCCGCATGCGCTTGAACACGCTGATTTTGCCCAACGGCTATACCGTGGACTTGAATGCGGCCCCGCGCAGTGCGGACAGCGGCGGCAAGGAGACGATGGATTCGGAAGGAAAGGTGACCGGGTCTGGCGGCAAGGGCAAAGACGTCGAAACCGTGGCTACCACGACGGTTACCGGCGCGGGAATCGGGGCGATCGCGGGAGGCGCGAAGGGAGCCGGGATTGGAGCCGGAATCGGTGGATTGGCCGGACTGGGGGCGATCCTGCTTACCCGCGGACCGGAGGCTGAACTGCCTCGTGGTTCGACGCTGGATGTCGTGCTCGAGCATGATCTGATACTCGACGGCAGTCAGATTCAATATACGAATGTGGGGCAGGCGTCGCCCATTACGCCGCCACCAGCGCGCGCACAATAGTGGTGGCGATAACGGACGGCGGGATTTAATAGGGAACGATCTTGCCGATGACGGGCACGGCGATGCCGTGCCCCTACGCGGCTGTTCGAAGAAGTTGAATGCGCTCTAGACTGCAGTTTGTTTCTGTGCGGTCGCGAAACGCATGGGACTTAGGCGGTCCCAATCGACGCTCACGCGTTGTTCTGTGATCCACTCGCGGAGGAGGCGGGCGGTGATCGGCGTAAGCAATACGCCGCTGCGGAAATGACCGGTGGCTATCAATAGTCCGTCGAGGTCGGTGGCACCCAGAATCGGCAGATGATCGGGAGAATCCGGCCGCAAACCCGCCCAAGTTTCCTCGATGCGGGCAGTTGCCAGGCCCGGCGCGAGCTCGATTGCGGCGGATAGAATTTTCTGCACAGCGCCGGTAGTGACGTGCTTGTCGAAGCCGACGTACTCGACGGTAGCGCCCACCAGGATGCGCCCATCATTTCTTGGCACCACGTAAACTTTCTCGGACCAGAGCACTCGCTCAATCTTCAAATCATCCGCACGCAACGAAACCATTTGGCCCTTGGCGGGGCGCACGGGAGCATAGGCCGCCACTCCTTCGATGTTCGCGGAAAAGCAGCCTGCCGCGATGATCGTCCACTTCGCAGGAACATTCTGGTTGCGAAGTTTCAAGCCGGCGCACCGCCCGCCCTCGCGCCACACTGCTTCCACTTCGTGATCTGGGAAAATCTGTGCGCCGCTTTCGTGGGCGGCCCGCAGCACCGCTTGCGTGAGGGCGCGATTGTCGATGGACGCTTCGTCAGGGCGCAGTGCCGCCGCCTCCACGTCGGGACTGAGGGCCGGTTCCAGCTCGCGCGCTTCTTCGGGGCGCAGCGGTTCCGCTTTCAATCCCAAACCGTGATGCAGCGCGACTAGGGTGCTGAGATCGCGGGTGGCGTCGCGCGAAAATAGCGCGTCGAGCGTGCCTAACGAGCGAAATCCGACGCTTTGTCCGGAGATTTCTTCGACATTTGCCACGAAACCTGGATACAGCGTCATGCTGGCCTTGCCCAGAGGCACCATCGGGATCATCCCCGGAGTTTCCGGCGCAGGGGACAAGATTCCCGCGCTGGCCCAGGACGCCTCGCGCCCGGTCTGGCCCTTTTCAAACAAAGCTACGCCCAAGCCGGCTTGCGCGAGCTCCAGGGCTACGGCGCCGCCGATCAGTCCGCCGCCGGCGATCGCCACGTCAAAGCTTTTCATGTGGGCATTCTAACGCATTGGATCGGTGCGGTACTCGCCGGCTGACCTGAGACGGACAGAGATGATCGAGTAGGCTCCTAAGATCCTGAGCAGCGGAAGAGGTGGCGTCACAATGATCGGGCCAGCTCCTCGGAAAGCACCTGTGCTTTCTTTGCGGCGTTGCTGGCGCGGGCCCAATCACCCGACTGCGCCGCCTCGCGGGCCTCGGTGACGAAGCTGCGCACCTTGGAGGCCAGGTCCGATTGCGTGGCGTTCAACGGTTTGCCTTGCGAGGCTGAGACGTTTCGCTCCGCGATGCTCAAACTCAAATTGGTTTGCTGCTGCGCCGCGGTGGTCTCTTCCGCGGTCAACTGCGGCGCAATCTGTGGAGGCTCGGGACGCGTAGGGTTGCTCGGTTCGGACGGGGCAGCCTGGACGCGCGGGCGCGGCGGCACGCTCTGAATTGCCCCCAGGGGGGACGGAGGCGGAGGGGCGTCGGGCGAAACTTCAGCCAGTGAATCGTCCAGGGTCGCGTCCGGCGAAACATCCACCGCGGTCTCCGTTTTCGGCAACACGGGCCGCACCGACATCACCGTGGCCCAGGGAAATGTTTTTGCTTTGGTTTTGTTCTGGGCGGCGCATCCGCTGAAAACCACCGCAATGGATAGACCCAGGAAGCCGAAGCGCAACGAAGCGCAACGCGAGCCGCGACGGGACTGGGTCGATCTCTGCGTCATGAATGATCAGGCAGCGAGCGGCAGTTCGATACGGAACGTCGTTCCGCGGCCAACCTCCGACGTAAAGTCTATCGAACCGTTGTGAAGCTGTACAATTCGGAACGTACTGGCCAATCCGATACCGCTTCCGCCTGGGCGCGTGGTGAAAAAGAGCTGGAAGATCTTCTGTTTGTTTTCCGGCGGAATCCCTTTCCCCGTATCGCCCACGCTGATCTCCGCCATTTCGCCGCGCCTGCTTAGCATCAATTGCAATCTTCCGCCGCTGGGCATGGCCTCGACAGCATTCAACACCAGATTGAGCACTGCCTGCTTGAGCAGCGCACGGTCTACGTAAACCTCGGGCACATCGATGGGCAGCAGTTGAGCCACCTCGACTTTCGATTTGCGCAATTGCGGCTGCGCGACTTCGACCACTTCGCGCAAGATGTCGGCGAGCTGCGTGGCCTCCAAGCGGACCTCCATCGGGCGTGTGAAATCGAGAAATCTCTTTACGACCGCATCAAGGCGGTCAATCTCTTTATCGAGCACCTGCACCGCTTGCATCGCGTTGGTGTCCATCTCCGCGGGCAAAGATTCCTTCAAATTCTCGAGCCACAGCCGCATGGAGTTCAGCGGATTTTTTACTTCGTGGGCCACGCCGGCGGTAATGCGGCCCAAGGCAGCCAGACGCTCGCTCACCTGCAACTGAGTATTGATGCTCTCGATGGAGTCGAGGTCACGCAAGGTTACCAGCGCGCCCATACGCTCTCCGTCTTCCTGAACAGCCTGGACACTGACGCTAACGCGACGCGGACCTTCGATCGTCTGTAGGTCGGTTTCCGCGGCAATCTCGCTGAGCTCGTCGCCTTGCACTTGCAGCACATCGTGGAGCGGGTGCCCTGGAGGAAAAATTTCGTTCACGCGGCGCCCAAGAAACGCACCGGCCGGGGCTCCGAGAAATTTCTCGGCGGCAGGACTCACCATTACAGCCCGAGCTTCCTTGGTGAACAGGAGCAAGCCGTCTTCCATGCCGGCCATGACGGAATTCATGTTTTCGCGCATGGTGCTGAAAATTTCGTGGACGCCGCGCAATTGCTGGCCCACCTGGGTGATTTTGCGGCTCACTTGTCCGAGTTCATCGGTGCCGAAGCCCGTACCTTCCGTCACCGGCGTATCGAATTGACCGGCGGAGATGCGGTCCAATTGATCGGAAATGCCGCGCAAGGGAGCGAGCGCTGCGCCGCTGACGATGGCCGCGAGGCCGGTAGAAATCACGAGTGCCAGCAGCACGATTGTTCCGAATTTCCTGACGCTGGGCGAAATTTCTTCGACCAGCAGCGCAGATGAAACCGCTACGCGAACCTCGCCAAATGGTTGGCCGCTCTTGGTAAACGGAAAATCGAGTTCGTAAATCTTCGGCAGGCCGGCAAGCGCCTTAACTTGATGCAGAGTGCCGCGCTGGGTCAATTGTGAGAGAGGCATTCTGCGCGGGAGAAATTGCCCCTGCAACGATTCGTCCGTCGAAATCAGCACGATGCCGTCGCGGTCGGTAATGGAAACTTCATAAATCGAGGGTATATCTTTCGCGGCTTTTAACTGCGCGTGCAGCCCCTCATCGATCTTGAAAGCCTGCCAGACATATTCGTGGATATCTTCCGGGCTGTTGGAAATGGGCCGCAGGCCTTCGTTAGCGGCATCGGTTAGCGCGCGATGCGCCTGGTCGAAGACCTGATGCGCAATTTCGTGAGCGCGCTTGTCGGTTTGCTGGAGAACCTGCTCGAGAAGCTGTGCGACGAACACGCCGGAAAGCACGACGACGACCAGGAGCACCAGGCCGGTCATCACCAGCGTAAGTTTTGTGCGCAGCCGCAGCTGCATTTTGCGTATCTACTCCGCGTCGGCGTTGGATCCGCCGTATTCCTTCAGCTTATTGTGCAATGTTTTCAGGCTGATTCCCAGAAGGTCGGCGGCGCGTGTTTTGTTGTTGCCAGTGGCGTTCAGGGTTTGCAGGATCAGCTCGCGTTCCATGGCGTCTACTGAGGTGCCGACGGGGAACTTGATCGTTGAGAGATCGCTCGGGCCCTTGGCCTGCGATTTGCCGAACTCATCGGGCAGGCAACTGCGCGTGATCAAATCTTTTTCGCACATGATCGTGGAGCGCTCCAAAACGTTGCGCAGCTCGCGAACGTTTCCGGGCCAGGTATGGCTCATGAAGATGTCCATGACCTCGGTGCCGATGCCCCGCACGTGCTTGCCGTGTTTGGCGTTCACGTCTCGCAGGATGTATTCGACCAGCAGGGAAATATCATCTTTGTGATCACGCAGTGGCGGCAGATGGATGTGAAAAACGTTGAGGCGGAAGAAAAGATCCTGGCGCAGCTGGCCATTTCCCACCGCTTGTTCGGGGTCCTTGTTCGTGGCGGCAAGAACGCGCACGTCCACTGGAGTTTCGCTCTTGCTGCCAAGCCGGCGGACTTTGCGGTCTTCCAGAACGCGCAACAGCTTGGCCTGGGTGGGCGCCGGCATTTCGCCGATTTCATCGAGCAGCAGAGTGCCGCCATCGGCCAGCTCAAAACAGCCGATACGCCGCTCGGCTGCGCCGGTGAATGCGCCGCGCTCATGGCCGAAAATTTCGCTCTCCATCAAGGTTTCGGGAATTGCGGAGCAATTGATGGCTACGAAGGGGCCCGAAGCGCGCGGCGACAGCTTGTGAATGCTGCGGGCCACGATTTCTTTGCCTGACCCGGTTTCGCCGGTGATCAGCACCGATGCGGAACTCGGGGCGGCCATTTCTACGATGCGCATCACTTCCTGCATGGCTTTGGATGAGCCGACCAGATCGCCGAGGCGCCCGGTTTCGCGCAATTGGCGCTGCAAAACGGCTAATTGGCGCGTGTCGCGGGCCTTTTCGAGGCAGCGGTCCAGCAACGCCCGTAGCACCGGGGCCTTCATTGGTTTTTCGATGTACCAGAATGCGCCGGCTTCGATGGCTGCAACGGCTCGCTCGTCGCTGCCCTTGCCGGTGATGATGATGGAGGGGACGTTGCGGAGATCGGCGCCAAGCTGTTTGAGCAGGTCGAGCCCGTTCATTCCGGGCAGCTCGACGTCGGCGATCAGCGTATCGGGCTGGAAGTTGCCGAATTTCGCCAGGGCTTCTTCCGCGGCGGCGACGCCGAGGACTTCGTAGCCCCACTTTTGCAGCAACTGCTCGTAGCCCTTGCGCGCGTTGTCTTCATCCTCGACAATCAGGACGCGGTCCTTGCGCTCGCCGGTTTCGACGGCGCGCACCGCGGTTTTTGTCTCTTCGCCCATGCGGCTTAGCCTCTCCCTACGTTATTGGTCTGCACTATGGAAACTTTGCGCAGGCTGGACACTCGACTCTAACAAGCCAACACCTACTTGCCAAGCATAGCTAAATCGGTAGAAATGGGGTGGCAGATCGGAGAAAATGACGGCAGGCGGTTAGGGTCGGCGGCAAGAAAAAGATAACGCCGAGACGCAGAGCACGCTGAGGTTTCGCAGAGGAAAGAATCAGAGAGGCGAAAGCGATGAAAAAGATCCGTCGCCGGCGATTGTCCGAAAAAGAGAAGAATCGACTGGCCAATCGTGCGCACGACAGCTTTATCAACGGTGGTGTCGTGATTCGCGACGTCTACAAAGTGCTTGATCCCGCGCAGGGTAAAGAGTGGCACGTCGCTCTCGCTTATTCCTTGACCAAATAGAGGGCGCGCTCTAGCTCTAGTTCGAGTTTCGTGCCTTTGGGCAAATCCAGTTCGTGGCCGCGGCCGGATTCGGTTAGGTAGGCGGCGAGCGCGGCTGTGGCTGCTCCTTCGGCGATTTCTTTTTTGTCTTTATCTTTCACGCCTTTCACAGCGCCGAGTGCCGCTCCCGCTGCGGCAGCCTGGGCCGCGGCTTGCTGCGTGCTCGTGCGCCCTTCGATCAAACCTTCCTGCGTAGGTCCCGCCTTCACGCTGTGATCGCCGGGAACACTTACGACCTCCGCCACGATCGGGAGCCTGCCAAATTTGGTGTGAATGTCGTCAAACGTCAGCCATATTTTCGCGCGGCCTGCGATTCCCGCGGATTCGACGCGGCTCACGTGACCGATGATCTCCGCTCCCGGTGGGAGATAAATGCCGCTACCCGCTTCCAGCGGCTCCAGCGTACGCACTTTGAACTTGCGGTTCTCGCGCGCTTCTTTTGTGTCGAGCTCATCTTCCAGGCGCACCAGGAACTTTGTGCCAGGCACGACGGCGTAGGCCTCTACCGGCAAGTCGGGGCTTCGCGTCCCGTTGGCGGGTTTTGATGGGGGCTGAGTTTGCTCGGGTGGCGCTGGCGACTCTTGGGGGGGAGGCGGAGGCTCTTGGGCTGGCGTTGTGAACGATCCGCCCAGTGCTTCCGCGATTGCAGCGCTGGCGGCCAATCCGATTCTCCAGTGCCAAGTCATGGAACTCTCCTTGGGGCTCGTCAGGCATCGACGAGACACTAGCGAAGAAGCATTTCGGCCTCCGGCGGCGCCTTTTACTTGCGATAGATAAAGAGCGTGGCTTCAGGGGGTTGCAGGGCAGGTGGCGCAGAGTGGCGAGAGCATTAGGCGGTCTTTGTCACTGGTTGACAGCAATCGCCAGCCGATTCCGACACTCTGAACGGGTGCACCTCTACGTGGAGCGCAGCTACTTTTCGAGGAAGCGGCGAATGCGGCGCAGGACTTTGGCGTACATGGCGGGCGTGACCTTGCCGGTCTGCGTGTTTTGCTGGCTGGGATGGTAGACGCCGAACAATCGCGTGCCGGCTGCCGGAATGTCGGCCTCCGCGCCGTGGGCGAAGGGATAGGCTGCGCGGGAGGTGATCAGGCCCTGATGCTTGAGGATGCTGAGGTAGACATCCCAGCCAATTTTGCCGAGGGCGAGTACGGCGCGGGGTTTTAGGATTTCCAGGTCGCGTTCGAGATACGGGCGGCAATTGAGAAGCTCGGCGGGTAGCGGCTTGTTGTCGGGAGGGGCGCAACGGGCCGCGGCGGTGATGTAGGCGTTGCGGAGTTGTAAGCCGTCGTCGCGTTGCAGCGCTACCTGTTGGTTCGCGAATCCGGCATCGTACAGGGCTTTGTACAGAAATACTCCAGACGCGTCGCCGGTAAACGGCCTGCCGGTGCGGTTCGATCCGTGAGCGCCGGGCGCGAGTCCCACCAGGAGCAATTGCGCTTTTGGGTCGCCGAAGCCGGGCACCGGTTTGCCCCAGTAGATCCAGTCGCGATAGGCGCGGCGCTTTTCCCGCGCAACTTGCTCGCGATAGGCGACCAGCCGCGGACATTTCCGGCAACTGACGATCTCTTCGTCGAGGATTCGCAGCAATTCGGCGGCGTCTGGCATCGTCCCTAGGATTTCTCGCGAGCCAGCAGCTCGTTGACTTCCGCGAACGGCACTGTGCCTTCCAGCATCGACGCGTACGTTCCCGCTTCCAGCATTTCTTTCGCGATGCGACGCGTGAGTCCCAGTGTTGCGCGCATCACGCCGGAACCGGCGCTTGCGCGAGCCACACCCATATTTTCCAGCTCGCGCAGCGTGGGCATGCCGGGCATCAGCAGAATGTTCAACGGACCGTCCACGGCGCGCACTAATTTCGCGATTGTATCTGTATCCTTCAAACCAGGGGCAAAAAGGCAGTCGGCTCCGGCATCGCGATAGGCGCGGAGGCGCTCCACAGTGCGGTCGAAACGCGTTTCCGCTGCTCCAATCGGTATCAAATAAATATCGGTGCGGGCGTTCAACACGAGAGGTACGCCCAGGGATTCCGTGGCTTTACGGATGGCGCGGATTTTTTCGACCTGCAATGCTAAACCGACCTGGGAGTCTTCGTCGCTGCCGGTTACATCTTCCAGGTTCATTCCCACCGCGCCTGCGGCGACGACGGCTTTCACCGTTTGCGTCATATCGTCGATGGTCACGCCGTAGCCGGCTTCCACATCGGCGGTCACTGGCACATGTACGGCTTTTGCGATGCGGGCCACGACGCCGAGCATTTCCTCGCGCGAGATCTTCTGGCCATCGGGATAGCCGAAGGTGGCAGCGATTCCTGCGCTGGTGGTCGCGATCGCCGGGAATCCCAGTTCTTCGACGATGCGCGCGCTGATCACATCCCACGCGTTGGGGAGCACCAGCATCCGCGGTCCACGGTGCAGCTTTCGCAACTGTTCTGCCTTCAGCGCCTGCGCTTGTAGGTTCATGGTCGTTTCTCCGCTTGCTGGTCCGTCGTTTCGCAGGTTAGGAGTTACCGTTTGCTCTGAAAACGGCCAATTTGGCGCGGCTTTTTGCGGCTTCGGCATCCAAGCGAATTGCATTTTTACTGCAACAACGCGAGCGCCTCTTCGTGAAGCAGTCCGTTGGTGCTCAGAAAATCGTCGGTGTAAATATTTCGTTCGCCGCGAATATTCGTCGAGCGGCCTCCCGCTTCCTCGACGATGATTCCCAGCGGTGCCAAGTCCCACGGTTTCGAGGTCCAGTCCAATGCGGCATCGATCGCGCCTTCCGCGACCAGCATGTGTTGCCAGAATCCGCCGAGCGCTCGCCCGTTGCGCGCCGCGTCCGCCAGCCGCCGAATTTTTTCCCGCGCCTCCTGGCCTTTGCTCGGTCCGGTGCCGGTGGTGAAAACCATGGCCTCGTCGAGCCGGGGAACCTTGGATACTTGCATCCTCTGTCCGTCGCGGTAGGCGCCTTCGCCGCGATAAGCCGACCAACGCGCGCCCAAGGCCGGGGCGCTCGCCACGCCTGCAACAATTTCGCCGCTCTCCTCGATTCCCAGCAGCGTTCCGAAGGTTGGAATTCCGCGCGAAAATTCTTCCGTACCATCGATCGGATCGATGATCAATCGGGCGCAGCCCGCCGAGTTGGAGGCTGCGTTGCTATCGCCCGTGCCCATCTCTTCCCCGAAAACATCCAGCGCCGCGCCACTGGCTGCCACCTTTGCCCGGGCCATTTTCTCAATTGCGCCGTCGGCCTCGGTCAAGGCCGTGCCATCCAGCTTTCTGACCACGCGCATTCCCACGGCGCGAAAATATGTCATCGCCATCGTGTCGGCTTCATCCGCAATCGCCCTCAGCAATGCGCCATACTCCTCCCTATAGCTCTTCATTAAGACTGTCTGCCTCCTGGACCCATGCGATGCGAACTACGCGCCATTCGCTACTTGCCGTTCAATGTCCGCGATTTGACACCCAGCAGACGCACCCCCTAGCATACAAACTTACGCGAATGTCTGCTCACGCCAACACTGGGACCGTGCTCGATCGAATTCTCGATGCGCGCCGCGCGGCTGTCGATCATCGCAAGCGCGTGCTGCCCGAGACCGCTCTCAAGTACGGGGTCAAAGCGGCTTCGCCCCTTCGTGACTTCGCGGTGGCACTATCGCGGGACGGACTCAACGTCATCGCCGAGCTGAAACCTGCGTCACCCTCGCAAGGGGTGATCCGCGATCCATTTGACCCGGTCGCGTTGGCTCAGTCTCTGGCCACTGCTGGCGCCGCCGCGCTCTCGGTGCTCACCGAACCCGAATTCTTCGGGGGTTCGCTCAAGAATATGCGCGATGCCCGGAAGGAGATCGCTGCGCCAGTGCTTCGCAAGGATTTCATCTTCGATCCGTGGCAAGTGTGGGAATCGCGAGCCAACGATGCTGATAGTTTTCTGCTGATCGTGGCTATGCTGGACGATCTTCTGCTGCGCGAACTTATGTTTCTTGGCCGCCAACTCGGCATGGAGCCTTTGATCGAAGTACATACTGCGGCGGAACTCGACCGCGCTCTGGCGGCGGGGGGACGCATCATCGGCGTTAACAATCGCGATTTGCGTACGCTGGACGTTCGTCTTCAAACGTCCCTCGAACTTATCAATCTCATACCTGAGGATCGGATCGCTGTCGCAGAATCCGGGCTCTCTACGCACGCCCATCTCGTGCGACTGCGCGGCGCGGGCTTCGACGCTTTTCTTATTGGCGAACACCTGATGCGGGCCGACGATCCCGCCGCCGCTCTGGGCGACCTGCTTCGCACGGCGCCGGCGGCGGAATAGCCTCCATGGTCCGCGTAAAAATTTGCGGCATCACCAACTGGCAGGATGCCAAAACCGCATGTGACTTGGGAGCTGCCGCGCTGGGTTTCAACTTTTACGAGAAGAGTGCGCGGGTCATTTCTCCTTCCGCAGCTTGGAAGATCATTTCTCGCTTGGGCGACAACGTAGAGTCTGTCGGCGTCTTTGTGAATTGGTCGGCCGAGGCGGTCATTGCTTTGGCTCGCGCTCTCTCGCTCGCGTCGGTCCAGTTGCACGGCGACGAAATCTCGAGTGTGGTACGAGAGTGTGCCAAAGACTTTCGAGTGACCAAGGCGTTCCAGGTCGGGGCGAAATTCCAACTCAAGAAGCTTCGGTCGTACAACGGCGCTTCGGCATTTCTGTTCGACGCGGACCGAGCAGGCCAATATGGCGGTACTGGAAAACTTGCGGACTGGACGGTTGCGCGTCGCGCCGCGAAGTCGCACCGTATCATTCTTGCAGGGGGCCTCACGCCGGAAAACGTAGGTGAGGCGATTCGCTTCGTCAGGCCCTACGCGGTGGATGTGGCTAGCGGCGTGGAATCGCGGCCCGGCAAGAAAGATCGCGGCAAGTTCCGCGAGTTCTTCGCGGAAGTTGAATCCGCGAACCGCGACCTGGAAGCGCCGGGTCGGAAACAGAAGAGAAAAGATTTAACACAGAGCGCACAGAGGTCGGAGCACAGAGGTCACGGAGAGAATGAGTTGTTGAACGGCGGGTAACGTAACGGAAGGCCTAGGGACTATCAACGGAATCCAATGAGCTCACAAATCGTCAATCCCGCTGCAGTTCCTGGGCGCTTCGGCCCTTACGGGGGGCGCTACGTCCCGGAAACGCTCATGGTTCCGCTCTTTGAACTTGAGCGCGCCTACGAACTTGCGAAGGCTGATGCTGCCTTTCAATCTGAGTTTCACGGGCTGCTCAAAAATTTCGCAGGGCGTCCTACGGCGCTGCAATTTGCGTCGCGGCTAACGGCGCATCTTGGCGGGCCGCGCATTTATTTGAAGCGCGAAGATTTGCTGCACACCGGCGCGCACAAGATCAACAACGCCATCGGCCAGGGGCTGCTCGGGGTGAAAATGGGGAAACCGCGCATCGTCGCCGAGACCGGAGCGGGGCAGCACGGCGTCGCTTCCGCGACAATTGCCGCGCATCTTGGACTCGAATGCGTGGTTTACATGGGTACCGAAGACATGGCGCGCCAGGCGCTGAATGTTTCGCGCATGCGCATGCTAGGAGCGCAAGTCGTTGGCGTCGAAGCCGGCAGCCGCACTCTTAAGGACGCCATCAATGAGGCCATGCGTGACTGGGTCACCAACATTCGGACCACGTATTATCTCTTGGGCTCCGTTCTGGGTGCGCATCCGTATCCCACGATGGTGCGCGATTTTCAGTCAGTGATCGGCCGCGAAGCTCGTGACCAAATTCTCGCTACCGAGCGGCGTCTTCCCACGCATCTCTACGCCTGCGTCGGCGGCGGCTCGAACGCCATCGGCCTGTTCCACGCATTTCTGCAGGACACGTCGGTAAAAATGGTGGGCATCGAAGCAGGGGGCCGTGGCACCGAACTCGGTGAGCACGCCGCACGGCTCGGTATCGCGCAAGGATACACAGGCGCCCGCCCCGGCATCCTTCAAGGCACCTACACGTATGTCTTGCAAAACGCCGATGGCCAAATCGCTGCCACGCATTCGATTTCCGCGGGACTCGATTATCCCGCCATCGGCCCCGAGCACGCCTGGCTCGCCGACGAACGGCGCGCCGAATACGCCGCCATCTCGGACGACGCCGCGCTCGCTGCCGCTCGCCTGCTGGCGCGCACCGAAGGCATCATCCCGGCGCTCGAATCCGCGCATGCTATCGCCGGATTGGTCGATCGCGCTCCACAGATGACGAAAGACGACCTCGTCATCCTCAATCTTTCCGGCCGTGGCGACAAGGACATGGACACCTACTCCCGCCTGCTCTAATCTTTATCCTTTCGAAAATCGGCCAAAACAGAATGCCCGCATCCATCGCCACCTCGACCCGCATTTCAAAACGTTTCGCCGAACTCCGCGCTTCCAGCGAACTTGGCATCATCGCCTACATCACTGCGGGCGACCCCTCGCTGGACGCAACCCTCAAATTTGTTCTGGCGCTGGCCGAAGCCGGCGCCGACGTCATCGAGCTCGGCATCCCCTTCAGCGATCCGCTTGCCGACGGCCCGACGATCCAGCGCGCCTCGGAACGCGCACTTAAGGCAGGCACAACCCTCGCTGGTGTGCTTGATCTTGTTCGCTGCATTCGTGAATCGAGCCTTCCCGGCAACGAAGTCCCGCTCATTCTGTTCGGCTACTACAATCCAATATTTCAGATGGGTGTGGAAAAATTCGCTACGGCGGCGCGTGCTGCCGGAGCCGACGGCGTGTTGGTCACCGATCTCACGCCAGAGGAGTCCGTCGATTATCGGCGGATTCTGGCTGCTCATCATCTCGACACCGTTTTTCTGGGCGCTCCTACCTCGACCGATGACCGGCTGGCGACGATCGCGGCAGTTACGTCCGGCTTTCTCTATCTCATTTCCCGCACTGGCGTGACCGGCGCGAAGGATTCTCTGCCCGACGAACTTCCGGCGCTGCTGCGACGCGCTCGCGCTGTAACAAGTCTCCCTATCGCCGTAGGCTTCGGCATCTCGCTGCCGGGCCACGTGTCCTTATTAGGCGGCCTGGCCGACGCCGCCGTGGTCGGTTCAGTCTTGGTCAGCGAAATCGAAAACGCAACGTCTATCGATGGCGCCGCCGCTGCGCTGGGTGCACGTATCCGCTCCCTGAAAGAAGCCGCTCGCCACGGTCTCTCCCGGCGCGAGGTCGCGCCATGAGTTTGCTCAGTGATTGGCGGCGCCGCATCGATGATATCGACCGCAAACTCGTTGAGCTGCTCAACGAGCGTTCGCGTTGCGCGCTCGAAATCGGCAAGATCAAGCAGGCGCAGAATCTCCCGCTCTATCAACCCGAGCGTGAGCGCGAAGTTCTGGAAAATGCCGAGCGCATCAATGCGGGGCCGCTTTCCGACGCTGCCATTCGCCGCCTCTTCGAGCGCATTATCGACGAGGCGCGTAGCGCCGAACGAGAAGCGATGCACGCCAACGATGCCCGCGCTAAGGATGTATAGATTTATAGCGGCCGCTGACTATTTAGCCTGAGCGTCGAAGTGTGTTGGGCCCTTTTCCCAAGTTACCCACGGACATAACAGGGAAGGAATTCAGAGAACGCAAATGGTCATCGTGATGCAAGAAGGCGCCACAGACGCCCAGATCCAAAACGTAATTGATCGACTTATCGCCAGCGGCTTCAACGTCCACCGCTCCACCGGCGAATCTCACACTGTGCTCGGCGCCGTAGGTGTCCACCGCGATTTCGATCACCGCGACTTCGAGCTCCTCGACGGCGTGCGCGAGGTCATGCGCATCACGCAACCGTTCAAGTTGGCTAGCCGCCAATTCAGACCCGAAGGCACCATCATCAACCTTGGCAGAGGTGTCTTCGTAGGGGGCAACGATGTCGTGGTCGCCGCAGGCCCCTGCTCGGTCGAATCGCGCGACCAGATCCACTCGGTAGCCGAGAGCGTAGCCAACGCGGGCGCAAAAATTCTCCGCGCCGGCGCCTTCAAGCCACGCACCTCACCCTATGCGTTTCAGGGCATGGGCGAAGAAGGCCTGAAGCTCATGAAGGAAGCCGCGGAAAAATTTCAGCTCTTCACCGTCAGCGAAGTGATGGACCCGTCCCAGGTACAAATGATGTCCGGCTACGTGGACATCTTCCAGGTCGGCGCGCGCAACATGCAGAACTACCATCTTCTGCGCGCGTTGGGTGAAGTCCGCAAGCCCGTCTTATTAAAACGCGGCATGTCCGCCACCATGGAGGAGTTGCTCCTCAGCGCCGAATACATCCTCGCCGGTGGGAACTACGATGTGATTCTGTGCGAACGCGGCATCCGCACGTTTGAGACGTACACCCGCAACACCTTCGACATTGCTGCTATCCCTGTCATAAAAAAACTCTCGCATCTTCCCATGTTCGGCGACCCCTCGCACGGCACCGGCCGCCGCGACAAAGTCCCGCCGATGGCGCGCGCCGCGGTAGCTGCGGGCGCCGACGGCCTCTTGATCGAAGTCCACAACGATCCGGACCACGCCCTCTCGGACGGCGCGCAATCGCTGGACCCAGCGCAATTCGCCAAACTAATGACCGAGCTCCGCATAATCGCCCCAGCCATCGGCCGCAAAATCGCCTGATCCTTTTTGCCGATGACTCGCCATTTAATCACCCGCGTCTCGATCCTAGGCACCGGCCTAATCGGCGGCTCCTTTGCGCTGGCGCTGCGAAAATATGCTACCGACCTGCACCTCACCGGCTGGGACCGCCCCGACGTAACCCGCGCTGCGCAATCCAGCGGCGCTTTCGACGAAACATTCTCGGGCGACATGGCCCCAGCGTTGCACGCTGCCGACCTGATCTACATCGCGCTGCCCATCGGCGTGACGCTGGATCTTCTGCCGCAACTCGCGCGCTCAGCCCCGCGCCACGCGCTGATCACCGACGCTTGCAGCACAAAGCTCCGTATCACCCAAGCTGCCGAAGAACTCTTCGCCGATGCTGGCGCACCGCTCTTTCTCCCAGGCCACCCCATGGCAGGCCGCGAACTAGCAGGTTTCGCGCACGCCGACGCCGACCTGTTCCGCAACGCGCCCTACGCGCTGATCGCCGAGTCACGACCGGTAAGTTCTGGCGTTGCGGCTACGGCGGAACGGGACCCGCGGATTTCTGCTTTTCTTAAACTGGTTGAAAAAATCGGCGCGCGCCCGCTTTGGTTAGGCGCTCAACAACACGACTACGCGGTAGGCCTTGCCTCACATTTGCCGCAGCTCGTCGCGGTAGCGCTAGCCTCATTCCTCTACGACCGCCTCGATGAAAATGGCCTTCCCATCACGGTGGCAGGCACTGGCCTACGCGACACCCTCCGCCTTGCCGGAAGCCCCTATTCCACTTGGCGCGACATCGTCCTCACCAATCGCGAAGTCCTCGAAGCCTCACTCGATCTTTTAGCCCGGCGCCTCGACGACCTCCGCGAACGCTTAAACTCGCGCGAACTGGAAGCCGACTTCGACGCCGCCAACGAACTCTACAAACTCCTCCGCGGCCTCTGATTCGCCATGGGCTGCATTTGATCTGCGCAGCGCCGCCCGTGTCATCCCGAGCGGAGCGGGCCGACTTTTTCTTTCGCGTTCACTTCCTGTGAACGCGTCGGCCTGCGGATTGGAGAGATCTCTCTTCGATCCAACAACGAGCAACCGATCAACGTCGATTCGGCTGCTCTCATTTCACCTCTACCTTCTCCTTCAACGGCAACTCCAACGACGACCCGCCAACCATGACCTCGTATGTCCCTGGCACCAGCTTCCATCCGCTCGCTTCGTCATAGACCGACAAATATTTCGGATCGACGCTCACGTTCACATCCTTGCTCTCGCCCCCCTTCAGCCACACCTTGCTCCATCCCACCAACCGCTTGGGCGGCTCGGCGGCGCTCACCGGCAACGCCGCGTACACCTCTGCGATCTCCGCGCCGTCGCGACTCCCCGTATTCTTCACGGTGAACCGCACCGCCGTCTCTCTGCCGTCCTTCGAAACCTTCAATTCCGAATAAGCAAACGTCGTATACGACAACCCGTGCCCAAACGGAAACAGCACGGCCTTTTTCTCCGCGTCATACCACTTGTAACCCACCTTCAATCTCTCGTCATAGTTCACGCTAAACGTAGCCTTGGCCTCGCCCGTTTTCATCACCGCTTCTTCGCCAGTCTGCCCCGGCCCCGGCTGCACGAATTTCGGATGCGGCAAATCCGCGACGCTCTTCGGAAACGTCATCGGCAATTTCGCGCTGGGATTGACGTCGCCAAACAAAATATTCGCAACGGCGTTCGCGCCATCGCTTCCTGCGTACCATGCTTCCAGCACGCCGCTCACTTTATCCACCCACGGCATCGTTGCGGCCGTTCCGGTCTCCAGCACCACGATTGTTTTTGGATTGGCCGCCGCCACCGCGGCGATCAATTCATCCTGCTTTTCCGGCAGCGACAAATCCGGCAGGTCCATCCCCTCGCTCATCCACTGATAGGCAAATACAATGGCGACGTCTGACTTTTTCGCGAGCGCCGCCGCGCTTGCTGGATTCGCGCCAGAATCAAACTGCACATCCGCTCCGGGCGCCCTGGCCTTGACCGCCCGCATTGGTGACGTCGGGAACCACACATGCTTCTGCCATCCTGCTGGAGGTCTCCCCGGCGCATCCACCTGCGCGGACCCGCCGCCAGAGATCATCTCCGCATCCGCGTGCGGGCCGATGATGGCAATCGACTTCACCGCCGCGCGGTCCAGCGGCAGTAGTCCGCGCTCATTCTTAAGCAGCACCGCGCTCTGCTCCTCGATCTTCCGCGCCGTTTCCATCCCGCCCAGCACATCGACCACGCTCTTCTGTGCGGGATAATCGATGATCCCGCTCGCAAATTCCGACCGCAGTATGCGCCGCACATGCTCGTCCAGCTCCGCTTTCGGCACTTTGCCCGCCTCCACCGCAGCCTTCAACTTCGCGCCAAAAAATTCATCCAGTGGCTCCTCGTTGTCTAACCCCGCCGCCGACGCTTTCACCGTGCTGTGCGTTCCTCCCCAGTCCGACACCACGAACCCGGGAAATGCCCACTCCTTCTTCAGCACGTCCGTAAGCAAATATTTGTTCTCGCACGCAAAGTCCCCGTTTACGGAGTTGTACGAACACATCACCGCGCCGGGCTGCGCGATCCTTACGCCGATCTCAAACGCCAGCAGATCACTTTCCCGCAGCGCGCGTTTTCCTATCATTGCATCGATTTCGTTCCGCCCGCTCTCTTGATCGTTTACCGCGTAATGCTTGATGTCCCCGAGTACGTGCTGCGCCTGTTCGCACTTCATCAAATTTCCCACCAAGGTCCCCGCCAGAATGGGGTCCTCGCCCAAATATTCAAACGTCCTTCCATTTCTTGGCTCGCGCGTGATGTTGACGCCCCCACCGAGCGTCATGTTGTATCCTTGCGCGCGCAATTCCTTCCCGATCAGGGTTCCGTACGCGCAAGCCGCTTCAGTGTCCCAACTCGCCGCGGCCGCAATATTGGTCGGCAGCGCCGTCGAATACCTTCCGTTGTCCGCGCTGTTCCTCACGCCGTAAGCGGCGTCGCTCATCTGGATCAGCGGTATCCCCAGTCGCGGCACGCCCAGCACGAAACCCGCGCCGCCATTCCCCAACTCCGGCTCGGGCTCTTGCACGTCCCGCGGCCAGCCCGGCATGCCCATCCCGTGAACCAGCCCGATCTTCTCGTCGAGGGTCATTTCCTTCAGCACCATCGCGGCCCGGTCATCCGGCGAAAGGCTCGCATTCATCCACGGATGGTTGCGATCCATTTTGTCCTGCTGTCCGTGCAGGCGCTGTTGCGCAAAGACCGTGATGCCAATTCCCAGCCATGCTGTGGCCACACCTGCGAGCACCAGACCAGCACTTGCCGCCAAAAGGTTGCGCCGTGCCCACGACGTCTCCGTCATTTTCATTTTTGACCCATCCCGATCAGAGGAATTAACCGCCCCGACAGACAGTCCGAGTGCGCTTATAATATCGATATTTCAGATGATCCGTACAATTTAAACGAATCGTTGCTGATCCTGCAACTGTCGGTGGCCGCGCCACTTGGAGTAAACTTTCACCCGAACCGGGAGCCCTTTCGTGGACAAACGCATCTCCTCAGCCGACGCCGCCATCGAAAATCTCCAAGATGGCGCAACCATCCTCATGGGTGGCTTCGGCCTCTGCGGCATCCCCGAAAACCTCATCGCCGCTGTCCGCCGCAAGGGCGTCAAGGATTTGACCATCGTCAGCAACAACGCCGGAATCGATAGCTTCGGCATCGGTTTGCTGCTGCAAAATCGCCAGGTAAAAAAGATGGTCTCCACCTACGTCGGCGAAAATAAACTCTTCGAGCAGCTCGTCACCAGCGGGGAATTGCAGTTGGAGCTGAATCCGCAAGGCACCTTTGCCGAGCGCATTCGCGCGGGCGGCGCGGGCATCCCCGCGTTCTACACTCCGACGGGCTATGGCACCATGGTCGCCAAAGGAAAAGAGACGCGCGAGTTCGACGGCCGCCACTACGTCCTCGAACGCGGCATCCGCGGCAACTTCGCCTTCGTCAAGGCATGGAAAGGCGACCGCTGGGGCAATCTCATCTACCGAAGGACGGCTCGTAACTTTAATCCCATGATGGCTACGGCCGCGGACTACGTCATAGCCGAGGTGGAACACTTAGTCGAGCTAGGCGAACTCGATCCTGACAACGTGCACACGCCCGGCATCTACATCAATGCCATCTTCCAAGGCCAAAACTATGAAAAACGCATCGAGCGCCGCACCACCCGCAAGTAGCAACACTCGTGTCGGGGCACAGCACTGTGCCCGATCATTGCTTTGCGCGCTCCCCGCAATTGCGATCCGCACCGCCTCGATTGCGAATTTGCTTTTCACTGTCAACTTTCGACTATCGACTGTGAACTGATTTTATGCCCTTAACCGACGAACAAAAACGCGAACGCATCGCACGCCGCATCTCCTTCGAACTCCGCGACGGCTACTACGTCAATCTCGGCATCGGCATGCCCACGCTTGTAGGCAATTACGTCCCGCACGGTATGGAGGTAATCCTACAGTCGGAAAACGGCATGCTCGGCGTAGGCCCGTATCCCCTCGACAACGAAGTCGATCCCGACCTGATCAATGCAGGAAAAGAAACCGTGAGCGAGCTCCGCGGCTCCTGCTATTTTTCCTCTGCCGACTCTTTCGCCATGATTCGCGGAGGCCACGTCGACCTCACCGTCCTAGGCGCGCTGCAAGTCGATGAAAAGGGCACGCTAGCAAATTGGGCGATCCCCGGGAAAATGCTAAAGGGCATGGGCGGCGCCATGGATCTGGTAGCGGGTGCTAAGCGCGTCTTCGTTACCATGGAGCACGCCACCCGCGACAACAAACCTAAAATTCTGAAAAAGTGTTCGCTACCGCTGACCGGCGTCGAAGTAGTCGATCATATCGTCACCGAACTTGCCTGGATCGACGTCACCCCGGAAGGCCTGGTCCTCCGCGAACTAGCCCTAGACGCAACGCTAGAGCAGGTCCAGTCGCTGACGGAACCCAAACTGCTCCTCCCACCCGGTGGCCCAGTTCGGATGCCGGAGTAGCACAGACACTCATGTCTGTGCCGGGCCCAACAAACACAAATTGACCCGTAGACGCGAGCTGATCCGTATGAAGCCCAAAACAAAAAAGCCCCGGCCAAATCTTCCTCGCACCACCGACGAGATGCAGCAATGGTCCGCAATGCTGGCAAGCGAGTTGCGTGGCTGGCCCAACGTCACCACACGCCCGATGTTCGGCCTGCTCGGCTTCTATCGCAAGAAAACGATCTTCGCCGCGCTCCCGGTCACTCGCGGGATAGGCGCGCCGAACTCTATCATTTTCAAGATCGAATCCATGCCGCCAGACTTGTTGCAGCGCGTGAAGCAGGATCCCCGCGTGGGCAGCGGGACCAAAATGCGGGCCAAGGGCTGGCTTTCGTTTGACCTCAATTCCGAGGAGGATCTGCGCGACGCGCTCGCGTGGCTGAACGAGGCCTACGAACGCGCGAAGTAACGATTGCAGGTGTGAACTCTACGGCGCGGCCGGTGCGTGGCGCGTAATCGTGAAAGAATAGTGTAGCGCGGACCCGATAGCGAACACCGTCACAATATCAACCAATATATTGTGCAGCAGTCGCGAGTGAAAGGCGGGATAGGCCGCGGTCAGCACCACGGTAAACACCAGGACGATTTCAAAGAAAGTCGTCAGCTTACCGAAAATGCTAGGCGGAAACGGCCGGTAGCCGGAAATCAAGAGAATCACCACGGCTACAATCAGGATCAGAATGTCGCGGCTCAGCACGATGATGGTCAGCCACCACGCGATCCGTGTTTTGTAGGCTAGGATCACGAACGACGACGAAAGCAGCAGTTTGTCGGCGATAGGATCGAGGTAAGCGCCGAGCGAAGATCTTTGGTTCAATCTGCGTGCCAGCAAGCCGTCGATGACATCGCTCAAGCCCGCGAGGACCAGTACCAGCAGCGCCCAGCGATAACGTCCGTAGGAAATCAAAGTTAAAAAAACAGGCAGAAAGCCGAGGCGCAGCAGCGTGATTTGATTGGGTACCGTTAGGATCGGCCCGCGCATGGCGACTGAGGATAGCGCAGTTCAGGCGAACTGAGAAAGATAGTCAATCAATCGCCGGCCAATCTTGCGGCTGAAGAGCTCGTCCATCGAGGGAATCGACCCCGAAGGTTCATCGAGGGTGATGCGCTCGACGCGCGTCATCGGAAAAAACAGCGTTGGCACGCCGATGCGTTCCGTGTCGGGCTCGTTGATCTGGCGGATGAAATGGTCGAACGAGTTGAGGTCGACGCCCCGCATCGTGATGCCCGCCGTATTAATAGCCAGCAATTCGCCCCAGATTTTTTCCTTAGGCGTGTGCAGACTGACCACAATGATCGAGTGTGGTTCCATAGAAGTCGCTATGTTCCTTGAATCGCAGGATATCGCATTTATCAGGTGAGTAGCACAGACACTCCGGTCTGTGTCCCCGTAAGCTAACTAGCCCAGACGTAAAAATAATCGTCGTCAACTACGATCCCGGCAGCGGATCCCGATAATGCAAAATCATCACCGCGAAAGAAGAGACGACCAACACCGCCGCGATCCATCCCAACGCGTACGCCGTCCTCCGCTCGCTCGGCGTCATCGGCGCGTGGTCCGCAAACACTCGTCCCAACAAAAAGCCAGCCGCCAATCCGCCACCGTGGGCCCAGTTATCAACACCAGACATGAGAAAACCAAAGACGAAAATCGACACGACCCAAGAAATGAGGCGTGAACGTAATTGCTGCATCTGCGAACCGCCGCGCTTGGTGGTGACGGCAATCATCAGACCGATCAGTCCTAAAATTGGCGCGCTCGCACCTAGCGAGGGATGATGGCCGAAGAAGGCGCTAAACAGGAATCCAACGATGCCCGTGGCCGTGTACAGGAAAAAAAATCTCGCCGACCCGTACAATTCCTCGACCACCGGACCGATATCCATCAAGACCATCAGGTTGAAGCCGATGTGAATCAATCCGCCATGGAGATACATCGCGGTCACCAGGCGATACCACTCGTGCAAAATAAAAATGGAATACGGATAGCTCGAGCCCAGCCGGTAAGCCGCTTCGCCGCCCATGCCCCACAAGATGGCGAGACCCCCGCCCTCTCCGGCCGCCGCCATGGCCATGAACTCCACCGCGAACATCAGGAGATTCAGGATCAGAAGCGCGCTCGTGACCGGGGCGCGCCCGCCGAAAAGGCCCGACAGTCCCTTACTCACGGCCGCCATGGAAAATTTCAAGTTCGTGCCGCACTGATGGCAACGCGTCGCACTGATTCCCACCAGCGACCCGCAGTTCGGACAAATTTTAGGCCTCGGTTGCCGGTCGCCGCCACCGAAAAGCCCGCGCAGAGAGTTCTTCCATCGCTCGACGCGGTATTGCCATTGATAGGGAAGCGCCAACTCTCCTCCTTGCAGCATGCGCGCAGCGTTCTATAATACAGAAATACCGCCTATACTTCCGGCGGGCACGTATCGCAGGCAAAAAATGGACAAATTCGAAGAAATTGGCCGTCGCATCGATGCAGAAATGGAACGCCTTCGCCGCTACATGGAGGAGGAGGTAGCGCCCGAAACGGAGCGCCGCACCGCTTCGTTTCTCCGCGATGTTTCCGCCAAGCTCGATGAATTTGCGGCGAAGCTTGAGGCGCGGATGTCGCGTCGAACGCCGGCTCCGCAAGACGATCCCAAGCCATGAGTGCGTGTCGCCTGTGAACGTGAGTGCTGGTCTTCTGCGCCGAAACGTCCGTGGGCCGCAAATCAGCTCGCAACTTTGGATCGTCGCACCTGCGCTCCTCGTCGCGGCGATCTTTGTGACCGGATGCGCAGGCCGTCGGTCGACAGCGAGCCAGCCACCAGCCCCGCCGGTGCAACCCGATCCCGCGCCTCCAGCGGAGACTCCCAAGCGCGATGCCGATGCCTCCCCGGTGATTCCCACTCCGCACGAGGGAGTCGCGTTCGAAGAGGGCAAAGCCTCGTGGTACGGCGCGCCATTCCACGGCCGCAAGGCGTCGAACGGCGAGATCTACGATATGAACAAGCTCACCGCGGCGCATCGCACGCTGCCCTTCAATACCGTGGTGCGCGTGATCAATCTCAACAATGGAAAATCGACGACCGTGCGAATCACCGACCGCGGCCCGTTCGTTGACAATCGCATCATCGATTTGTCCTATGCCGCGGCGCGCCAAATCGAATCGATTGGCCCCGGCGTCGTTCCCGTGCGTCTCGAGATTTTGTCGGCGATTGATCCGACGGCGGGTTTCTTCACCGTGCAAATCGGCGCCTTCCGCGAACGCGCCAATGCCGAGCGGCTGCGCGATCGGCTGAGCTCCACCTATTCTCCGGTGGCCATCCAGTCGTTCGAGTCGTCCAACGGCTCGTACTATCGCGTGCACGTGGGAAAAGTTTCGGGCGAGGATGCGGCAAAGAGGCTAGGCCAGCGATTGCATGAACGCGAAGGCGTCAAGCCACTCATTTTCCGGATCGATTCGGCGACGCCATGAGGAGAGGGTCGTGAGCGCGGACTGCCTGTTTTGCAAAATCGCGGCGAAGAAGATCCCCTCGAAAATCGTTTACGAGGACGATGATGTATTTGCCTTTGAGGACATCGGTCCGCAGGCGCCCACGCATATCCTCATCATCCCGCGCAAACATTTTGCTTCGCTGAACGAAGCGACCAATGAAGATCAGGCATTGATCGGCAAGATGCACCTGGTGGCGGCCGAGCTGGCGCGCAAGCTAAAGCTGCTGGATGGCTATCGCACCGTGGCCAATAGCGGGTCCGGTGCGGGCCAATCCGTCTTCCACCTCCACCTGCACCTCCTCGGCGGCCGTAAGTTCAGTTGGCCCCCGGGCTAACCGGCAGAAAAAAGGGCGCGATACCTTTCGGCTCGCCCCTCAAGTTCCTCACTTCTTACTTCTAACTCCTAACTTCTGAATTTAAGCCGTTGCTGCCTTCACCTGTCCCAGCGCCGCTGCCACTTCCTTCAAATCCGGCACCACCGGAATGTCATAGTTCTTGAACCACGCTATGTTCCCGGCCTTATTCACGATGGCAATCGCCCGTCCGGTGATCCCTTTATCGGCCAGGTACACCCCGTACTTCTCGCTAGCGGCGCCCTTCGGATGAAAATCCGCCAGCAGCGAATACTTGATGCCCATCTTGTCGGCGTACGCTTTGTGCGACCAGGTGCTGTCCACGCTGACGCCCAACACTTCCGCGTCCAGCGTTTCGAACGATTTCATCTCGTTCACAAAGCAAGCATGCTCGTTTGTGCAAGTCGGGCTCCAGTCCAGGGGATACCACATCAACACCACATTTTTCTTCCCGGCAAAATCTGACAGCTTCACATCCTTCTTATCCTGATTCTGCAAAGTAAAATCCGGCGCCTTCTGTCCCACGGAAATGCTCATAATCTTCCTCCTGTGAATAATTAAGTCCCAACTTGCATTTTACCCAATCCCCGACGTCCGCGCCAAACGCACCAAGCCAGCGAAAACAAATCTCCAACACGACAAGTGTTGTAGGGGCACAGCACCGCCGTGCCCGAGCCCGGCAACCAATCCAAACTTCACTCTATGTACTCTTTCCCTAAACCTGTTCCCGCCGAGCCCACTCGAGAGTTACACTTGCACCAAGGAGCCAATCCATGGCCGCCGAACCGCGTCGCGCACCAATGATGTCCCTACAGCAACTCGTAGCGAACTACCGCACCCTAGCTGGCGATTTTGGCAAGCCCGTAGCACTCTCCGCCTTCGCGCTAACTACCGCCGAAACCGAGCGCCTGTTCTCCAGCTACGACGAGGACTATCACATCAGCCGCTTCTTCCATTTCTCCGAGTCCACCGGCGAGCACTACTCCATCAACGGCATCCCTGCCACGCACGTCGCCATCGACGCCGAAATCCAAACTATTCTCTGACTTAGTGAACTGACGCGTCTGAGCCAACCCGCAGCGCGAAGGCTCCCACCGAAACGTGCCCGCCTGCATCCCAAATAGTCTCCGCTTCAATTCCGTAGATTCGCAGCGCATCGCGGAGAGCCTCCGCCCCGGGAGGCACGCCCTGACTCTGGCTCACGACGATCGCCAGCCCGGCAGCTTGCGCAGTCGCCTGAGTCGCGGGTTGCACATCGTTCACGTCCCACCCGACTGCTCTGAAGATAGTGAAGAAATCTTGGGCATATGCGAGCGCGTCGCCAGCCGACGCGCAATATTCCACTCCCACGCGCTGCTCCGGAAACGCCCGCAGCACCTGAATCAGCACCGCCTTCTGATGCATCGTGAGTTTCCGCGTCGCGACTGCCATCCCACTCCGTTAGCGCGCTACGCCCGCCGCGCTCTCCAACCGCCCCGACAACTTCTCATGCTCTTCGCGAATCTCCCGCGGCAACCGCTCCCCGAACTTCTGAAAAAATTCCTTGCTGTCCACCAGCTCCTGCTCCCAGTCCTCAGAATCGACCTGCAGCAACTCATCCACGGCTTTCGGCGAAATATTCAATCCATCCAACGTCAGCGCATTCCGCGTCGGCACAAAGCCGATGGGCGTCTCCCGCCCTCGGCCGCGTCCCTCCACGCGTTCCAAGATCCACTTCAGCACTCGCACGTTCTCTCCGAAGCCCGGCCACATAAATTTCCCGTCCGCGCCCTTGCGGAACCAGTTCACATGGAAGATTTTCGGCGGATGCGGAATGCGCTTGCCCATCTCCAGCCAATGCCGGAAATAATCCGCCATGTTATACCCGCAAAACGGCAGCATGGCCATGGGATCGCGCCGCACGATGCCCACATTGCCCGTCGCCGCCGCCGTCGTCTCGCTGGCCAGGGTCGCGCCTACAAACACGCCATGTTGCCAGTCGAATGCTTCATATACGAGCGGAGCAACCCGCGCGCGCCGTCCGCCAAAAATAAACGCCGAAATCGGCACGCCCTCCGGATCCTCCCACTTCGGCGAAATGCTCGGCGACTGCCGAGCCGGCACGGTATACCGTGCATTGGGATGCGCCGCCGGACCCTTCGACGAGTCCCACCGTTCATTCTTCCAATTGATCAACCCCGCGGGCGGCTCCACGCCAATCCCTTCCCACCAAGGCTCGCGCTCCGGAGTCATCGCCACATTCGTGAAAATCGTGTTCTTGTGCAGCGCCTCCATCACGTTCCGGTTGGTGGCCATGCTGGTCCCCGGCGCCACGCCAAAAAATCCCGCTTCCGGATTGATCGCGTGCAAATATCCGTCGTCTCCGATTTTCATCCACGCGATGTCGTCGCCAACGGTCCACACCCGATAGCCCTGGTTCTCCAACGCCGACACCATCATCGCCAGATTCGTCTTCCCGCAAGCACTCGGGAACGCGCCGCCCATGTACGTAACTTTGCCGTCCGGCGCTTCCAGCCCCAGGATCAGCATGTGCTCCGCCATCCAACCCTGTTCCCGCGCCATCACGCTCGCGATGCGCAGCGCAAAACACTTCTTCCCCAGCAGCGCATTCCCGCCGTAGCCCGACCCCACGCTCCAGATCAATTTTTCCTCAGGAAAGTGCGCGATGTACCGCCGCATCGGGTCCAGATCCCCCAGCGAGTGCAGCCCCGGCACGAAATCGCTCGAATTCCCGATCCGGTCCAGCGCCACTTTTCCCATGCGCGCCATGATCCGCATGTTCGCCACCACGTACGGGCTGTCGGTCGCTTCCACTCCCGCCTTGCTCAGCGGCGAATTCACCGGCCATGATGTACGGCGCACGACGTACATGGTCCGCCCGCGCATCGCCCCGTCAAACAGCACTCCCAGCTTGAACTTCGCCGCGTCCGGGTCCATCCAGTTATTCGTGGGGCCGGCATCGTCTTTATTTGGCGTGCAGATAAACGTCAAATGCTCGGTGCGCGCAACATCGTTGGGACTACTGCGGTGCAGATAGCAATTGGGATAGGTCTTCTCGTTCAGCTGCGTCGAATCCGTATCTCGCAACATCTCCGTTATGATCCGCCGGTTTTCCGCCTCGGACCCGTCGCAATACACCACCCGATCAGGCTTCGTCAGCCGTGCCGATTCCTCCACCCATATTTCCAGTGGTGTTGCCAATGGTCCTCATTTTCTAAACCTCAAACAGCTCCTTGCCCGGAGCCCATCACGTCGAGGTTGACCGCAGGTTTTTGGCGGGGAACGCCCCCACCCGGGACGTCCAACTTTGAAGTTTATGTTACGGTCATCGCCCCGCGCAAGATGGCCACCATGTGCCCTACGTCAAGCGCCATCCGAGCCCGCGTCGTGTTCGCTGCCGTACCCCGCCACGCCCGTGCTCTTTTCGCTCTTCGCCTCGAATTCGCCTTGTCACCCCGCGTTTTGCCGTCTAACCTTAAGCACTCTGCGCATTTGCAGCTACGCATACCCGACAAGGAGCGGCAATGGCTACTTCGGTCTGGAAGGGCTATCTCACCTTCGGCTTGATCTCTATCCCGATTCGACTTTTTTCCGCGGCCCGCACCGAGCGCATCAGCCTCAACCAGCTCCACAACGTGTGTAAAACGCGCATCCGCATGCCCCTGTTCTGCCCGCACTGCGAGCGCCAAGTCCCCCGCAACGAAATCGTCAAGGGCTACGAGTACGAAAAGGACCAATACGTCCTATTCACTGAAGAAGAGCTCGACAAAATCGAGCCGCAGTCCGCGCGCTCCATGGAAATCCTCGAATTCGTCAAGGTCGACGAAATCGATCCGCTCTACTACGACGCCTCGTATTACGTCACTCCCGAGGACGAAGGCAAGAAAGCCTACCAGCTCCTCCTCAAGGCCATGGAAGAGTCCGGCTACGCGGCCATCGCCAAGCTCACCATGCACCAGCGCGAACACATCGTGGTAGTCCGCCCGCGCGCCAACGGCATGACCTTGCACACCATGTACTACACCAACGAAGTCCGCGAAGTCGCCGAGTACGGCCAGACCGACGCCTCCGCCGAGCCCAAGCCCGCCGAGAAAAAGCTAGCCGAGCAGCTCATCGAAAGCCTCGCCGCCAAATTCGAGCCGGAAAAATACAAAGACCAATACCAGGAAAGCATGCGCGCCATGATCGAATCCAAGCAGCAGGGCCAGGAGATCGCCGCCGTCCAGCATCCCAAGCTAGCTCCGGTCATCGACCTCATGGAAGCCCTGAAAAAGAGCATCGCCGAAAAGCAACCAACCACCTCAGGCGGCAAAAAGCCCCCGGTCCGCACAACTCCAGCCGCCGCCGCCCAAACCCAAGCTCCCCCACAAAAGCGCGCCCGCCGCTCCAGCGGCGGCTAACGCAAATCCGCGCGCCGCGGAATCTGTTTTTTCGTTCCCCTGGGTGCCCCATCCTTGCGGTTTTCGCAAGGGTGGGGATTTTGACTCTTCCGCCATTTACCATAGCTACTGAACATCGGACCTGCACGTCTGCCGAGTCCTCCGTCTAATGCGCTCAGCGGCGAGTTCGGCGTGATCTTCAAACATACTCTGGGTCGCAAAATGGCCGAGTTCATGCGGGACGCACCGCAGAGCCGTATCAATGTCCGCGAACACACGGGAAGAGAGGTATATTCTCCGGATCGGAGGCTCGAAAAGGCCAGCTTGGTCCTGTGGGCATTAAAAGCATCCCGCGTTTGCAGGAACTTCTGGTGCTCGAGGATGACAAAAGTCATCGGCTGATCGGAATTGGGTAGCGCACGAAGCTCATCGGCTGCAACCTCCGCGACACAAGTGACGAACCGTTTCTGTCGTTCGGTGCCACCAACGACAACGACGTCTCCCGCGAGAGCTACGCTTGGCAAGAACCAGAAATAGACAAGAACTAGACATCGGACACATCTCCAAAATGAGAATTGTTGCCCCCAGTCCACGGAGGACCTCCTGACAACGATTTCGCAGGGGGGCAGAAAATCTCTTTTTGGTTGGCGAAGCCTCACCCGCGATCAGCGTTGGCACGGAGTTTTGTGCGGAGCGAGAAAGGCGTTCAATGGAACGCGGCTATAACGCTCGGGAGATGTGGCTAACATCCGAACGTCCTGAGCGCAGACGACTTAGCGCGCCGCATAACAGGGGCGCTCCGCGGTTCCCGAAGGTTTGAAGGCGGGTGGGTGCTACACTAGCGCAACGCTCGGGGGTGTCATGAAGCACTCGAGTTCATTGCCGCCAACCTTCCGTTTTGGGGTCTTCGAGCTCAGCCCGTCGTCGGGGGAGCTGCGCAAGCGAGGCTTGAAGATCCGCCTCCAGGGGCAGCCTGTGGAAATCCTTGCACTGTTGTTGCAGCGTCCGGGCGAGACCATCACAAGGGAAGAGCTGCAAAAAAGACTCTGGCCCGCAGACACCTTCGTGGATTTCGAGCAGGGCCTGAACAACGCCATGAAGCGGCTCCGCGCGGCCTTGGACGATAACCCGGACAATCCTCGATTTATCGAAACGCTGCCCCGCCATGGCTACCGATTCCTCGGATCAGTGAACAGCGCCGGCAGCTCAACTGCCGAAACCGCGCCGACGCGCAGTTTAGGAACTGCAATCCGCCTGTCTGAGGTTGTGGTGCTGGTCTTGATCGCAGTATCGGCTGGGCTTGTAGGCCTGAACGCATTTGGTTTACGCGACCGGTTTTTCGCTCGAGCATCGAAGCCGCAAATTCAGGCGTTGGCCGTGCTGCCACTCACCAATCTGTCCGGCAACCCCGACCAGGAATACTTTGCCGACGGTATGACGGAAGAGCTCATCACCGAACTTGGCAAAATTAGCACTCCGCGTGTCATCTCACGCCAATCCGTCATGCAATACAAGGGCAGCAAGAAGCCGCTGCAGGAGATTGCCCGGGAACTCAACGTGGACGCGGTTTTGGAAGGTGCGGTCGAGCGCTCAGGTGATCGCGTTCGCGTTAGCATCCGCCTGAACCAGGTCTTTCCCGAGAGTCAGCTATGGGCCAACCAATACAACCGGGACATCCGCGACGTGCTGCGGCTGCAGGATGAGATTGCGCGCACG
>Ga0185299_10001857_pt1 | contig 36438 bp, 39 predicted proteins | sample PaiPotPPA55metaG_FD_128002 | JGI IMG/M metagenome (GOLD analysis project Ga0185299, IMG submission 128002) | Iron sulfur acid spring bacterial and archeal communities from Banff, Canada, to study Microbial Dark Matter (Phase II) - Paint Pots PPA... ...
GCGTCGATGTCGTGATCCTCAACCGCGGGGTCTCCGGAGAAATGGCGGAGGACACGGCGGAGCGAATCAAAAGCGAGGTCGCGCTCAAGAATCCGGACCTCGTTCTTTGGCAGTTGGGAACCAATGACGCGCTTGCCCGGATCCCGCCGCAGGAATTCGAGGACACCGTGCGTTCGACGATCCGCTGGCTGAAGGAGAACCGGATCGACGTCGTGCTCGTCGGGGTGCAATATACCGTCCGCCTCGCCCGCGACGCGAATTATGTCGCGATCCGCGACAGCCTGCAGAAAATCGCGGCCGAGGAAAATATTCTTTACGTCCGCCGCTACGATGCGATGCGGTTCATCGCCCAGACCAGGGCCAATTTGCAATTGATGGCAGGCGATAATTTCCATCTTAACGATCTCGGCTACCAATGCATGGCGGAACACGTCGCGCATGCCCTGATCGTCAGTCTTTTCGTCAAGCGCGTGCGGCCCGTCCTCAATTAATTCGGTTTCGCTCAGGTCACTTCAAACCATGTTGCCATCCCGGTGGCCTGGCGCCCCGCCATCAGACATTCGATCACCCATTTGCCCGGATTGTCGGCGACGAAGGCGACATGCTTGGTCTTGCCTTCGGGAACGAGGACGGCATCGCGCCAATAGGGCTCCCAGCCATCGTCGAGATCGTGCAGGAGCCGCATCGCGTGCCCATGCACATGCATTTGCTGCACGAACGCCGTGTGGTTCACAAAACCGAGCGTCACCGGGGTCTCGCGCTTGACCGAAAACAACGGCGCCGGTGTAAATCCGCTGAATGCCTTCCCATTTAGCTTCCAATACAAGGGGCGATCTTGCGTCGCCGCCGGGATCGGCCCGGTCCCCATGCCGGCGATGGCCTCGATCAAAATATCGACTTTACGCGACGCCTGTAGCTTGATCCCGCGGGGCAGCAGCGGATTTTGCGGCAGCGAGGCGACCGGCGGCAAGGGAGAGCGCTTTTCTCCCGCGGTCTTGAAGGCAAGAAGAACACGGTCCGGCTCATTGTCTCCAAGCAGCGTCACATTGGCAGTCGCTCCAGCGTCCCCGGGAAGATCGAGCATGACGTCGAAACGCGCGCCTGGTCCAAGCGGAATCGTCTGCCGCACCGGCTCGAACGCTTCGCACGATTGACCATCGACCGCGAGGATCAGGGGTCTGACCCCGTTGAATGCGATCAACATCAGCCGCGTATCGGCGGCGCTCAGGACGCGCAGGCGGACACGCGATGAAGGCGGCAGGGTTTCCTCGACCGGAACAGCGCGCGAGTTGAGGGTGACGAGCGGCCCGATGCGGCCCGCCCCCGTGGCGTCCGTGGCGGCGTTGAAACCGGCAAGCTGGCCTTTGTCGTCGAGCTTCCAATCGGCGAGAACGACAAGCATGTCGCGGTCGGCCGCGGGCGATTCGGGCTCGTCGACGATCAAGACGCCGTAAAGCCCGCGATCGAGCTGCTCGCCGATGAACGGCAAGGCGTGCGGATGATACCAATAAAGCCCGCTGTCGGGAGGGGTAAAACGATAATCGAATGAGCCGCCTGGCGGGACCGGCTCTTGCGTCAGGCCGGCGACGCCGTCCATCGCATTGACGATCCGCATGCCGTGCCAGTTGAGGCTTGCCGGCTGGGCGAGCTTGTTGACAAGCCTTATTTTGACCTCCTCGCCTTTTTTGAAGCGCAGGAGCGGCCCCGGCACCTCCCCATTATAGCACCAGACGGCGGTTGGAGAGGCAGGTTCGGGCAGAAGGCTCAAATTACCGTCCCGCGCTTCAAGGACATGGAAACCGTCCTGCGAGGCGGGCAGCTCCGCCCGCGCCGGCAGCGCTAAAACGCTGGCCAGCGTATGCCCGAGAAATAGACGGCGGCTGATCGTTCCGCGCAGCGGCATCAAAAATCCCGCCGGTTGTGAGAGGGCTCGATAGCGGCCAAGGGGAAAGGCGCGCGGCGAGATGGGATTTTAGATCCAGCGCCGGACCTTGGCTTTGTAACGCAAATATTTGTCACCGAATTTTTGTTCGAGATAGCCTCTTCCGGCTCGATCACGCCTTTTTGCAGTGTTGCCGCAAGTCCGGCGGAGAGGAGAAGAATCCACAACGAATTGACGATGCAGCCGATGCCGATATTGAGCAAGATGATGCCTATATAAGGGATTGCGGGTCACGCTGTAGAGACCGGAGGTCGCAATATCGGTTGCCGGCTTGCGGATGTTGAGATTGGTTTTGACCCGGATCATTTCCCGCGCCGCGAAGAGCTTGATGTTGACGGCGGCGAAAATGACAATGAGTCCCAGCGGAAAGCCCCAGCCTTCCGGCAGGAATGGCGCGGGCCAAAACATGTCGAGGCCAAACTCCAGCACCAAAACCCCGGCGAAGATCACCGTGGGCGAAGCAATGACATTCGCCCCATCCGGGGTTGCATTGCGCATGGCCGACGGCTCCTCGCGTTGGCGCCCCGCCCCGCAAATCTAGCACAGGCTAACTCCGCGCGTCCATTTTGGCTTACGCGGTCTTTTGCTACGCCTTGGCGGCGCGCATAACCAGCACCGGACCCTGGCTTTGTAGCGCGGATATTTCTCTCCAGCCTTTGATTTGGCCGCCAAAACGGGGCGCGTCTCTAATACCGGTTCAAGGCAATTCGCGTCTAACGATCTGGCGGCGTTCCGTGCCGTGAAGGATAATCACTTCGCCCTACATGGACATGGACGCGAAGTTCGCCGCGGCTTTTTCTACCGCGCCGCCATGCGCCGCCATTTGGCCTCGAGGAGTTTGGCGATCGCCTTCACTTTTGCGTCATGTGCGGCCCAAAAGGCCCGGCTCACCGCCGCCGTGCGAATTCTTGGCCCACGTTTCGCCGCTGGCGCTACCGGCAAGGCCGGGTCGAAAACGAACGGCGCGGAAACCGCCGCCGCGAACGGCGATCCGGCCGCCGCCAAATGCGCGCGGGCCCGGCCGCAATAAGTCATGGATAGGGCCGACATGATCTCTTCGCCATGTCCGGCGCGGTATTTCATCAGGGCGCGGCAAAGATCGCCGCCGGCCAGATGCCAAGCCTGGCCGAGATAAGTCACGCCATAATGGATATTGATTTCGGGTCTTGCGAGTTCGGCGAGATCGCCCTTGAAACCCAGCATTGCGGCTGTTTCGGGCCGGACCTGCATCAGGCCGATCTCGCCGACGCCGCCAATCGCACCTGGATCGTAGCCGCTCTCGATCGCCGCGACGGCATCGGCAATGTCAGGCGGCAAGCCGTTCTTTTCTGCCTCCCTTTTTATAAGCGCGCGGTAGGTCTTGTTCGCATCTGGCTCCTTAGCCTCCAACGCTTGCTCCAACGCAGGTGGCCGCGCTTCAGTTTGTGCTTTGTCTTGGACAGAATCGACCGGCGGTACCGGTCTTGGAACCGGCAAGAGCGGATCGGCCGGCGGCGCGCCCGCTTGGGTGACGAAGCCCGCGCATAAAATGACGGCAGCGGCCTTATGGAACAGCATCCGGCCCCTTTCCCAAAGCTTGCGACGACGGCTGTGAGACGATAGCTGCAAAAAGCTTAAGACCGTCTTCAGCCCAGCTTTGACTTACCGCTTCCTTGCCGGAAGGTCCAACACCGGCCTCCGCGAAAATGCTCACGCCGCTTCCTTACCGCCGCGCTTCGGCGTAAAAGCCAAGCCTTTCCAGCCTCCATCGTAACAGGAGCTTGCATGACCGCAATCGTTGACATCGCCGCGCGGGAAATCTTGGATAGCCGCGGCAATCCCACCATCGAGGTCGATGTCACCTTGGAAGATGGGTCGAGCGGGCGCGCGGCGGTGCCTTCGGGGGCCTCGACCGGCGCGCATGAGGCGGTCGAATTGCGCGACGGCGACAAGGCGCGCTTTTCCGGCAAGGGCGTTCTCAAAGCGGTCGAGAGCGTCAATCGCGATATTTTCGATGCCTTGAGCGGGTTCGACGCGGAAGATCAAAGCAAGATCGACAAAACGATGATCGCGCTCGATGGCACGCCGAACAAGGCGAGGCTTGGCGCCAACGCCATTTTGGGAGTCTCCCTTGCCGTCGCCAAGGCGGCCGCAGGCGTCTGTGGCTTGCCGCTCTATCGCTATGTCGGTGGCGTCCAGGCGCATGTGCTGCCGGTGCCCCAGATGAACATCATCAACGGCGGCGTGCATGCCGACAACCCGATCGATTTTCAGGAATTCATGATACTTCCCCTCGGCGCGCCGTCGCTGAAGGAAGCGGTGCGCTGGGGCGCGGAGGTTTTCCATGTGTTGAAAAGCGCTTTAAAAAAAGCCGGCCACAACACCAATGTTGGCGACGAAGGCGGCTTCGCGCCCAATCTGGCTTCCGCCGAGGCCGCGCTCGATTTCTGCCGCAAGGCGATCGAGGGCGCGGGCTTCAAGCCTGGTGAAGATATAGCCCTTGGGGTCGATTGCGCCGCGACCGAATTTTTTCGCGACGGCAAATATGTCTATGTCGGCGAGGGCAAGACGCGCGCGCCGGAAGCGCAGGCGCAGTATCTGGCGAAGCTTCTCGCGGACTATCCGATTGTTTCGATCGAGGACGCGATGTCCGAGGACGATTGGGATGGCTGGAAGCTCCTCACTGGTATGCTCGGCAAGAAGTGCCAGCTCGTCGGCGACGATCTCTTCGTCACCAATGTCGCGCGTCTCTCGCGTGGGATCAGTGATGGCATCGCCAATTCGATCCTGATCAAGGTCAATCAGATCGGCACCCTGACCGAAACGCTTGCCGCCGTCGACATGGCGCAGCGCGCGGGCTATAGCGCGGTGATGTCGCATCGCTCCGGCGAGACCGAGGATTCGACGATCAGCGATCTCGCGGTCGCGACCAATTGCGGCCAGATCAAAACCGGCTCGCTCTCGCGCTCCGACCGGCTCGCGAAATATAATCAGCTGATCAGGATCGAGGAAGAACTCGGGAAACAAGCGCGCTATGCGGGACGCCGCGCCTTGAAGGCGAGCGCATGATTCCGGAAAGTTGCAGACTGTTCGGATAGCATCATGTGGTAACATAGAGAGATAAAGCGCATGCTTACCCTTGCCGCGATCCCGTTTTGGGCGCGGCTGGGGCGGTATTTTAAGATCAGGTTCCGCCGCCAACTGTAGATTTCTCTACTCCTTCATTGAATTGAAATCGGAACGGACATTGCAATGAAAAATCTTCTGAAAATCACTCTTATTACTGCAGCTATGGCTGTAGCCTCGGTGTCCCAGGCAACTACGGTCAGGGGAAATGCCGCTTGTTGGGGGGATAACAACCGGCAGGACATTTCCTGTCAGGCCCTGACAGATGAATTTCTGTTAAGCTTGCGTGACGCTACCAAGACAGAAGTCGTGAAAGCGATGGGTGTAGAGGGGCGAGCAATCAAGCCGGATTCCCTTTGCCGAGGCGTCACTTGTAGTGATGAACTCCATTTCATCAGTAATTACTCAAGAGGTACACATTGGGGCGCTGGAGATATAAATTTTCTGTTTGACCAAAATGGTCGCGTGTCCCTCATTTTTGGCTCGATTGATCCGCCAAACGGCGAAGGAAGAGCGGCATCGTTTATCTGGAATGCTGATCTATTGCCAGCGGGTTGTTCTGATCTACCCCATTCCCTTCTCGAGTCTTGTGATAAAATTTAGTAGGTAACCCATGGCGGAAAGGAACGCCACCTTCGGGTTATAGTGTCAGTCAGCGAGAATTGAGGCCACGACTCCCATAAGGACGCTGAACCAGATGAGTCCCTGACCGAGCCAGCGGAACGGTTTGCGTCGTCGATTTCTGTCTTTCTTTTCTGCGACGCTTTGAAGACTCTCGAGGCCACCGCCGAATTGCTCGTATCTAAATTTGTATACGATGAAGGTGCCACACACGAACAATGCTGGGGCTGCAAGGTACATTGCTTTGCTGATCGTCATCTCTGTGGTTCCATGGCTTCGGCGTGCGTCTGTCCAGTTCTTTCGCGTCTTCTTCCATATCACGCGGCGCAAAATCGGACAAAAAACCTCCTCCGCCGGTTTGAACGCCGTCTCCGCGGGCGTGAACAAAGACTAATCGCGCTTCCGCCCAGTCTTGACATGTACCAGAAAAAGCAATGGCAAGGACAGGCCGAAGGCAATATGAACGCCGCTCGCCCATGGCCGTAAAAATTCCGAGGCGAGGTAATAGAGCCCGAAGGCGGTTGCGATGAGCACCGCGTTGAACGTGAGCATGACGATGCCGGTGGCGCGGTTTTTCTTGGCGCGCCAGGCGCGGCCAATATGAAGCGGGAAGAGGGCGCCGAGCAGCATCAAAGTTAGCATCGCGGCGCCGCCATGGACCATGAGGAGATAGGCGGCGGCCTGCTGCCAGGTTTCTCCGTTTGAAGTCTCCTTCAACCGGTTGGCAACAAGCCAGGCCGCGCCGCTCGCAAAAAGCACCGCGAAAGCGATATAGATCGCAAAGCGAAAGGGAGGTTCAAGCCGCCAGAACGGCAGCATCGCGCCACTCCGGAGTGATATAAACCTCGCCTCCGGCCGACACAAAGAGAGCACCGGTGGCGAATTGGCGAAGCAAGGGCGCGGAGGCTTCGCCGCCGGTCATGACGACCTTGGTCAGCGCGTCGGCAACCATGCAGGACGGCGCGCGCACCGTTGCTCCGATGACCGCGCGAACCGGCTCGTCGCTGGCAGGGTCGATAACGGCTGGGCCCCACACCTCCAAGGACTGCAAAGGATTGAATTGAGGGCCGCTCGACGCGATCGCCGCGTCGCGCAACTCGATCCGGCACAAGACCCGGCTTGGGTGGCCCGGATCGCGAACGCCGGCCATTACGCCCCTTGGCCCAAAGACGGCAAGATCGCCGCCGGCGTTGACGAGTCCGGACGGCATCCCAAGGTCCCGCAAGACGTCGATCGCGCGATCGACGGCAAATCCCTTGGCGATCCCGCCGAGATCGATCCGCGTGGCACGGTCGGCAAGCCTGACTCGATCGCCCGAAAGCAATTCAATTTTGCCATGACCTGAAGTTAAAGCCGCAGCAGGGGCAAGATCGCCCGCGTGATACGGCAACAAGCCAAGTTTTTGCAGCGCGGGGGCTATTCTTATGTCGAACAATCCGTTTGAGCGGCGGTGGATGTCGAGCGCGATTTGCAAAACCTGAAAGGTCCAACGATGCACGCCGGTCGCCGCTTCAAAAGCGCCATGGTTGAGGCGGCTCACGTCGCTCTCTTCGTCATGGAAGCTCATCAAGCGATGGACGGTGCCGATTGCCGCGAACGCCGCTTCGACCGCCGCCTCCATGTCCACGACGGCGGCGCCCGCAACCGCGACCTCGACGAAGGTGCCAAGCAATGGCCGCAACCGCCGAAGATTAGCGCAAGTGGGTGGCATAATAGGCCAATATCCTTTTTACACCTTCGGTCACATGCCGCGACGACAAGGTCGCGCCCGAGATATTGCGAATGTCAGAATTGATTTCGAGCGCGCTGCCGCTCGTCTTTCCGGCGAATTGCGCAAGCCAGCCCACATTCGCCACCTCAAAGCCGTAGGATTCCCGGTAGGTCAGGATTTCCACGCGGCGGACCCGGCCATCGGCGCCGAGAGCGACCGAATAATCAATGTAGAGATGCTTGCCGATAACGTGGTCGACGAAAAAATAACCGATGAGCCGGTCGCCGGCGAGCGCCTTCCATACCCGTTGAGGCTGGATTTCCTCGAAACGCGCTCCCGGAAAGGCATGCTGCTGGGCCGCGCCCACGGTCGAATATTGATAGGCGTACGCGGGCAAGGCAATCGCGATCGCGGCGGCCGGCGCGCCCCAACGAATCCATCCATCCATGCGCAAGACTCCAAGGTTCCTTTGCCTCGAATGATCCGTCCGCCCGTCAAAAGAAGAAACCGACTCCGCCCAAAACGCTGTCGGACTGAGTTCCGCCCGGCGCCGCATTCAGTGCTTTCGTGTAGTTGAGCTTCAAGACCAGTTCGGGGGTCGGATAGATGGCGATGCCGACATCGTGGAATTGCATCCGTCCGGAGCCGGTGGGGAAATTTAAATCGGTTCCCGCGAAGCCGCCGGTCTGAAAGTTCTGATAGGTGTAGCGATAGAACGGAACCGCTTCCCACTTGCTTCCGAGAATCGGCCCAAAGGGAATATGATAGGCGACCTCCCCGGATGTGCCAAACAGGCTTTTGCCGACGTTATTGGTTGGGTCGCCGTCATTGTTGGCCCGCAGATTGGCCGGATTGCCGACGATGACATCGGCAAACTCACCGCGGAATTCGAGGCCGGTGTCAGGGACATGGTAACGGAAGTCGGTCTCGAAAATCGTTAGGCTCGATCGGCCCAGCAACGCGCCGTTTATTTGCGCGTAGGCGCCGCGCGGCGTCGTGCTTGGAGTGAAATAAACGGTCGAACCTCCGTCAAATCCGGGCAGGAAGGAAGGCATGTAGCTCAGGCGAAGGGTGTAACCGAGATAGTTGCTGAGCTGACGGAAATCCCCTAACGGCGCTTGGGAAAAACCGAGTGCGTTTACGCCGTCGATGCCAGGCGCATAACCAAGCGGGAACGGCGGCACGGTGTTGGCGGCCGTGCGGAGGCTGAAATCGCCGCCGAAATCCTCCAGAGCCTGGCTGATTTGGAACTGATAATTCAGACCTTCGACGATTTGCCCCCAGATACTGGCCGCCGGCGCCTTCCAGGTCGTCGGTATCAGGCCGTTGTCGAGTTCCGGTCGGCGGACGCTGTAAAATAGCGTCGGCTCATGATACAGATTGAGCCAGTCGATCGGCACCAAATCGATGCCGGGCGCGCGAACGTTGAAATAAGGAGAAATCCTGAAATCGACATAGGCCTGCTCGATCTCCACCGTCCCGTGCAGCTTGTCGTCGGCATCGAAGCCCGTGCCCGCGTGCTCGAATTCGATCTCGGAGTTGAAGATGATGTTGTCGTTGAACTGATAGGTTGGCAGCAGCACGATCCGGGCGGCGTCGAAGCCCGTCTGCCATTGACCGTTGGCATGCGGATTTTGTTGCGCCCCGAAGCGGAGTTCGCCATAGGCGCTGATCTTGAGCCCGGGGAGGGGCGATGGGGCGACGCCGAAGAGATCGTTATTGGGGGGCGGCGGCGGTTCAAGCGCGGCTGTTTCGTAACCGCCGGGCGCGGGAGCTTCGGCGCCGTTCGCAGGCTTCGCCGGCCCCTTCCCCGGTTTGCCGCGGGTGTTCGCCACATGTGCCTTGAAGCCATGATTAGCATCGCCCTCACTCTTGCGATGAAGTTCGCTTTCGAGCGCCCGGATGCGCGCCTCCATGCGCTCGAGCTTTTCGATCAATTGTTCGTTCGTGGGTTGCGCAACAGGTTTTCCCTGCACCGTCGCGTCGTCCCCAAGCGCGCCGCTTCCGGCCATTGCCAAAAAGGAAGCCACGGTCAGCGCGGAGGTCAAACCGCGGTATCGCTTTCGCGCCAGGGTATTGAAATAGACCGGGCGCGCACGCGAGGCAAAAATGATACCGCTTTCGCCGACTTGCCGCGTGCCGCTTGTTGTTTGCGCTGCATCGCCAGCCCCCATCTTTCAGTATAGAACGCTAGCTTAATGGAGATTATAAGCTTTCTAAGCTAGCTAAGTGCTCTAATTTGGGCTCGCATACAGAACATGTCAATTAGTTATTCTTACATTGTAGAGACTCTAAACTTATATAAGTTAGATTTGGAATAAGTAAAAACTGCACATGCGCGAGCCTAATTGTTGCGGACCTGGCATACCTTTTTGCGGGATGGTGCTTTGGTGCCACTGATCAATTGAACGAGGGTCGGGAACGAGGCAAGGGCCCGAAACGGGCTCCCCGCCGCTTTGACAGCGCGCGGACTTGCCATATAGGTTCGGCGCCACGCGGGTCGCCACGCATGCGCCGGTGCGGCCTCCCGAAGCCGGTGACACAACTGCTTCGCGGGTGTAGCTCAATGGTAGAGCAGCAGCCTTCCAAGCTGAATACGAGGGTTCGATTCCCTTCACCCGCTCCAATATTTCGCGCCGACTCTCCGTCTTTAGTTTTCTCCCAACATCTGGTCCAAAAAGTCTTCCCTCTTTCTGATCATGCTCTTGCGGCCGTGGCCCTTTGGTGAACCTCACGCGGGTTCCTCGTCCATCCCGCCCAACGCAAGAAACCTCTCCAGCCAATGGATGTCGTAGAGCCCATTTTGGATGTCGGCGTTGCGCACCAATGTTTGAAACAGGGGAATAGTCGTATCGATGCCGTCGATGATGAATTCATCGAGCGCGCGGCGAAGCCGCATCAGCGCCTCGTTGCGGTTGCGCCCATGTACGATGAGCTTGCCGACGAGCGAATCGTAGTTTGGCGGAATAGAGTACCCGGCATAGACCGCGCTATCTACCCGCACGCCAAGGCCGCCTGGCGGATGGTAATAGGCGATCTTGCCCGGCGAGGGCCGGAAGGTCGCGGAATGTTCGGCATTGATCCTGCATTCGATCGCATGGCCCTGAAAGACGACTTCCTTCTGGGTCAACGTCAAGGGGGAACCTGCGGCGATTCTTATCTGCTCGTTGACGAGATCGACGCCGGTGATCATTTCGGTTACCGGATGCTCGACCTGAATCCTTGTATTCATCTCGATGAAGTAAAATTTGCCGTTTTCATAGAGAAACTCGAGGGTGCCGGCGCTGGCATAACCGAGTTCACGTACCGCGTTTGCACAAATTTCGCCGATTTCTAGGCGCTGCGACGCGTTGAGGGCTGGGGAGGGGCTTTCCTCCCAGACTTTCTGATTCCGGCGCTGCAACGAGCAATCGCGTTCGCCGAGATGAACAGCCTTGCCGTGGCCATCGCCTAGAACCTGGATTTCGATATGGCGCGGCTTTTCGAGCAGCTTTTCGAGATAGACCGAGTCGTCGCCGAAGGCCGCCTTGGCCTCGATCCGCGCCGTTTCGAGCGCGACTGGAAGATCGTTCGCGGTGCGGGCGACTTTCATGCCGCGCCCGCCACCACCCGCCGCCGCCTTTACGAGGACCGGAAAACCAAGCGCTTGAGCGATGGCCGCCGCCTCCTTATCGCTGGTGATCGCGCCGGGCGAGCCAGGCACGCAGGGAATGCCGAGCCGGGACGCCGTCGTTTTGGCCGCGATCTTATCGCCCATGAGCCTGATGTGCTCCGGCTTGGGGCCGATGAAAACGATGTGATGGTCGGCGAGAATCTCCGCGAACCTCGCGTTCTCGGCGAGAAATCCATAGCCCGGATGCAGGGCTTCGGCGCCGGTGATTTCGCAAGCCCCGAGAAGCGCGGGGACGTTGAGATAGGAATCGCGCGCGGGCGGCGGCCCAATGCAAACCGATTCGTCGGCGAGTTTGACGTGCATCGCATGGGCGTCGGCCGTCGAATGAACCGCCACGGTCGCGATGCCGAGCTCCTTGGCCGCGCGCAAAATCCGTAAGGCGATTTCGCCGCGATTGGCGATAAGAATCTTTTCGAACATGTCAGTCCACCGGCTACGGGGCCTTATTCGATCACGAGCAGCGGTTGGCCATATTCGACCGGCTGACCGTCCTCGACCAGAATGCCCGTCACCGTGCCGGCGCGGGGAGCGAGGATCTCGTTGAAGGTTTTCATCGCCTCGACAAGAAGAACCTTGTCGCCAGTCTTCACCTGCGCGCCGACCTCGACAAACGGGGCGGCGTCCGCCGAGGAACGCAAGTAAACGGTTCCGACCATCGGCGACTTTACCGTGCCCGGACCGTCGGCCGGAGCCGATGGCGCGTCCATCGCGGCGGCCTGCGGCGGGGCCACGGCCGGCTGGATAACAGCGGCCGAAAGCTGCCGCGCGACGCGGATTTTGAAATCGCCCTTCGCGACTTCAATCTCGGAAAGCCCAAGACGGGTCACGAGCTGCGCCAGGATCTCGACCAGTTCCGTGTCGATTGCGGCCGCGGCCGGGCTTCCGTCCGGTCTTGGCTCCGGATATTTCATCTTTCTCTACTCTCGTTTGCGCCGTTGCCCAGGATGTTTCCGCGCATGACTAACTGATTTCATGATTTGTTTTCGATAAGGCGGGTTACCCGCCGCTTCGGTCCGGGCGAGAATAGCTTCGAGCGCGAGATCGTAAGAGAAGGCGCCAAACCCCAGAATCACGCCCCGCGCGACGGGAGAGATCAGCGACCGGCGGCGAAAATCTTCCCTGGCGTGAATGTTCGAAAGATGCACCTCGATCACTTCGGTCTTCGCCGCCTTGATCGCATCGTAAAGCGCGAGCGATGTATGCGAATAGGCCCCGGCATTCAAGATCACCGGCTCGCCGGCGCGGCCCGCTTCCTGGACCCAGGTCACGAGGTCGCCCTCATGGTTTGATTGGCGAAAGTGCAAAATGATCCTGCGTGATTTGCAGAGCGCGGAAAGACGGGCCTCGATGTCCGCAAGAGTCGCAAGGCCATAGGTTTCCGGCTCCCGTGTGCCGAGGAGATTGAGGTTCGGCCCATTCAGGACGTGAACGGCTTTCATCGCGGCCCTGGTCGAAGGAAGTGCTCGTTGCGCTTCCATAGCCGGGATCAAAACGCAAGGGAAGCCCGCGGCCGCGACCGCAGGCCAACATCTAAGCGCCTTGACGCGAGCCGCCCTGAAGACTAATTAAGCGAGCGAAACCTAGGGGATCCCCGGCAGGGGGCTGAGAGGCTGGCGGCGCTTTTAAAAGCGGCCCGGCGACCCTTCGAACCTGATCCAGCTCGTACTGGCGTAGGGATGGTCACGCGATGTTCCCCTCCAAAAAATCGTCCGTTCGCACCTCTTTTGCTTGCCCGCGGCTAGATGCAAAACGGTAAAACCATGCGTATTCGCATTATCGGCGCCGGCATCGCGGGCTTGACCACCGCATTCGAGTTCGCCCGCGCGGGTTGCGATGTCGAACTCATCGAATGCCGCGAAGGTCCGGGTCTCGGCTGTTCTTATCTGGCCGGCGGCATGCTGGCGCCCTGGTGCGAGGCCGAGAGCACGGAAAAACTCGTCCTCTATCTTGGCCTCGAAGCGCTAAAATTCTGGACTGAAAGCGCTCCCGTCGCGACGCGCCAAGGAACGCTCGTCGTCGCCCCCGCGCGGGACAGATCCGAGCTCTTTCGCTTTGCCCGCCGCTCGAGCGGATATGAACCCATCGATGCGGGGCGGATCGCGGCCCTCGAACCCGATCTTGCGGGGCGCTTCGAAGAAGCTCTGTTCTTTCCGTCCGAAGCGCATCTCGATCCCCGCGCGGCGATGGATGCTCTCGCCGCGCGCCTCGCGGGCTTCGACAATGTCACGCTGCGCTATGGTGCCGCCGCGAAGCAAGCGCGCGCCGATTGGACGATCGATTGCCGCGGCCTCGCGGCACAAGACGCACTTCCTGATTTGCGCGGCGTCAAGGGCGAAATGCTGGTGCTCCGTACCCGCGAGATCGCGCTTAGGCGGCCGGTGCGGCTCCTGCATCCGCGCCATCCTGCCTATATCGTGCCGCGCGGCGGCGGGCGCTTCATGATTGGGGCGACGATGATTGAAAACGAGGAGGCAGGCCGGATCACCGCGCGTGCGATGTTGGAATTGCTTGGCGCCGCCTATTGCCTGCATCCGGCTTTCGCCGAGGCGGAAATCGTCGAGACGGGAGCAGGTGTGCGGCCGGCGTTTCCCGACAATCTGCCAAAAATCCGCCGCGATGGCCGCACGGTTTATGTCAACGGGCTTTACCGGCATGGCTTTTTGCTGGCGCCTGCGCTCGCCCGCAGGGCCGTGCAAGCCGTGCTCGAGGACGCCTATTTTCCGGAGGTCATGGATGCGCATCCACGTCAACGGCAAAGCGCTTGACGTCGCGGCGGCAACGCTCGCCGCGCTGTTGCGCGAACTCAATTACGAGGACGGCGCCATCGCGACCGCGCTCAATCAGAATTTCGTCCGCAAGACCGATCGCGGCAAGACGCCATTGAAAGAGGGCGACGCGGTCGAGATTCTCGTGCCGCGTCAGGGAGGCTGACATGGGGGCTGATTTGGGCTCGGACCGTCTAACCCTCTACGGCGTCGAATTCTCTTCGCGGCTGCTGGCCGGAACCGCGCAATATCCCTCGCCCGCGATTCTTTCCCGTGCCATCGCGGCGGCTAAAGCCGGGATCGTGACGGTATCGCTCAGGCGCGAATCGGGGGGTAGCCGCGCCGGCGAACGCTTCTGGGCGCTGATCCGCGAACTTGGCGTCCGGGTTCTGCCGAATACCGCCGGGTGCCGGAGCGTAAAGGAAGCCGTGACCACCGCGCAAATGGCGCGCGAGGTTTTCGACACGCCCTGGATAAAGCTCGAAGTCATTGGCGAGGAAGACAGTTTGCAGCCCGACGTCTTCGGTCTCGTCGAGGCGGCGTCGATTCTCACCCGCGAAGGGTTTCAAGTTTTTCCCTATACCACCGAGGATCTTGTCGCGGCGGAAAAGCTTCTTGCTGCTGGGTGTGAGGTTTTGATGCCTTGGGGATCGCCGATCGGATCGGGGCGCGGTCTCAACAACCCCTACGCGCTGAAATCGCTGCGCGCGCATTTTCCCAATGTGCCGCTAATCATCGATGCCGGAATCGGCGCGCCCTCGCATGCGGCGGCGGCGATGGAAATTGGTTTTGACGCGGTGCTCTCGAACACGGCGATCGCCAAGGCCGGCGATCCCATAAAAATGGCCCGCGCCTTCGCGCTCGCGGTCGAGGCCGGGCGGATCGGGTATCGGGCCGATTTGATGCACGCGCGGGACATGGCGGCACCATCGACCCCGGTGATCGGACGCGCTTTCGGCGATCTCGCGCGTGCTTGATCCTTTCTATTTGATCGTCGACAGCGCGGCCTGGATCGCGCGGCTGTTACCCTGCGGCGTCCGGCTCGTGCAGTTGCGGATCAAGGATAAGCCAGACGCCACCCTTCGCGCCGAAATACAAGAGTCCAAGGCGCTTTGTGAGCGCCACGGCGCAAAACTCGTCGTCAATGATTATTGGCGACAAGCAATCGATGCCGGCTGCGATTTCATCCATCTCGGCCAGGGCGATCTCGCGACGGCGGATTTGCCCGCGATCCGCCGCGCGGGGATAAAATTTGGGGTCTCTACGCATGAGGAAGCCGAGCTTTTCCGCGCGCTCGAAACCGGGCCGGATTACATCGCGCTTGGGCCCATCTATCCGACAATCCTGAAAGCCATGGCCTTCGCGCCGCAGGGCCTTGCGCGCCTCACGGAATGGAAGAAGAAAATCGGCAAGATACCGCTCGTTGGGATCGGGGGGATCACGCTGGAGCGCGTGGCTGGGGTCCTTGAAGCCGGAGCGGATAGCGCGGCCGTGGTCACCGACATTTCTCGGAACGCCGATCCCGAACAACGCACGCGCGATTGGGTGAAGGCGACGCGGGGGGCCATCCTCGGCCGAAACAACATCCCTAACCCACACGGTTAGGACGCAAAGTCGCGCTGGTGGGCCAGTCCACGAGTTTGTCGCGATTCGCTTCGCTTTTCGCCCAGCCAAACTTTCGCACCTAGCTCGGCGGAATTGTGCACGTCGAGAGTCTGATAAAGCTTTTTGGTCATGCCCTCGACCGAGGAGCGCTGGATGCCAAGCTCATCCGCGATCACTGGTTTTGTTTTGCCCAAGGCGAGCTGAATGCCGACTCTCAGCTGTGCCGGGGTGGCGCCGCTTTCGCGCAAGATGCGTGCGGCGTGCGCAATGGCGTGTTCGCGCAGCTCGACCGTCACAGAGATGAGGCAGCTTTTCGGATCCCTGGCGACATCTGCGGGAATTGCACCTGCTGCCACGAGCCATTTCGCTTCGAGCGTGAGAACGCCATAGGCGGTCGAAACCCGCATGCGAGGCGGCGTGTTGGAGGTGCCATTCGCTGCGCCGGTGATCTGCCGGAGAAGCTTCAAAATTGGTGAAGGCAGCCTGTCGCGCGTGGGCACGTAGCGCGTGAAATTGGTCGGACCTCCCTCCAGGATCCTGAGCAGGAATTCGAGGCCCTTGGACTGAAAGAGGATCCTCGCGTCAGAACTCACGATCAACTGACCGCTCAGCACGGTTGGTCCTGCTGTGGCTATAGGAGCCTGATCCTCCCGGTGCGCATCACCGGACACAGTCCCCCGGAATGCGTGCGCGAGCCAGGGCCGCAGCCGGTCGAGGCGCTGAACGTCGTCCACGGTGAAGGGGCGGACGCCGCGCGGACGCGTGAGGCTAACAAATGCAATAGTCCGGCCGCCATCGCCGATCATCGCGTCCACAACCCAGCAGGAATCGAGCGGCGCCTCCAATTCTCGGTAATGAGCGCTTTCCAGGTAACCACCGCCTTGCCGATGCAAAGTCCAGCCAATGGCGACCGCGCGGACCCCCGGGACCCACATAGACATGAGGGACGATGGATCATCCATGAACCGCCACAAACGCTCGCGGAATAGCGCTTCGGTCGCGGGGTTTTCGGAGTAGCCGCGCGTTATCGTGGCATCGGGCGCGACAAAAGTCAGGCGTGACCCGCCGTGCGGAATAATCTCGTGCAGCAAAGGCACAACCGCGACCATTGCGCTTTCGGGTGGAAGCCCAAGGCAGCACAAGGTCTTGAGGTGCTCGACCGCTCCCATGGCGTCCCCCTCTGCGACAATCGAACATTAGGAGACAAGGGCGCCCCTCGCATCCCCTGATCAGGGGAGGCGTCGGCTCCATGAGAGCTATGCGAGTCCAGCCATGCGCCCAATGATTGCGTGCAGCCGCGGCGTGACTGCGATCATTGCTGCCTGGGGCTTGAGCCCGAGGCAGCACAAGGTCTTGAGATGCTCGACCGCCCCATCGGAATCCGCCCGTTCCTTGAAACAATATCAGCAATGTCAACCCCTGAACAGGGCTCGCGAAGCGAACCGATCCTGTGGCAATTTCGTCGAAACCTGGCAACGTAATGTGTCGGGAGATGATGGAATTACAGCCCAACCAATCAGCCTAAGGGGAGAGTCACATGGCATCTGGCAAATTTGACAGCAATACACCAGGAGTTCCCGCCGTACTTGCAAGCGCTACCGCCCCCGGAAGCAATGGTGTACACGGCATCACTAGCAATAACGTGGCTAGTGCCGGCTACTTTGAGCACACAGATGCGGGAATTGGGGTATTTAGCCGCGGAGGACCTAATGGAGGCAGTGGTGTCCACGGGATAAGCACGGGCCCAGACTTTCCTGGCGTATTTGGAGAGAGTGCAGCTGGGAACGGGGTCGAAGGCTTCACTGCTAGTGGAGCCAGTGGTGTCAAGGGGAGAAACACGAACACGGTAGCTGATCTTGAAGCTTATGATCCTACCAGCACGAATCCTGGCGTATTTGGCGACAGCGCATCTGGCACCGGGGTCATCGGCATCAGTAGCTTGGCAGGGCGTACCTTTGTCCCAGGAGGTGTTGGGGTTGTAGGCAGCAATGACCAATTCTTCGGTACGGGTGTCCGTGGCCAAGCGAATGGGGATAGTGGTAGAGGTGTCTTTGGCCAAGCGATTGGGGACGGTGGTATAGGTGTCATTGGCTTTGGAGGGAATACGGGGTCCGGCATCGGCGTATACGGCACTGGCTCAGGCAGATCCCCTGGCACCGGAGTAAAAGGCGACTCCTTCTCTGGCGTCGGCGTAGAGGGCTCTGCCAACGAGGGCCCCGGCGTAGTGGGCACGTCCGTTAATGGCGAGGCTCTAGCGGGTTATGGCGGTAATGTCGGGGTACATGCGCATAACAATGCCTCTGGCAACGACGCCTATCTTGGAACCATAATCAATTCTGGAGATTTTTATGGCGAAGTCTCCGTTCACGGCAGACTCAATAAATTTGGCGGCGGCTTCCGAATCGATCATCCGCTTGATCCGGGCGCAAAATGCCTTTCCCACTCCTTCGTCGAGTCATCGGATATGAAAAATATCTATGACGGAATTGCAGTGCTTGATGCCGGAGGTGAAGCAGAAATAGAACTCCCTTCGTGGTTTGATACACACCGAGTTTCGCTATCAGCTCACCTGCATTGGCGGCCAAGCTCCCGTCTATATCGCCCAGGAAGTTCAGAGCAATCGCTTTAAGATTGGAGGAGGCGCGCCAGGAATGAAAGTTTCCTGGCAGGTCACAGGTATTCGTCAAGATCCTTGGGCAAACGCGCATCCTCTTCCGGTCGAGGAAGAAAAATCCGCCGATGAGCGGGGATATTACCTTGATCCAGAGCTATATGGCGAATCCGACGAACGAAATATCCGACACGTACGCTATCCGGAAGTGAGCGGACTCCCGCAGCGCGGGAGCAGATAAGTGTAGGCGCTTGCAATCATCAGCCGCACTGCGGTTGGCCGTCGATGTCGATCCGGAGAGCTTTTTGCGATGCTGGCCCATGGGTTATAATCATTTAAGTAGACGGAGGTGCAATCGTGGCTGTCAGTCCAATTTAGGTTGCTCTGGATACGCCGGCTCCAGACTTTAGCCTTCCCGCCGCAGATGGCCGGACCTATTCACGGGCCGATGTGGCTGGAAAAAAGGGCACGGTGATCGTCTTCATCTGCAATCATTGCTCCAGAACAGCGGCGCCCAAACATGCCTACGTGGCGACGATAGCGCACAAGCTCGCAAATGCGTGGCCGGCCATCCACATGCGGATGATCTTGATAAGGAAATTTGGGTAGGCGAGCTCGCGCACGACCGGGCCGGGGTCCAGCTCCCGTGCTTATAGCCCATGCCGCTGCGGCATGGACTGTCTCAAGCGGGCATGTCGAGGAGACCCGCGGCGCCATCCGCCGCGCCAAACAACAGCCTGCGACCTGTATCGTCCCAGGCAAGCGCGCTAATTGCCCGCCCGCCGCCCTCGGGCGCCGCGCGCGCCAAAATCTCTGCGCCATCGGGGATCCGGCACAACAGCAGAAGCCCGTCCTCATGTCCCTGCGCCACAACAAGCGACTTTGGGTGAAACGCGACGCACGTGACTTTGGCGCTTCTGGCGCCACATTCGAGCGGGGCTTTGTTGATCGGCCCCTCCTCGTCCTTGAACGGCCAAATAATCGCGGCCTCCGCGCCCGATGTCGCAAGCCAGTGGCTATCACAGGACCAGGACATGGAGCGCGTTTTCGCCCGATAGCCGCTCATGCGCATGTCCTTCTTGTCGGCGATCCGCCAGCCGTGCAGCGCGTTTTCCTGCATGGACGTCGCGAGAAAACGCCCGTCCGGGGACGCCGTTATGGAAAGATGCGAGCCTTTCCATTTGAATAAATCCGGCGGCGCGGTGGCATTCGGAAACCATAAGGTCGCGCCATCGTAATGGGCGATCGCGATCCGGTAGCCTTTTGGCATGAAGGCGAGCCCGCGCACGCTCGATGGCGCCGTAAATGTCTTTATGCCGCCATCGGGATCGCGCGAGCGCACATTCTTGCCGCTCGACCACGCAATGGAGCCATCATCACGCGTGGCGAGCGCATCGATCCATTTGCCTTTTTCATCCGCGATCTCTTGAACGCCGCCATCTTGGGAGGCCGCCACCACGCGGCCGTCATCGCCCCCGGTGATGAATTTGTCCCCCGACGCGACGGCAACAAGAATCGAAGCATCGCGATGCGCCGCGATGCGCTGTTCGGCCTCCGGCGTGGCGAGCAGCACGGTGCCGTCTTCGAGCGCAAGCGCTGGAATTTGGCCGAGGAAACCCGCCGCCGCGACCGGCGCGCCGGCGTCGAGCGGCGTGACATGGGCGGTTAAGGAGGCGGCGGCCATGATCTTATTCATTTGCGCTTGCAAGTCGCGGCATCGCTACAAGCGTCACGCCGCGCAGCTCAAAAAACCCTGGGTAATCTCGTCTTTATTCAAATTGCGGCCGATGAAGACGAGCCGGCTCAGGCGTTTTTCCTGCGGTTTCCATTCGCGCTGGAGATCGCCGTCTAGAAGCATGTGCACGCCCTGAAATACGAAGCGCTTGGGCTCGTCCTTGAAGGCAAGTATGCCCTTCGCGCGCAGGATCGACGCGCCCTCCTTTTGCACGTAGTTTTGCAGCCATGGCATGAATTTTTCCGGATCGATATCGCCCTCGACAGACAGAGACACCGATTGCATGTCTTCGTCATGATAATGCCTTAGGCCGTGATGCGCGTGGCGATCATGGCCGCCGCGATGCTCGTGGCCGTGATCATGAACGTCCTCGCCATCGAGAAATTCCGGCTCGATTTCGAGGATGCGGTCGAGGTCGAAGGCGTTGCGGCCGAGCACGGCCTCGAGAGCCACCGCGCAATTCACGGTCTTGTGCAGTTTCGCATAAGGGTTGATCGCGCGGATACGCGCTTCGACTTCGCGGAGCTCATCCACGCCGACGAGATCGGTCTTGTTGAGGATAATCACATCGGCGAAGGCAATCTGGTTCTTGGCCTCCGGCGCGTCCTTGAGCCGCTCAGTGAGCCATTTGGCGTCGGCGACGGTGACGACCGCATCGAGCTGAGCTGCCTCGCGCACATCGGCATCAACAAAAAAGGTCTGCGCCACGGGGGCGGGATCGGCAAGACCTGTCGTCTCGACGAGGATCGCGTCGAACTTGCCCTTGCGCTTCAGCAAGCCTTCGACGATGCGGATGAGATCGCCGCGCACTGTACAACAGATGCAGCCGTTGTTCATTTCGAACACCTCCTCGTCGGCGCCGACGACAAGATCGTTGTCGATGCCGATTTCGCCGAATTCATTGACGATGACAGCGAATTTCCGGCCATGGTCCTCGGCAAGAATGCGGTTCAAAAGCGTCGTCTTGCCGGCGCCGAGATAGCCGGTGAGCACGGTGACGGGAATTTTTTCAGCCATGCGAAACTCCAGCAGCAGGTCGTCCGGTCGCGGCGCGCCGCCCGGTGGTAGCGCGGCAGATGCAGAAAACCATGGGTTTTGTTGGTAGGGGGCTATTTTGGTTGTGGCAACAGCGCATGAAACAAATATCCTACGGGGAACAACGTGAGACCAAGAACAGCGCTCCAGAAATCGAGGTAGTGACCAACGCTCTGTTCGAGTCCCCAATGCATCCAAGGAAACAGGTGAAATGCCTCGGAGACATGAGTAAGTACGACCACCATTAGACATCCCGAGCCGAGTAGTTGTAGGAAAGACCACACAGTCTTTCCTCTAAAGAATAAAACTACCGAACCAGAAAACAGCATGCACGCTGGTATCCCAATTCCGAGCAATATGGTCCGATCGATCATTGACGTCGCCCGTTTAGCGAGGGTTCAGCGGGCCTCCCACGCTTCAGGCAATGTCCACCACATCGGTCATTTCCCAAAGTCTCTTGGTCACGGCCGCAGCCATCATTTTCTCGGCAAGCTTGTCTTCAAGTTGCGCGCGCGCGTCAAGGCCGCACGCTAGTTCGCCAGCGCGGCGGAGAGTTCCCTAACATTATTGCGCATCATGTCGATGTAAGTCGAAGCCGGCCCGTCTGGAGGCGAAAGCGCGTCGGAATAGAGCGTGCCGCCGACCGTCGCGCCGGATTCAGCGGCGATGCTTCGCACGAGCCTTGGGTCGGTCACATTTTCGAGAAACACCGCTGGGATTTTTTGGGCCTTAATCTGGCGGATGATTTTGGCGACATCGCGGGCGCTCGCCTCGGTCTCGGTCGAGATGCCTTCCGGCGCGATGAAGCGGAAACCATAGGCCGTGCCGAAATAGCCGAAGGCATCGTGCGTCGTGATAATTTGCCGCCGCCCGGGCGGAATTTTGGCGATTTCCGCCAAAACCTCTTTTTCGAGAGCGTCGAGCTCTTCGAGATAGCTTGCCGCATTGGAGCGATAGACCGAAGCCCCGTCTGGGTCGACCGCGATCAGTCCGTCGCGGATATTGGCGACATAGATTTTGGCGTTGGCGATCGATTGCCAGGCATGGGGATCTCGCCCGATGCGCCCTTCCTCGCGCATCTTTTGCGGGTTTATGCCTTTCGTCGCAACAATCACTGGCGCCTTGGCGCCGGACGCCTTGATCAGACGATCGATCCAACCCTCCAAGCCGAGGCCATTGACCACAATGAGCCGCGCCGCGCCGAGTTCTTTCGCATCCGCTGGTTTTGGCTGATAGACATGGGTATCGCCGTCGGGGCCGACGAGCGCGACGACGTTGATCCGCTCGCCGCCGACGTTGCGGGCGAAATCGGCGAGAATCGAGAAGGTCGCGACAACCGGCATTTTGGCTGGGGTTTGCGCGCGGACGGGCACGGCGCCGGCCATGGTCAGGGAAACCAAAATACAGGTTATAACATCACGTGCGTTGGCCATGAATGTCTCCATGCGTTGAAGCGAATTAGCCTTCCAAATGCCGCCCCCTCTTAAAGCGGCGCAGAAGGCCGCCGGCCGGGCCGAACACAAGCGCCAGCAGATACAGGAGGCCCGCCATTAGAATAATCAGCGGACCGGATGGCAGGCCCGCGTGAAAAGAGACAATAAGCCCGGCGTAGCCCGCGAGTATGCCCTGCGCCGCCGCGATTCCGATCATCGCGGTCATGTCTTGGGTAATGAGCCTTGCCGAAGCCGCGGGCAGCATCATCATGCCGACGGCAAGAAGAGTTCCGAGCGCATGAAATCCGCCGACGAGGTTCAAGACGACCAGCGCCAGAAAAATAATCTGCACGGGGCCGCCGCTCTTGCTGACCGAAGCGAGGAACGAGGCATCGACCGTCTCGAGCACCAGGGGCCGGTAGAGCGCGGCGAGCGCGGCGAGCGTCGCGCTCGCGATCGCGGCGAGCAGGATCAGGGTCGCATCGTCGAGCGCGAGCACGCTGCCAAAAAGCACGTGCAAAAGATCGATGTTCGAGCCGCGCAACGAGACAATGGTGACGCCGAGCGCGAGCGAGATCAGATAGAATGCCGCGAGCGAAGCATCCTCGCGCAGAATCGTCGTGCGGGCCACGACGCCCGAGCCGACCGCGACGACAAGCCCCGCCGCCAAGCCGCCGATCGTCATTGGCCCAAGCGACAGGCCCGCGGTGAGATAGCCGAGCGCCGCGCCCGGTAAAATCGCATGAGCCATGGCATCGCCGGTGAGCGCCATGCGGCGCAGAATTAAAAACACGCCGAGCGGTGGCCCAGCGATGGCGAGCGCGATGGAACCGGCAAGCGCGCGGCGCATGAACGCGAATTCGGTGAAAGGCGCGATTAAGAGATCATGCAGCGGCATGAACGCGCTCCGAGGTTAAGAAATATCAATCGCAGGAAACCGTTCATGCCGCCCGCGCGCAGGCCTGCGCCTGCCGGTCGAACGCCTCGATCATCGACCGCGCTTTAAGCAAATTTTCCGAGGTGAGCACCGCATCGGTTTTTCCCTTGGCGATTTCTTCCCGCGCGAGCAAGAGGGTTTGCGGGAAATACTCCCGCACGAGATCGAGATCGTGCAAGACGGCGAGCACGGTGCGATGTTCCTCGTGCCACGCCGACACGACGGAAATAAGATCGGCGACGGTTTTGGAGTCGATCGCGGTAAAAGGCTCGTCAAGCAGGATAACGGCGGCATCCTGAACGAGGAGCCGCGCGAATAGCATCCGCTGCAATTGACCGCCGGAGAGCGTCGCGACCGCGCGCGCCTCGAAACCATCGAGCCCCACCGCCGCGATCGCGGCACGGATTTTCGCCGTTTCGCTTCGGGAAATCCCGCCGAACAGGCCGCAACGCTTCCACAGCCCCATGGCGACGACATCGAACACATTGATCGGGAAGTTTTTGTCGATGTCGGCCGCCTGCGGCAGATAGGCAATGTCGTGGGATTTCAAGCGGGGCAAGGCAATCGAGCCCGCAAGCGGCGCGAGCGTACCCGCGATGCCCTTGAGCAAAGTCGATTTGCCGGCGCCGTTCGGGCCGCAAACCGCGAGCAGCGCGCCGCTCTCGACCTCGCCATCGAGGTGATGCACGGCGGGATGGCGATCGTAGCCAAGCGTGAGATCGCTGAAACGGATCGCAATGTCCATCAAGGAACGGTCCAAAAATCCGTGCACAGACCGGTCAAGCCAGCGCCCAAAACACGATTGCCCATAAGCCCGCGATCACAACCATGGCGCCGCCGCATCGCGCGAGCGCGGAGAGCCGCAGCAACGAAAACGCCGGCGCGGTGGCAATCCCCACCGCATGTTCGCGGGCAACGCTCATGGTAGTTCCCTGCGTCGTCGATACGCCATGAAGGTTATAACGTTAGCGTCAATGGCTGGCAAGGCCGCAAGGCATCGAGCTAAACCTTGGGAAATCGGCGCGGCGTGCGATGATTTTTGAGGTTCCGGCACTGGCGCCTGCCGCGCATTTTGAGTAATTTCCCGGCATGAAGCATGGGTCGAAGAAAGCTCCCCGAAAGCAGGCTTCCCGCCAGCTTCTTTATATTGTTTTTGGCTTCGCGGTTGGCCTCGCCGGGTCACCGGCTTGGTTTATGCCGTCATGCCAGGCCGCGCGGATCTCGGTTCGCCCGCGATCGGCGGTTCTTTTACGATGATCGGGCAGGATGGCCGCGTGGTGACGAATGCCACTCTTGCCGGACGCCCCTATCTGGTGTTTTTCGGCTACACGCATTGTCCGGACTTTTGCCCGACGGTGCTGTTCGATATTTCGGCGGTGTTCAAGGAGCTGGGGCCGGACAAAAAGGTCGCCGCGCTGTTCGTCACCGTCGATCCCGAGCGCGACACGCCGGATATTTTGAAGACCTATCTTGAAAACTTCGATTCGCGCATCATCGGGCTGACCGGAGACCCCTCGAAAACCGAGGCCCTCGCCAAGGCCTTTCGCGTCTACGCAAGAAAGGTGCCTGGCGAAAGGCCCGGCGACTATACGGTGGATCACACCGGGGTCGACTATCTCATGGACAGGCGCGGCAAATTCGTGAGCGCGTTCAATCTGCAAAGGCCGCCGCAGCAGGCCGCGCGCGAACTCGAAGCCTATCTTTAGGACGCCTGTTCGCGAAACGGGGCCCGGTGCCGGTCTTCAATAAAACCCGAGCGGGAAATATTTGAGATAGAGGTTGGTGTAAGTTCCCCGCGCGGCAAGCGCCGCGAGCGCGTAATCGAGCACCTGACGCAACTGGGAGTTGCCTTTCTTCACCGCGATCCCGGCACCTTCGCCAAAAAACTTTGGGTCCAGAAAGGGTCCGTGGCGAAAGCCGCAACAGTGCCGCCCATCCTGGCTGTCGAGCCAAAGGCTGAGCGATATTCCGTCGCCGAAAATTGTGTCGATTTCGCCTCTGACGAGAGCCTCGCGCAGCAGCTTTTGTGATTCGTAGGATTTGCGGATTGCGTCTGGAAAAAACCTTTCGAGATAAGCTTCGTGCGCGCTCCTTGCCTGGACGCCGACGGTTTTTTCGCGCAAGCTTTCCGGTGTCGCCGGCTCGGCCCCGACGGCCTTCAGCGACGCGAAACGAGCCGGGGTGGTATAATATGGCCCGGAAAAATCGAGCCTCGCGCGGGTTTGCGCATCGATGCGGATCGCCGCCATGAGCGCGTCGCCTTGATTGTCATTTAGCGCGTCGATCAACGTATCGAAACGCCGCGCCTGGATGGTGCACGTAATTTTCAATTCGTCACAAATGGCCCGCGCGAGATCGACATCGAAGCCGGAGAGCGATCCGTCCGGCAGCGCGAAGTGAAACGGCGGGTAATCGTCCTCGGTCAAGAAGCGCAGGCTCCGCAGGCCGCTCAGATCGGGCTTGGCGGCGCGATGATGCGGGTCCCAAAAGCTCGGCACGAAAACGCCGCCGCCGGCCGCGGCCGGATGCTGGGCCGAGGTAAGCAGGGCGAGCAAGGCAAACAAGCCAAGCTTACGTTTGAAATGTCCGACAGCGAAGTCCAAACGAAATTCCTCGTGGCGGTGGAACCGTAGGTATCAGGGTCTTACCTTGCCGCGGTGCCAATTGGCTGACAAGACGCCGATATGTTATAATTGGGGCAAAGTCTGCCGCGCATAGTCCTTATAAGGCGTGAACAAGCGGTTTGATTCTCGCGGCTTGGCCGGAAGGCCATTTGAAGCGGGAACGCATTCTCGCGTCAGACCCCCATAGACAATGCCCCGATCAGCTAATCGCCACGCGCGCTAGTTTCGCTAGGCCAACGAAGAGGCAAACGAACAGCGGACAAAGGCCACCCAATAGGACAAAACGCGCGGATGAACGAGATTTTTTCACCCCCCGGCGAAGATGAGGAGGATTGCGGCCCTCTTATGCGAGGGCTTGCCTGCGTGCCGGTTTTCTTTTCGCTTGCCGGCAAACGCGTGGTTCTCGCGGGCGGCTCCAATGCCGTCCTCTGGAAGGCCGAGCTTTGCCAGGCGGCGGGGGCGAGGCTCGACGTTTTTAGCCCGGACTCTTGTTCTGGTCTCGTTGCCTTGGCAAGGCGCTGCCCGGCGGTCGCCCTCGTTTCGCGCCGAATCGAACCAGAGGATTTCCGCGGCGCCGCGCTCGCCATCATAGAAGCGGAGAGCGCCGCCGAGGCAGCGCAGTTTCAGGCCGCCGCGCGCGCCGCGGGTGTCGCGGTCAACGTCATCGACAAGCCCGGATTTTCGGATTTTCAGTTTGGCGCGATCGTCGATCGCTCGCCTCTCGTCATCGCCATTTCGACCGACGGAGGCTCGCCCGTTCTCGCGCAGGCGATACGTGGCAGGCTTGAAGCCCTGCTGCCGCGCGAGATCAAGCTTTGGGCGCACATAGCCAAGGTGTGGCGCGAGAAGCTGAAGCTGCTCGACACGCCCTCGAAGACACGGCGCCGCTTTTGGGAGCTGTTCAGCCGAAAGGCTCTGGCGGCGAAACATCGTCCCGGCGAGGCCGATCTTGCCATCCTGCTGGCCGAGGCCGAGGCGGGCACGGCGACGGCCGGATCGGTTGCGCTTGTCGGAGCGGGCCCCGGCGATCCCGAGCTTTTGACCCTCAAGGCCCTGCGCGCGCTCCAATCCGCCGATGTTGTTTTGTACGACGATCTCGTCGCCCCCGCCATCGTCGATATGGCGCGGCGCGAGGCGGAAAAAATCCCCGTCGGCAAGCGCGGCTACAAGCCTTCCTGCCGGCAGGATCACATCGTTTCGCGATTGGTGTCGCTGGCCTCGCAAGGAAAACGCGTGGTTCGTCTCAAAGGCGGCGATCCAATGATTTTTGGGCGCGCCAACGAGGAAATCGCGGCGTTGCGGGCGGCCCGCGTTCCAGTCGAGATTATTCCAGGCGTCACCGCCGCGCTCGGTGCCGCCGCCGGGTTGCAAATTTCCCTGACCGCGCGCGAGAAAGCCCGCAGGCTGCAATTCATCACCGCGCACGCGCATGACGGCAAGCTCCCCAGCGACATCGACTGGCGAGCACTCTGCGATCCCCGGGCATCGACCGTCGTTTACATGGGCGTGAAAACGCTCGAGCTCCTGGCCGGGCGCCTGCTTGCTAATGGCATGGAGCCATCGACCCCGGCGCTCTTGGTCGAGCGCGCGACCTGCCCGGACGAACGCCGAATATTTGGGACAATCGAAAATCTCGCCGCCAAGGTGGCCCGCGCCGAACCATCCGGCCCGTGCGTCATTCTTATTGGCGAAATCTTCGCGGACGCCTTGTCTTTGCCGCGAACGCAGATCAAGCTCGAAACTCAACCACGAGCGCTCGCTCGTTAGCACGGGCTTTGCATGGTGGAGATCTGTCCGGCACTTTCGTGCCCTTGAATCAGGCGGAGAGAATAGGATGCGCCGTCTCATATTCGCAACGATCATCGGAAGCTTGGTAGCGATCGCCGCCGTCGCCGCGGCAATCTACTACTATGAACGCCCGAGCGTCTTGCGTATCGCGGTTCCGCGCGACAGCGACGATCAGGCGATCATGGCGGCGGCGGCGCGTGACTTCGCCGAGGCCCGGGACGGCATTCGCCTCAAGCTGGTCGCGGTCGAGAGCCTGGCGGAGTCGTCGCGCGCGCTCCGGGAAGGGCACGCCGATCTCGCGGTCGTGCGCAGCGATCTCGCGATGCCGCCGAACGGCCAGACCGTGTTGATCATGCGCCGGGATGCGGCCGTGTTGTTCGCGCCGGCGGAGAGCAGTCTGCGCGCGATCGAGGACCTGCGCGGGCATAAGGTTGGCGTTCTGCAAGCCATGCCGAAAGTGGACAATCAGTTTCTTCTGGACACGGCGCTTGCCCAATACGACGTTCCATCGGTCTCGGTTGGGCGGGTATCCCTGACTCTCGCGGAGCTTTCGCGCGCGGTTGAAGACAAGGAAATAGACGCGGTTCTCGCCGTCGGCGTGCCCGGCTCGGATGGATTGACCGAGGCGGTCGACACGGTTGCCGTGGCCGGTCACGGTCAGCCGGTCTTCCTTCCCATCGCGGAGGCGAAGGCTATCGCCCAACGCTCGCCGGCGTTCGAAGGGGTCGAGGTAGTGCGCGGCGCGTTTGGCGGCGCCCAGCCGAAACCGCCGGTGGATTTCGATACCCTCGGGGTGAGCACCAGACTTGTCGCACGCAATAGCCTTGGCAATGAAGCGGTCGCTGCATTGACCCGGCTTTTGCTGGCGGCGCGGCCTGCCATCGCCGCGCGGATTCCGATCGCGAACCGCATCGAAGCGCCAGCCACCGACAAGGGCGCGGCTCTCCCGGTGCATCCCGGGGCCCTCGCTTTTCTCGACGACGAAGAAGAAAGCTTTTTCGACAAATACAGCGATGGTTTTTATATTGGCGCGATGTGTCTCAGCGTGCTCGGCACCGGGCTGGCGGCGGCCGCGACAAGGCTCACCCGTCACAGGATCACGGACGCCGATAAGATCCTGCGCCGGTTAATCGAAATCACCATGGCGGCACGCAGCGCCAGGCACGCCGACCTGCTCGACGGCTACGAGGAGGAAGCCGACGAGCTTTTGGCGCTGGCCTTGGCGCCGGATGCGGTCCACGCCTTGAGCGTCAACCGGATGGGCGCCTTGACCCTCGCTTTGACCCAGGTGCGCCATGCCATCGCCGAGCGACGGCAAAGTTTTGCCGTCCCAATTCGCGCCCAATTTTCGCCGCGCATCGTCCGCGAATAGGCGACCCGCGCCGGCCAACGATCCGCGCTTCGGAATGGGCATGGGGGTCCACGCTCGCGCGGCGCGGCGCGGCCGTCCCCCTCTGTTGCTGAACGCATTTGCGATCGCGTTGCTGACGCTGGCCAGCGGGCGGCCGGCTCAAAGCTAAAGCAGCTCAGAAAGTGCTGGCCGTGACCGAGGTGGACTGAAGGTTAAAGGCATCATGGCCCAACGGCCACCCCCACGGGGCCAGTCCCTACCGGGATCCTGGCCACAACCGTGTTGGTGGCCGTGGCGATCACCGTAACATTGTTGGAGAAAAATCTCGCGACATAGACGTGTGCCCCGTCTGGGCTGACGACTACCCCACGTGGGGTAATTGTCAGCGGGATCGTGGCCACCACCGTTTTGGTGGCCGTGGCGATCACCGAAACATTGTTGGAGATGACATTCGTGACATATGCGTGTGTCCCATCCGGGGTGACGGCGACCCAATAGGGGTCCGTCCCAACCGGGATCGGTAACCCAACCACCGCGTTGGTGGCCGTTTTGATCACCGAAACAGTGTTGGAGCCACTATTCGTGACGTAGGCGTGTTTCCCATTCGGGTTGACGGCGACCTCATTGGGGGTAGACCCCACCGGAATCGTCGCCACCACCGTGTTGGTGGCCGTGAGGATCACCGAAACGTTGTTGGAGCCAAAATTCACGACGTAGGCGTGTGTCCCATCAGGGGTGACGGCGACCCCAACGGGATTAGTCCCCACCGGAACCGTCGCCACCACCGTTTTGGTGGCTGTGGCGATCACCGAAACATTGTTGGAACCATTATTCGCAGTGTCAAACGTCGCATCGATAGACCGCAACTCTTGTATCCGCGCCTATCCGTCGAATGGCGCGGAAGTGGCCGGTCCGGCGCAGGCTCGTCTGCAAAGGTTCATAGAAGAACAGCATGGGATTCTTCTGAATGGAGTCATGGTCCGCGGCATAGCCTGACACGAGCAATGAGCCGATCGTCTTTTGCGCCAGGAAATCGATCAGGGCCCGATAGGCCTCCTCCGTCTCTTGATGGATCAGCACCTCGAAGCAGATCACCATTTCCGCTGCGGGCACGTCCGCTGCGGGCGCTAGCTTGAACCTCCAATCCGGGCGGGCGAGTTGCGCGATCTCGAGCGTCTCGGAGGATTGATCGATGCCGAGATAATTGACGATCGCGAGGTCCTTGATCACTTCGAGATCGCCGCAGCCGACATCGAGAACCGAGCAGGCCGCCTCAACGCCCTGCTCCCTGAGGAGCTGCCGCTTAAGAAGGAGATTGCCGCCGCGGGAGCCGATCCCCGAGCCTCGTTCGCGAAAATGCCTGTAGCGCAAGTCCCAGAAGACGCGATTGTCGAATCCGTTCCCGATTTGCGCATTGGCTTTTGCGACTGCGGCTTGCGCTGCCGCGTCAAGATGGGCTTGAGGCTCCAGCAGACCGAGAACGTTGAGGCTGGAACTATGATAGTGCAGCAGGGCGATCGGCTGAGCGGCATCGAAATAGCCATGGGTACCGTCAAAATGAATATAATAATTGACATTTGACGGCGCCGCTTTGAACGGCAGGCCCCCTTGCTGAACGGCGAGGCAGAAGCTGATCTGATCGACGTGATTTTCCCGGCCGACACGCCAGAGCGGGTCCATGTTGGCCAGAAGCCAGAGAGCCCATCTGCGCCATCGTTCGGATAATTCGGCGCAGAGTTCTTTCGGTATTGAATAAAATCCGCCGCTGCAATGAGCCTCAAATGTCAGGTCGCCGCTGGCATCGACCGCGCAGATCGGAGGCCATTTCGAAAGACCGGCTGCGGCGGCAATCGCCTGCAAGGTCGCAAGTGGCGGGTTGGCGAGGTCGACGATCTTTGCCTCGATCGCCGCGCCGCCCAGAAAAGGCCTCGCATCCGACGTCGCTATCATGTCTGTATCGAGGAGCACGACGCGATCGAAGTCGAGTTCCCGCAAGTTCTCGAGTTGATTGAGCTTGTTGCAGTAACGCCCATCGCCGAAGCGGGCGATTTCATGGACGTGGCAGCCGAACTCTCCGAAGAGGCGCCGCCGCCTAGCGTTAACTTCCGGCAGGCATTGCACGTGGATGGAGGAAGGGTCTCCGCCACAATGCTCGATGAGCGAGCGCGCGAGATGCCAAGCTTCATAGGCGAAGCGAGGATCATGGTCCATGACGAAGGAAAAAATCGTCCGGCCCTGCGTCGTCATCAAGCGCGCTCTCCTATGCTTGCTTTGGCGCGGCCCCGGATTGCTCGCAAAGGCATTTTACTAACACCAGGAGCCCAAGAGAGGCGACCACTTCCGTTTTCCGGCGGCATCTTGAAACAGGACGAAACCTACGGCGCCCAATACGAGGACGCTCAGAAGAATCGAGCCCAACGGCTCTTGGGCCGCTTTGCCAATTATGTCAGGCGACTTGTCGATGAGCTTTTTGCGAACTCGACCCATATGCACCCCCGGTTAACCCCTCCCGCACATCGCCTGTGCCGGTTCGTCGCATTAGGGTATATACGGGAAGGAACCCGTGCCGAAAAGAGAGAGGTTTGAGAATGCAACTAGGTGTGGTTGGTCTGGGCCGAATGGGAAGCAATATCGCGCGGCGGCTCCACCGCGCGGGACATCATTGCGTGGTTTACAACCGGACCCCAAAAGCGGTCACCGAGCTCGCGGGCGAGGGTCTGACGCCGGCATCGGATATTTCGGATCTGGTCAAAAAACTCGATCCTCTCCGCGCGGTGTGGATCATGCTTCCCGCCGGCGCCGTCACCGAAGGCATGATCGATGCGATGAGCGATTTGTTGAGCGCGGGGGATATTCTGATCGACGGCGGCAACACATTTTACAAGGACGACATTTTGCGCGCGAAAAAACTTGAATCCAAGAACATTGCCTATGTCGATGTCGGCACGTCCGGCGGGGTATGGGGCCTCGAGCGCGGCTATTGCATGATGATCGGCGGGTCAAAGGCGGCCGTCGATTACCTCGATCCGATTTTCAAGGCCCTGGCGCCGGGCCTTGGCGCCATCACGCGGACGCCCGGCAGGGACGTGCGGGACCCCCGCCCGGAACATGGTTACATCCACGCGGGGCCCGCCGGCGCCGGGCATTTCGTCAAAATGATCCACAACGGCATCGAATATGGCCTGATGCAGGCCTATGCCGAGGGTTTCGACATCTTGCGCGGCAAGGCCGGAGCGGCGCTACCTGAAACCGAGCGTTTCACCTTGGATCTCGCCGATATCGCGGAAGTTTGGCGGCGCGGCAGTGTCATTTCGTCCTGGCTCCTCGATCTTGGCGCCATGGCGCTCGTCGACGACTCCAACCTTGCAAATTTCACCGGCGCGGTCGAGGATTCGGGCGAGGGCCGCTGGACCGTCGACGCGGCGGTCGAAGAGGCGGTGCCTGTTAACGTTCTCGCCGCGTCGCTGTTCGCGCGGTTTCGTTCGCGCGAGGAGCACACATTCGGCGATAAGCTTTTGTCGGCGATGCGTTTCAAATTCGGTGGTCATGTCGAACATCCCGCCGCAAATCCGCCTGCCAAATGACCCGGCGCGCCGGCCGGCGGCTAGAGCGCCACGCTCGCGCCCCGACCGGCTGGAACGTTCCGGCGGCTCATGGATCCGCTTCGCGGATCGACGGTCACCTCGGATGCCGGTATTTCTCGCCTTGTCAGGAGAACGGAAACGAGGCAGGATGAAGCTGAAACCGAACGCTAGTTGGGAAATGTCGGGAAAGAGGCGTGCGCCATGCGCCGAGGAGGATGGAGTGGGACGGAAATTCATTGATTGTCGCGAATATCCCAGCGAAATGAATTGTACGGTGGCGTTCTCGGCCGACTCGGACGAGGAACTTCTCGAAGTTGCAGTTCAGCACGCGGTGCACGTTCACCATCACAAGGACAGCCCGGAACTGCGTCAGCAAATCAGGAATTTGTTTAAGGACGGCACACCGCCCATAGAGACGACTCGGCATTCCGCCTGACCTTGTAAGAGGCGCCGAAACATGACGCCGCCCGCCTCGCGACCCGCGGAACCAACTACACCTTCGTCGGCCGCGCGCAACGGCGGGTTGAAAAGGACTGCTTGGCCGCCAACCACTACCCCGTCTTCGCTGGCCTTGCTTTTTTTGTTGCTTTGCTTATAAGGCGCGGTTCCAAACCGCCCGGCTGAAGGGCTGCCGGGCCGGTGCGTTTCGCTCGTTTCGACATGCTCGGTCGTTGTCCAAAAACGGGGACGGGATCAAAGGTTCCGCTCAGGGGGGCACGTTTTGGACGCTTGCCGCCCGACGGAGACTTAAGCAAAATGCCCAAGCTTAAAACCAAATCCGCCGCCAAAAAACGTTTCAAGATCACCGCGACAGGCAAGGTGCTCTATGCGCAGAGGGGCAAGCGCCACGGAATGATCAAACGGACCAATAAGCAGATTCGGAATCTGCGCGGCACCGCCGTGCTGTTCAAAAGCGACGGCGACAAGGTTATACGATTTTTTCTGCCGAACGGCTGAAGGTCCCCGCCGGCCGTTTGTTGTTTCATGATCAATCCGGAGATCAGCCATGGCACGCGTGAAACGCGGGGTTACCTCGCACGTCAAGCACAAGAAAACATTGAGGGCCGCCAAGGGCTTTTATGGCCGCCGCAAGAACACGATCCGGGCGGCGAAGGCGGCGGTCGATCGCTCGATGCAATATGCGACACGCGACCGGCGCGCCAAGAAGCGGGTTTTTCGCGCCTTGTGGATTCAACGTCTCAACGCCGCAGTGCGTGAGCAGGGCCTCACCTATTCGCGCTTCATCGATGGCCTCGCCAAGTCCGGTGTCGAAATCGATCGCAAGGTCCTCGCCGAGCTCGCGATTAGTCAGCCGGAAGCCTTTCGGGCGGTCGTCGAGAAGGCGAAAGGCGCGAGGTTCGCGCCGGCCTGAGGCGCCGGGCCATGACGCCGCCCGGCTGGGACAGGCCGGCACCGCCAGCACCCGCCCTCGTCCCAGGCATTATTGCCGGACAGTGGTGCCGGTTGTCGGAAAATTCGGAAAAAATGATGCCGCCCGAAGCACCTAGCCAAGAGTGCGTCGGGATGACAACGCAATCTCGCTTAGGTGCCCGGCTCCGTCCCGCCCGCTTTCACCTAGTCTTTCGCGTCATTCCGCGGACTTGATCCCGAGCCTGCGCAGCTTGGCGTGCGGACTGGCGTAGGGCTCTTGCAGATCGACGTTCCAATAGCGCAGATCCTCGAGCTTAATTTCCGTCCCGGTCACCGCGCAGAGCACGAATGCGCCGGGGCGCAAAACGCGAAATTCGCCATTGAGATATTCGATCTCGGCTTCGCCCGCGGCGATCGGGCGGCGTTCATAACGGTTCATTGGAGTCGCGACTCAATTCGAACGAACTTGCTAACACGATAACGCAACTTCGCCAAATTCGCCACCATGTCCGGCAAACTTCTGGTGCCAAGCAAATACGTGGCGGCGATGCGGGAAAAGTGCCGCGAAATGGGGGCAAGGCATGTTCGAAGTGTTGGAGCATGGGGTCCGCTTGGCTTTTATCGACGAGCGGCCGGCGCCGGGCGATCGCCGCGAGCCAATCCTTCTCATTCATGGGTTCGCCTCGACCCATGCGGTAAATTGGGTTTTCCCGCAATGGGTGAAGAGCTTGACCGAGGCGGGGCGGCGCGTCATCGCCTTCGACAACCGGGGGCATGGCCGCAGCGAAAAATTCCATGACCCCGCCGCCTACGCCATGCAGAAGATGGCGGATGACGCCCGCGCGCTTCTCGATCATCTCCACATCGAGACGGCGGATGTGATGGGCTATTCGATGGGCGCGCGGATCGCCGCCTTCCTTGCCAAGGAGCATGCGAGCCGTGTGCGCTCGATGATTCTCGGCGGTCTCGGCCATCATCTTGTCGATCGCGCCGGGCTTCCGCTTGCCATTGCCGAGGCGATGGAGGCGCCCTCGCTCGCCGGTCTCGTCGACCCGACGCAGCGGATGTTCCGCGCCTTCGCCGAGGCGACCAAGAGCGATCTCAAGGCGCTCGCCGCCTGCGCGCGGGGTGCCCGCCAAGTCATGAGCGAGACCGAAGCCCGCGAAATCGATGTCCCCGTGCTGATCCGCGGCCGGAACCAAGGACGATGTCGCCGGCGACCCGCATGAACTCGCCGCTATGTTCAGGCGCGCGCGCGGTGGATATTCCTGGCCGCGACCACAATCGCGCGGTAGGAGACACAGTCTATAAAGAAAGCGTATTAGAATTTCTTGAACAGCGCCCCTGATCGTCTCGCCCGGGCGACTTATATCTTCTATCTTCGCGAGGGCCGGCAAACTTAGCTCGCGCAAGTTTTTCCGCCGTGCTAATGACGGCGAAAGCGAGGTTAAGGCTAACCTCGGCCGCAAAGGCGAGGTTGGCGTGGAGGCGGGTCATGATTTCCGTCAAGGGAACGGCAAAGGTCGTCACGCTTGCCCGCACCGATCCGATGTTCGCGCGGGTGCGCGCCGAGGCGGAGGACGCTGTTCGCAACGAGCCGGACATCGCCGGTTTTATCTTTTCGGCGATCCTCAATCAGGAATCGCTTGAAGCGGCGATCGTCCGCCGGCTGGGCGCACGGCTCGCGCACCAGGCCTTTCCGGGCGATCTTATCGCGCAGGCTTATTTCGACGCCATCGCGGGCGATCCTTCAATCCCCGAGGCCTTCCGCGCCGACATTGCCGCCGTGGTCGACCGCGATCCGGCTTGCACGCGGCTGATCGAGCCGGTGCTCTATTTCAAGGGGTTTCACGCGATCGAGACGCATCGGCTGGCGCATGCGCTCTGGACCGCCGGCCGGCAAGATTTCGCGCTCTATCTCCAGAGCCGCTCGTCCGAGGTGTTCCAGACTGATATTCACCCCGCGGCGCGGATCGGCAAAGGTATTTTCCTCGATCACGCGACCGGTCTTGTCGTTGGCGCGACCGCGGTGATTGGCGACAATGTTTCGATGCTGCAGGATGTGACCTTGGGCGGCACCGGCAAGGAACGCGGCGACCGCCATCCGAAGATCAAGCCGGGTGTGCTGATTGGCGCCGGAGCCAAAATTCTCGGCAATATCGAGATTGGCCGTTGCTCGCGCATAGCCGCTGGTTCGGTTGTGTTGCATCCGGTGCCGGACAACAAGACGGTGGCGGGCGTGCCGGCGCGAATTGTCGGCGACGCGGGATGCGCCGAACCTTCGCGCGTCATGGATCAGATCCTTGCTCCCGCGCCGGTCAACGAATAGGTTGATTTGAAGTTGACCAAAGGGCAGAGGATCGGCGCTGCCGGCCGGTGAGCGGCTCGCGGTCCGGTGCGAGCAGGGTGCCTCGGGAGCTCGTCGTGGATAAAGCGGAATTGCGGAAATTGCAGGAATTCCTGCGTAAATCCCTCGACAATCAGGGAATCAAGGTTGCTCCCGGCAACCGGAATCCGGACGATGCCGACGTGCGGCTTGGCGAGCGC